>Ga0070731_10001425_pt1 | contig 24718 bp, 23 predicted proteins | sample Coa_R1_2_FD_66448 | JGI IMG/M metagenome (GOLD analysis project Ga0070731, IMG submission 66448) | Surface soil microbial communities from Centralia Pennsylvania, which are recovering from an underground coalmine fire - Coalmine... | ecosystem: Environmental > Terrestrial > Soil > Unclassified ... | reverse complement strand
CCGGATTCCAACAAGTCTCGGCACACCCCACACGTTCTGGTCGACGGCGCCGACTCGATCGGGATTTCCGGCGCTCTGAACCGCGTCTTCATCAACATCGGCACGTTTCATGACTATTGGATCAAGACCCAAAATCCGCTGGTCGGAGGTCGGAAGCAGATTCCTTTCCAGATCGAGAAGGCCCGAAAGAGTTCGGTGTACTGGCGGGTCACGGAGCTCCGGACGGTCAATCTCGCAAAGTTCTTCCTGAAGGAAGCCAAGCCGATGCCTCTCGAGAAGGCCCCCGGGGGAGCCGCCTATCTCACCAAGGACCCGCAGGTCCTCGATTTGGGGAAGAAGGTGTTTGCCGATCACTGCTTCAAGTGCCATTCGAGCAAGCAGCCCGAGACCGCTGTCATCTATAACCCCCAGTTCCAGCTCAAGGAATGGATGGCGGCCGTCAGCACTCCGGAGTACCAGGACAAGGCCCGCCAGATGGTGATGGACAAGGACTTCCTGAAGGATAACTTCCTCTCAATCGATCAGCGGTTTCCCGTTGACTTTATTGGAACGAACGCCTGCCGGGCCTGCGGCACGAACGCGAAGAAGTGCAACGTCTGGGGCAACTTCTCCTCCGAGCTCTACAAGAGCTCCGAGGCCGTCACCATCAAGGTGTGCGATCCCACCGAGGAGGAGTACTGTCAGGAGGGACATAACCCCTCGAATCACCGCGAGGTCGATTTCAAGATTGGCGGCGGCGGGCCCGGATATTACCGGGTGCCGACCCTGATCAGCCTGTGGGCGACGGCACCCTTCTTCCACAACAATGCCCTGGGGAAGACCGAAGGGGATCCTTCCGTGGAAGGACGGATGAAATGTTTTAACGACAGCATCCACAGACTTCTTTGGCCCGAGGACCGGGACAACCAAAAATCGATTTGGGTGACGGATCGGGAAAGCAAGCTCACTCTGAACACCCGATTCGCCGAAGACGTCCTGACGGGCATCCTTGACCGCAAGTGCTTCGTGGTGCTCCATCCCTGGCTTGTTCCGGCCTTCGTCATTGTGGTCGGAGCAGCTCTTATCTGGTTGGGGCGCAAGAAGTTGTCCAAGCCGCTCTCGTTTACGGGAGGGGTGGTGACGGCGATTGGGGTGATTGGGCTAGGGGCCATCATCGCCATCTTCTGGTCTCCTGAGCTTACCATCGATGGGATCCCAAAAAGGATGCCGGTCAACCTTCTCTCCAATATCGACATGGAAGCCGATCCGAGTCTTCTCATCGAGGCCATCGCGAAAACCACCGAAGGCATCGAGGCAAGCAAGAAAGCCTCAAACGATCGCGATGCCCTGAAGGTCTTCCTCAAGATCGCCGGCCCGGCGCTTTGGAAGGTGAACAAGTGTCCGGACTTCGTGGAAGACCGCGGTCACCTCTTTGGCTCACAACTCTCGGATGAGGAGAAGAACGCTCTAATCGCATTCTTGAAAACGTTCTAAGGACCAGACCAAGAAGGATTGAGCGCAGATCGCAGAGCATGGGAGGCAAACCGTGGACTTTCCGACGGGTGGCGACGAATTCGACTTCGTGATCATCGGTTCAGGTGCCGGGGGAGGGCCCTTGGCTGCTAATTTGGCCGAAGCCGGTTTCACGGTCTGTGTCCTTGAGGCGGGAGGGCCCCCCGAGCCCGAGCACTCGGCATCGGCGAATAAGTACGACGTGCCGGTGTTCCATCCTCAGGCTTCGGAAGATCCCACGCAGAGCTGGAAATTTTTCGTCAAGCACTATTCAGATCCTCTCCGCCAACAGGCGGACACGAAGTTTGATCAAGCGGAGCAGGGGATCTTCTACCCCCGCGCGAGCACCCTAGGGGGCTGCACCGCTCACCATGCGTTGATCACGGTCTACCCGCACAACAGTGACTGGGACGAAATTGCCGAGCTTACCAAAGATCCGACGTGGCATAGCAGCCAGATGCGGAGCTATTTCGAGCGGCTGGAGAAGTGCGTGTACTATCCCCAAAGCCCATTTAGGGCATGGATCATCCGGCTTCTGGAATCTCTTCATCTTCGAAAGAAGAATGCGGCTCGCCACGGGTACAAGGGTTGGCTCACCACGAGCATGGCCGACCCTACACTTGCCTTGGGGGATTATGGGCTCTTAAGAATATTAAAAGGGGCAATCAAGGAAGCCTGGATCAACGTTGGGGGCACCTTCTGGGATCGGATAGTCAGTGACTTCGATCCCAACGACTGGAGATTGCTAACCCGGAAAAAGGACCGACAGGGAGTCGCCTTCACCCCCCTCTCCGTCCGCGAGGGTCGGCGGCATGGAGTCCGGGAGAGACTGCTGGATGTTCATCGCCGCCATCCAGATCGATTGTTCATTCGTACGCACACTCTCGCGACGAAGGTCCTATTCGATGGGGAAGCGCCATCCCTTCGAGCCGTTGGAGTCCAGTTCCTCAAGGGGGCAAGGCTCTATCGGGCGGTCAAGGACGCCCCTCCTCCTCAGGGGCAGGGCGACAGCGGCGTGGTCCGCGCCAGGCGAGAAGTCATTCTTTCCGGCGGAGCATTCAATACCCCGCAGCTCCTTTTGCTATCGGGCATCGGACCGAAGCGCGACCTGGACCAGTGGAACATTCCCTGCCAGATCGACCTTCCAGGGGTTGGGAAAAACCTCCAGGATCGGTATGAAGTGGGAATCATCTCGTCACTGGCGTCCAACTTTGAGATTCTGAAGGGAGCGACGTTCAAGCAAGATCCGAACGATCCGCATTGGGTCGAGTGGGACACAGAAAAGAAAGGAGTCTATGCCAGCAATGGAGTGGTCCTGGGCATCATATTGAAATCGAAAGCCGACCTCCTCAATCCGGATCTGTACATCTTCGGCGTTCCGGGCTATTTCAAAGGATACTTCGTCGGTTACTCCAAGAACGTTCAGAAAGACAAATTTACCTGGGCCATCCTGAAGGCCCATACCCACAATACCGACGGATTTGTAACCTTGCGCTCGACTGATCCGCGGGACGTCCCCGAGATTCACTTTCGATACTTCGATGAGGGCAGCAAGGGATTCGAGAAGGATCTCGAGGCTATCGTCAAGGGCGTCAAATTTGTCCGCCATATCAACCAACTCGCGGGAGACGCCATTTCCGAGGAACTGTGGCCCGGCGCAAATACAACGGCATCCGACGAAGACTTAAGAAGCTGGATCAAGAGGGAAGCCTGGGGGCATCATGCCTCGTGCACTTCGAAAATGGGCCCCGTCGATGACCCCCTTACCGTGGTCGACAGTCAGTTCAAGGTTAGGGGGACGAAGAATCTTCGGGTGGTCGATGCTTCCATTTTTCCGAAGATCCCAGGGATGTTCATCGTCTGCGCCGTTTATATGGTCAGCGAGAAGGCGAGCGACGTGATCATCGCTGAACACCGCATTCCCGAAATAAGCCGAGATGTCCCGTTCGTCCGTGCTGACCCCTCCCGGTCGAGCGTTCCACGCGACACGAGCGAAGAGAAAGCTAGGTAGAGCCCGATGGATGAAAGCGACGTCGTTCTCGGCCTAGTCCATAGAACGGACGCCCTCGAGGAAGCGATCTCGGAACTCTCAAGATCAGACCTCCATTCGCCTCATGCCGCTGGACTCCAACCCAAGCTCCAGAATCTACACTTGGCGCGACAGCAGCCAATCCGTAAAGAGTTCCTGGCCCGGGTTCCTTATGCGTCCCAATTCAGAGCTGAAATGCAATCCGCCGCCACCGAATCCATTCTCACCTCGACTCAGGGTGCATATGAAGAAATGCTGCAGAAGGGAACGATTCCAGGCGGCACTTTCGGTCAAATGGTAAAGGTCGGTGCGAAGGCCCTCTCTCAAGACACTCCCATGGGTCTGAACGTGTACCTGTCGGCGAAGGCCGACCTTGTCCGGGCCATCAGAGGGATAAGTGAGCTACTTATCCCCAATCCTCCCCTGATCGTACACACGCTATTCTTTTCTGGTTTCGGAAGGCTGTGCGCCAACTACTCGACCTCGGTCGATGTGTTGGTGGGGGGGGTAGTGCGGGGACACTCGAACATTCAATTCGCTCATCCCGTCGGAACCTATACGGTATCGCTTCAGGCGTCCGGGTATACCCCACAGTTTCACCCGGCATGCATTCAGCCGAACTGCCTGTGCATTGTCACCTTTGTTTGACATGCAGATCCGAGGCCGGCCCGACCCATACATAATACTGGCATTCTCAGGCGGTGGCATGAGGGCGGCTGCCTTTGCGCAAGGCGCTCTCTGGGAGCTTTCCCGATGGAAGCTCGGGAGTCAGAGTCTCCTCGATCATGTGGCCGTGGTGTCTTCCGTGTCCGGTGGCAGTTTCACCGCCGCTCACTTTGCGTGCTTCGGGGCGGATGGTTTTGATCGTTTCGAAGCGAAGTTTCTGTCGCGAAATATCCCTTTCTCGGGACTCCTGCCATTTTCTTTTCGGGGCGACAACATCTGGAAACTCGTCACCCGAAGGTGGGGACCGCTCCTAGCAGACTATCTCCATCAGGAGTTGTTCTCGGAATGCCGGTTCGGAGACCTTCGGAGCTACCCGAGGCTTGTCATTAATGCCACCGACCTCGTTCTGGGGAGACAATTCTCTTTCACTTCGCGCTACTTTGAACCCATCGGGAGGGATCTGTCCTCGGAGCGTTTGGCCGATGCGGTGGCGGCCTCGGCGGCTTTCCCGGTCCTGCTATCGCCAATTACACTACGGAATGTCGGATGGAACAATCGGAAAGAGCCTCAATGGGTCACCAACGCAGAAGGGGACGTTCATCGTAACCTCACTCGATTCAGGGCCGCCCAGGCGTGGCGGACGTATGCGAATGCAAAGTCCTATCCCTACGTGCACTTGGCCGATGGTGGACTTTCGGACAACTCGGGAGCCTACTCAATCGCCGAGTCCTTCGCGGACGCTGATGTACCGCCAACGCTACTGGATATGATCAGCCAATGCCCCCCCCGTCACCTCGCCGTCTTCGGGATCAACGCAAAAACGCGTCCGCTGATGTCATCGGCGAAGCGGCCCCAGCCCCCGCACGCCGTAAAGGTCCTTTTGACCGCGGCGACATCCTCCATGGATCTCCGGACGGACGACAGCATTCAGCAGGTGGAGGTGGTCCTGCAGAACTACGCCGGTCAAAAGAATCTCGCGGACAAGTGGGATCCAGTCGAGGGGGTGTCTCCACCGGATGGCGGGTACGTTCCCATCGTGACCAAGGATTGGAGCGCCTACGTCGGACACGTCTCCTTCGACTCGGAGCAAGATGCGATTGCTCAACACAGGCTTTTCGCCGTTGGCACGAATCTAAGTCTTGACCGCTTCACGGTCCGCCATGTTCATAACGCAGGTGCCCGATTGCTCGGTGAGCACCCCTCCTTCAGGCGGTTCGTAAAGGACATCAACGGGACTCGCCAACCGTAAGCAGGGGTCCTATGTAGCCCTGCGTGATTGTTTAACAGTAGGCTTGCCAAGAGGATGTCTTAAGGCCCGTTGGAGTTTAAACGAGTGGCCTCCTGTTATCGGTCGGGTCACCCGGCCTGCCTGCCAACTTAACGTAACAAGTCCAATATAGCGGTTACCTCACAGCTGGCTGGCCCGATCGAAGGCATCCCGACTTTCCTTGGCCCTCTTTCGGAAGACGTACTCCCCATACCACGAATATCCGAGCTGCTTCGCTTCGGAATGTAACTCTGAAGGAAGTGGGTCACAAAATCCCTGTTTTCGGATGATCACGCGTAGCAGGGAAGTGGCACACATGGGCGCTGTGGTTGGGGATCGACTGAGACATCCCTACTGAAGCACCAAGCCGTCTGTTCTGTGCGGGGTGGCGAGAGCTGAGGGCTTCCTGCCCGGCCCGCCACCTGGAGAGTTAGACAGTTAATAGCATTTCCCTCCTATCGGCCGTCGAAGGCCCGGTCTGAATATCACCGTTTTGAGGAGTCTCCCTGAATGGGGGAAGGAGCAGATGTAATGGCGTAGTCAGGTTGAGCCCCGATTGAGGCCGTCCCACGAGCAATAGGAAAAACCTTCGGAGAGGTAGCATTCCTTTCCACTTGACGAGTACGGTAAAAAACCGTACACTGTTTTGGATGGGCCTCAGGCCCGGAAAGAAATGGAGTCGTTCCATGGCGAAAGACGCTCGCGTAGACATCCGTATGTCCGAGGAACATAAGTTGATTCTGGAGCAGGCCGCGGCCATTGCGGGTCAGCCCCTAACATCTTTCGTGTTAGCTTCAACGCTCGAACGTGCCAGGGACATTTTGGACCGGGAGACGGTCACAAAGGTTTCGCGCCGGGATATGAACCGGCTCCTCGAAATCCTGAAGGAGGAAGACGAACCCGGTCCCGCGCTTAGGAAGGCGGCCAAACGATTCAAGGCCCGCTATGACATCTAAGGAGAGCGATTGGCAGATCGCTCCCTTGGGACCGGATCATGACCGGTCCCAATTCACTTGCGGAAAGGATGACCTGGACCGCTGGATCCGGCAGTACGCCCGACAAAGTGAGGAATCCGGGATCCTCCACACGTACGTGGCCGTCCCCAAAGGACAAACAAAGGTTGTAGGATACTTCTCCATCCGAACCAGCGAGGTTCAGTGCGCCCGCGTGCCTGCGGACGAAGTGACACGACTCCCCAAGTATCCTCTCCCGACTATCCTGGTCGCCAGACTCGCTGTGGATCGGTCGGTTCAGGGAAGGGGACTGGGCGCGGACCTCCTGATGGCGGCCCTCTCGAAGGCTCTCCGCGTCTCGGAGATTGCGGGGGCGTACCTCGTGGACGTCGTGGCTACCGATGACGACGCCAGGAGCTTCTACAAGAAATTCGAGTTCCGCGAACTCATTGACGACCCGAAGCATCTCTTCCTTCGAATGTCCAAGGTTCGAAAACTCCTGGCCTAGGAGTTACGCTGGCGCAATCTTGGCACAATCGAGGATTTCACCGGGCGAACTTGCCAATCGGTATTGGAGGGGCGCACCGAAAACAAGAATTTTGTCCAGGTCCGCTCCGGTAACTTGCTGGGTAAGCACGGAGCCTTCAAGGCAGGCGAGGGCGATGAAGAACCGGAAAACAGGGGTTCGCTGCATCCTCCTGGGCTCATATCCCATTGAACATTTCCGGCCCAAGGAAAGTTCAAGAGTCTGGAGGGTGGGGAGTCAGTGTGGGTTTTCTCTCTTAAACACTTCCGAAGACCTCATCGAGTTCTCCGACTCGGGCAAGATTCGGCCAGGGCCCGAATCAGGGCCTGGGGACCCGTCCTGCGGCGATCGCCAGTCCCGCGGCGACCAATGCGAAAAACGTAATCCCTTCGAACGGCGAAGTCGCAGTGCCGCACCCACAGTGGTTGTTGCTTCCGGTGCCGCCGCTGCCGGCAGCGGCGGCGGGGGACGTGACAACCGGAGGGGCGGTTGGAGGCGAGGTCGTCGGGGGAGGGCTGGTGGCGGACTCGATGTAGCGCCACATCCCATTCTGCGAGCCCATCAGCAGCACGTAGCGTCCGATCGAGGCGGCGTAGGCCACCCCCGTTCCGTAGGGATTGCCCCCTGCGGCCGTCGTCGCAGCACAGTAGGCCCGGTCCCAGGTCGTATCGTCCGTGAGGAGGGCGCGGGCATGCTCGGGATCGGGCTGATAGTTGGTGTAAACGTAGCTTGCGGTGCCGACAATGTTGGAGGAGCGGACGCCGGCGGAGGTGCCGGGCCAGTTGCCGGACGCGAGCACCTGCCACGTCGCGCCTTCATCGCTCGATTTTCCGATCGCCGTCCACGCCGGCACGTACCAGGCGCCGCCCGGCGACTTCCAGGCCTGGAAGCTGCCGTGCATATGCTCGAGGCTGCTCACCATCGACCAAGCCGCCGCGCTGATCGTGCCGTCACGGAACTTGGCGCCCGCGGTGCCGCCGACGCGGCCTGCCGTGGTCGTGCGCCAGATGCCGTTGGCGCCGTTGTTGTTCTGGGCGATGACGCACCAGGTCGTGCCGCTGACGGGGATGACGTAGTGCGAGGTGCCGACGCCCGGAGGCGGCGGATGGATCACCCAGGTCGCCCCGCCGTCCCAGGTTTCTCCGAACCCGCCTTCGGTGTTGTTCTTGAAGTAGTAGTGATAGGTCGCGAGCACATGGTTCGGCGGATCGTCGGGCAGGATGCAGAGGTGGTAGAGATCGGTGAGCCCCGTTCCAAAGGGATTGTAGGGACCGAATGCGGCGTCCGCGCCGGCCAGCCTCGTCCAGGTCGCCGCGCCGTCGGTCGACTTCCATGCGCCGACCGACCCGTACCCAGCGGGCGAGTAAAGGGTCGGAAGCGTCGACGGGTCGCGGCCGGGATTCGGATCGATGCTGAATCCCCAGGGATTGCCGTTCATGCTCGAACTGTTGCGAATCGTCCAGGTGTCTCCGAAGTCCGTCGTCCTCCACCACTTGATCGCGCGGCCGTCGTTGTTGCCGGCTGCGATGTAGAAGTGGCCGGGATTGACCGGGTCATTGACGACGCTCTGGATGTAGTCGCCTGCGGCCAGGTTCGGGATCGTCAGAGCTTCCCACACGCCGGGAGTGCCCGACGGTCCCCCCGGCACCGTCTGGGCGGTGCTCGTCAGGCCGATCGTCAGACTCAGGACAGACCCCAAGAGGGCATGCTTCATGGACAAGTTCCTTTCAGGCTCGCCGGGCGCTACTCGGGAAACTGCCAGCGGAAGACGGCTTCCGCGGTTTTCGTTTCGGTGTTCCGCCACACATAGACGGCGCGCCGCGTCGGAGAATAGACCGCCGCTTCGTAGGTCATGCCCGTGAACGTGCGTACGGGTTTTATCGGGATTGGCTCTCCCAGCTTCTGCCAGGCCGCGCCCCCGTTTGACGTGGAAAACATCTGCTGCCCGAACACGGCAATCAGCGTCCCGCCGGTGGTTTCCACCGGCGTCGTGCGGACCGGCCCTTTCAGCAGGGTCCAGGTGAGGCCACGGTCGGTGCTCTTGAGGATGCCGTCGGCGAAGCCCGCCTTGGCCTGCCAGTAGAGGGCTCCGTCCGACGCGAGCAGCGGGGGACCCGCCGGTAGGGTCGGCGAAACGCGCATCCAGGTCTTTCCGGCGTCGGCGCTCCGGTAGATTCCCTCCGTGCTGTTGAATGCGCCGAAGCCATCCACCAGGAACGTCTTCGAGTCGAGGATGATGCCCGAGGAACTGGAACTCGTGTCCTTCGGAAGCCGGTCGCCGATCTGCTGCCAGGTCTCGCCGCCGTCGGTGGACAGCTGGAGGCCCCCGGCGTCCAGGTGCTTCGTCACGAGCATAGTCTTCCTGGCGGGATCGCTGAAGTCGACCGCGAGGCCGTCGAGATGATTGAGCGCACCGAGGCGCCGGAAGGTCCGGCCTCCATCGGTGGTTTTGTAGAGTCCCGGCCCGTAGATGGCCGTGATCCAAAATACGCGGGGATTCACCGGATCGAAGAGCAGCTGATGCGGCATGTTGCGGATCGGCTCGCCTCCGGCCGATCCAAGCGGCTGCCAGCTCGCGCCGCCGTCGATGCTGGACCACATCCATCCGTCGCTCACCCCGGCCAGGATCTCGTCGCGATCGGGGACGGCCGCGAGCAACGTCACGCCGCCGCGGCCCCAAACGGCGCCCCCGACGTCGTTTGTCACGTTCCGCCAGCCGGGCGCCTCCAGCTTGCGCGCCGTGACCTCCACGCCCATCGCGGCGACGGCGTAGTAGCCGGCTTCCACGAGCACTGATCGATTGCTGTTGTGCAGCTCGACCTTGCCCCGGTCGACCTCGAGCCGGGTCCCTCTCTTGGGATCGGGGTCGACCTTGAGCCTCAGAACGGTCCCGAGGACTCGGGCTTCGGCATGCGGAGTGTCGAAGCGGAGAGGTCTGCCCGCAGGTTGCGGAGCGATATCCGCCGACAGCGACCCCTGTGTAAAAAGGACCAGCTTTCCAGTCTCGGTCTCTTCGACCCGGCTGATCGTACTGTGGTCGTCCAGGATCATCCTCGTCCCGTCGTGCCAGACCAGGGTCACCGGACCGCGAACCTCGTCACCATTGCTGAACTCGCGCCGAACGCCCCCGACGAAGTACAGGGTGCCCAGGCCGGGAGTGATCACCGGCTCCTGCACCATCGGCGTGCCGCCCGGGACGATTGGCTCCGGTCGACGGAGGAGGATCCAGGCGGCGAGTCCGACGAGCAGGACTGCCGCAATGAAGGCAGGGACGAGTCTGGAGGACGGTGGGGCGGGACGGGCCGGACGGCGACGCGGCCGGCTCCGGGACTTGATTTCCGGCTGCGAGGCACAAAGGGCGTCGGAAGCGATGGATTCTACGATCAGCCGGTGCACAGAGCTCAGTTCCCGAGCGGCGCGGGCGCAGGAGGCGCATCCGTCGAGGTGCTCGGCGGCGGCCGGTTCGGCGGCGGCGTCGATTTCGGCGCCGTCGAGGGAGTCACTCAGGAGGGACCGGACCTCGTCGCAGGTCATCGGGCGGCCTCCCCGCGGAGACGGGTCTGAACGCAGCGGGCGAGTGCCAGGCGCACGCGCAAGAGGGCGACCTTGATGGCACCGATGGAAGCCCCGATCTCCGCGGCGACCGCACGGATTTCGAGTCCGCGGTCATAGCGGAGGGACACGAGACGGCGGGAAGGCTCGGGCAAGGTCTCCCGGCACATGCGGAGCGCGTCGATCTGACGAGTGCGGTCGTCGTCGGTCGAGCCGTCGTCCGGATCGTTCTCCCAAGCCCATTCGGTCCAACGGCGCAGCACCTCGCCACGGCGGATCGTCGCGCCCAGCCGGCCGGCGGCAAGGTGGCGCGCGACCCCTCGGAGGTAAGCGAACAAGTCCCCCGCCCGGGTCAGCATGTCGGGCTTCTCAAGAACGAGGACCGACAGCTCCTGGAGCAGGTCTTCTGCGTCGTGCGGGTCGCGCACCAAGTGCAGCAGATAGGCTCGGAGCCTAGGCCGATATTCGTGAAGCACGTCCTGCCGATGTTCGGTCATGCGAAGGTCCCGGATAAGGATGTCTCCTTCCGGGGAGGAGTGGGCGAAAATCGCCAAAGGTTACGGGAAATTCGACGCCCGATGCGTGTTCTTCGTAAGCGTCCGAAGTAACCCACCATCCAGCCCGTTCCAAGGAATCCCTTCCGAAGAATAGGCCTTTCCCACGATCCGTGAAAGCTAGGACGCAGATTCGGGATATAAGAAAGTGAGGGAGTGACGCCGTCGATTCGGACCTTGGAACCGAGCGAAGCGCATTGGTAGCAGTGCAAAGCGCCTCGTGTGGGGGGGGGCTCTGGTTAAAGTGTCATCTTCACTCAAGGGAGTGTAACTTTGTTGAGCCCTGAGCCGGCGTCCGAGGAAGAGGCGGGAGTTTCCGGGAAGGGGTTGCGCCTGGCCACCAAGGTCGGGCTCGGCTCCGTCCTCCTGGGTTCTGGGATGGCAATAGGGGGGTCCGCCGAGGCAGCGTTCCGGCATGCGGCACTGTTCTTCGGCTTGGCTGGGATGGCCCTCGCCCTGGGCACCGCGATCGTCGCGATCGTGACGGCTTCCCGGTACCGGGTCGAGACGATTGAAAGCCTGGCCCTGCAACTCCCGCTGGCGTTCCTCCTGGCCCTGCCCCTCAATCTCCTGAAGCCGGGGTCCATGTGGGACGGGCGGCGCCCCGGTGACGAGCTCTACGACCTCCTCGGGAGCATTGTGTTGATACTAATTCCGGTCAGCTTCTTTGGTCTCTCGCACGCCTCGGGGTGGGCCCGCGGGAGGAAGTAGTCCGGCGCGAAGGAGCGGGAAGAGGAATCCGATGGGACGGGTTCATGTCGATACCAAGGTACCCCTATTCCATGACTACAACGTGCTGGAAACAGAAATTCTCAAGGACTGTGCCGTCTCTTCGCTGATCATGTTGGCCAGGACGTTCAGACTCTCCGCCAGGAGGGGCAGCCGAACATTCCGATTGTGGGTCGCCCGGCTAACCTGCGGCTATGAGAGGCGATTCGCCGACGTCCACCTTGGAAAGTGGGCTGGGGAGCTGAATCAGAGCGTCTGAAGGGACTCGAAGGCACGCGAGGCATCCGGAACAAGCGAAATGTAACCAATTCTTCCCACGACCGTCACAGCGGCGTCACACATCCGGAGTGTGATGACGTCCTCGTTGCAGGTATGAACCAAGTCTGGTGCGGACAGAGTCATTACTCAGAAGCCACCGACGTCACCCCTTGGCCACTCTAGCGGTCCCTTTGAACTTCCGAGACATCAGGGGAATTCGGAGTAAAGTAGGGATCGTAAGAGCGAAGTTCCCAGGCTCGGCGTACCCGGTTAGCGTGTGCAGTGCGGGTTGTCGAGTGCCGTTTGAGCAGCGCGTCGCATCGGCGTTCAATCCTCCCGACTTTCAGAATTCGCTTTACCAAAAGCTGCACGACACGTCCCCTTTGAAGCGTCCCAAGTTCTAAAGGAATACTTCGGGAGGACCGCACTATGAAAACCTTCTTCGCGCTCATCCTGCTCGCCTCGCCCGCGCTGGCCCAGGACCTGGTGGGCGACGGCCCGATTCGGACCGTCGCTCACGAGGTCGGGGTGGAGATCCACGACCGCATCGCCGCGACGTCCGTCACCCAGGTGTTCGAGAACCTCGACGGGCAGCAGCGGGAAGGGGCCTACGTCTTCGCCGTCCCGGCAGGCGCCTCGATCGTCGAGTTCCAAATGTGGATTGACGGCCGCATCATGAAAGGGGAGATGGTCGACCACCAGCGCGCGGAACAGATCTACCGTTCGATCGTGGAGCGGAAGAAGGATCCCGGCATCGTCGACCATGTCCGGGACAACGTCTGGCGCGTTCGAGTCTTCCCGATTCCGCCGCACGGAGGCGTGGTGAAATTCCTCACCCGCTACGTGGAAGTGCTGCCTTGCGTCTCCGGACAGACCACCTATACGCTGCCCTTCTCGATCCCCGAGGAGAAGGTTCGGAAGATGGATTCCTTTTCGATCCGATTCGATGTCCACAGCTCCGCACCGGTGACTGCGGTGGAGGGCGCAGGTCTCTCGATTGCCATGAAGAGTCCGACCCAATTCACGGCGATCGGCGACTGCACGAATATCTCGTTCAACAAGGACCTCGTGATGAGGTTCAACGCGCGGCCCGCGGGCCGGGACCTCGCATTCGCGGCTCACCGCGTCGCGGAAGACGACGGTTATTTCCTCCTCCAGGTATCGCCGGGCCTCGCCGGAGCGGCGACTGATCGAGTGCCGCGCGAGGTAATCTATCTGCTTGATATGTCGGCGAGCATGGACGAGAAGCTCTTCCGACGGCTCGTCCTTTCGATCGCAGATGGGCTGCGCGAACTCGGCCCCCAGGACCGCTTCAACATCCACGCCTTCAATACCGACGTGACGCGCTTCCAGAAAGGCCCGGTCGAGCCCAGCGGGGCGAACCTCCGGGCGGCGGCAGCGTTCCTGGACAAACTGCGGCCCCAGGGCCGCACGGACCTCGGGAAGGCGCTGATGGATGTCGCCTCCCAGAAGCCCTCGGCCGTACGATTGTTGTTTGTCATCTCCGACGGCTCGCTCAGCGCGGGCTGCCTGGATCCCGCGGTGGTGGTCAAGGACGCCGTGGAAGCGTTCAAGGACGATACCGTGGTCTACGGCATTCAGGTAGGCCTTACGGTCGACCGCACGCTGGAGTCCCTCGCGCGCCGTAGCGGCGGCGAGTGCATGACCGGCGACGAGAAGGCCATCGAGCAGGCCTTCCGGGCCGCGCAGAAGCGCTTCTCCCGGCCGGTCCTGACGAACGCCCGCTACGATTTCGGAGGCGCGGAGGCGCACGACGTCTTCGCCCCTCGCCTGCAGTTCGCCGATGAGCCGATCCTGGTGATCGGCCGATATCACCGCCCGGGAACGCATCAGGTCACGCTGACCGGACAGATGGCCGACCGCGACGTCCGCATTGTCCGCTCGTTCGAGTTCCCGGAGCTCCATGAGGGTTGGGCTTCGTCGGCCTACGTCTGGGCGGGACGCCGGATCGGCTCGCTGCTCGACGAGTCGTTCCTGTCGGGCGAATCCGATGCGATCCGCGGGGCGGTCGTCGCCCTGTCCAAGGAGCATCGGATCATGACCCCGTATACGGCATTTCTCGTCCTCGAAAACGACGCCCTGTACGCCCAGAACGGCCTCAAGCAGGCGGCCGGCGAAAGCCAGCCGCTGTTCATCGAAGGGAGGCCCCGGGCGCGCAAGATCAACCAGGGGAAGCTCGGCCTGCCCGACCCAGTGGGAGTGAAGATCCTCGACCCGCTGGCCTCCACCGCCGATGCGAGCCTGCTTCAGGCGCTCCGGTGGATCGCGTCGAACCAGAAGCAATTCACGAGTTTTCGAGGCGGCGAGGTCGCGCTGAGCGCCACTGGAGTCTCGGCGCTGGCGCTCGAGGCCGTCGAGGGGAGCGGGGCGTTCGAGCTCAACCCGCAGGACAAGCGGAGTTTTGAGGAAGCGCTGACCCAGCTGCTCTCGACCCTCCGCCAGGCCCAGAAGCGCAACGGCCAGATCGGCGAGACGATCTTTGACCACGTCTTCTCCGCCGAAGCGCTGGCCCGAGTCGCGCTGTGGCACCCCCAGCTCGCGGGCCCGAAGGAGATGCTGCAGAAGGCGGTGAGCTGGATGTGCGACCAGCCGGGGCTGCTCGATCAGCGCGGCATCGCAGCGCTCGCGGCGCCGGTTCTCGTCATGGCAAAGGATCTCCGGCTGGAAATCGACGCCTCGACGATCAGGCTGGTCGAGAAGTCTGTCGAGGGAGCCGGCGACGCCTTCTACGTCCGGGCGCAGATGTCGCTCGACCCGAAAGCGGCGGTCAAGCCTCGGGTGGCGGCGGCCGCCCGGCGACTGGCCGAAAAGGGCCCCGCCGATTCGCTTTCCGCGTACCTGGGCACGACGGCCTTGGCAGCCTGGGGAGGGGTCAACTCCCTCGAATGGAAGGCCTGGCAGCGGAAGATGGAGAGTTTCAAGCACACGCCTGGAGGCGACCCGAACGGCAATACGAACAGCCCGGACCGTCCGGCGCTAAGCACCCTTCTGACGCTGGCGCTTGAGGAGATGAACGACGCGACCGATCGGCGCTAATACGGCAAGGGTTTTTTCGATGAGAACTCCGCTCGATCGATTCGCAGGATAACGCAAGAGCTCCGGGCGCCAGCAGAGTTCATCCGTTCGAGACTGGGACCATAGACGGATTCGGCACTAAGGAACGGTCGATCATGGACAACTGTCCCTGTTTCTGCGAAGCGGGAAGGAGGACACCTACTTCGGAGGGGCAAGTCGAATAGTCTGCTCGAATTCCTGGCCTTCCCGACGGATCTTCAAATGGACCTCGGCGCCGGCGCCGGCGTCTCGGATCTTGCTGGTCAGGGCCGAATAGTTTGTGAGCGGCGTTCCGTTGAACTCCAGGATCACGTCCCCTTCGCGGAGACCGGCGAGCCGAGCCGGAGCGTCCTCGAGGACCTGGGCCACGCGGGCCCCGCCGCCGGGTTGGTCGGCGACTGAAATGCCCAGGAATCCCGGCGGGGTTCCGGAGTCCAGGAAGGGGGTGAAGGCCTCCGCCGCGCGGATCGCGTCGGCTTGGCCGGGGAGCAGGGCCGCCAGCACCTGGCGCTCGTCCCGCTCCAGTTCGAGCAGCCGGCCGTACGCGTCCAATTGATTCACGATGAGTCCCGAGTAGGACGCGGGGGGACCCTTCGGGGCGGCGTCCGCTTCGGGAGAGGCGACCATTTGCATTGGGGCAGGGTTCGCGAGCTTCCTGACGAACGCGGCCCCATAGGCGGCCTCGAGGTCCCCCTGGACCGAACGCAGCCTCGCCGCATAGTCCGTCGCCGCGCCGGACAGCCGCGACCGGTCCTCCGCGCTCAAGGGCGCGAAGCTCTTCGACCAGAAATCCAGAACCGCCGACGCTGCGTCCTCAGGCGCCGACACCCACACCTTCTGGACGGGGACGGAGTGAACCCCAAGGCGGTCCAGCGGGGCCAGAGCCGCCTGTTGGGTCGGGGACAGGAAAGAAGCCAGCCCGCTCATCAGTTCCCGGCCGAGCTTCAGCTCGCCGAGCTTTCGATCCAGCTTCGTCGCGTTCGGATCCCCGGTGACTCCAGAGTTGGCTTGCATCCCGGCGAACAGCGTTTGAAGGCGCGTTTTCTGGTCATCGGTGAGATCGGGGATCAGCTCTTCCAGCATAGCGGCCATGAATTCGCGCGTATTCGTCCAGTCGAGGTCGCTCGCCTTCTGAAGGGCCTCGGCGGTCTCCGGATCGGACATGAGGCTCATCAATTCGCCGGCGTCGCCGGGGGGCAGTTGGAGGGATCCCGCCGGCCGATTCCCCGACGCCCGGATCGCCCGGGCGATGACGGCCGCCGCCCGCTGGAGCTTGGACTTCTTCTGCTCCGGGGGCGCGGTCCGTGCGACGTGAGCCGCGGGCGGGGTCGCGGTCGGAAGGGGCGGGGCGATCCGGGGAGGGGCCGGCGGAACCTCCGCCTCCCGCGCCGATACCGGTCGTGGCGCCGGATATGCGATCGCGATGGGCTCCGGCCGCTCCGGCTCTCTCGCGGATCGCACGGCGTATCCCACGACGGCGCCGCCGGCCATGGAGAGGACGCCTACGGCGATCATGGAAGACAGCTTCGTCTTGGTCACCACGACTCCTTTCAATGCCCCGGCCGAGATCGATTCGCGCGCACCGGCGGCGAGTTCGCGCAGGACAGCCCACCGGATCGACGCCGGGGCCGCCTCGGCCTCGCCGCACCGGAGCAGTTCCTCGAGTGTGACGGCCGCGGCGGCCGCCCCGGTTGTCGCCAGCCGGCCGCGCAGCGATTCCAGGGCGAGGTGGATCCGGCTCGCGACGGTCCCGGCCGGGACTTCTAAAGCGGAGGCTACCTCCGAGTGGGAAAGCCCCTGGAAGTAGTGGAGGATCACTGCTTGGCGCTGGTTATCTGGGAGGTCCTCCACCAAGGCGGAGACTTCCTTCCTCAGCACCTGATCTGCGGGATTCATGGATCGATCTTCCTCCGGCCGTCCCAGGGCGGCCCGTCGTTCCCGGTTGCCCCGCTCGGCCTCGCGGGTGCCAATCGACCGTGCCGTATTCAGGGCGATTCGATAGAGCCAGGGGCGAAACGGCAGGTCGCCTCGATAACTCGGGAGCCCCCGGAGCAGGCGGAGAAAGGTTTCCTGGGCGGCCTCCTCGGCCCGTTCGGGGGACCCCAGGAACCGGAGGAGCAATCCAAAAATCCGGCGGTCGTAGCGTCCGACGAGCTCTTCGAGGGCCGAACGGTCCCGTCGATCCCGGACCTCGAGAGCCAGGGATTCGTCGCTGGTCGCACTTCCCGTCTTCACCATGGCGGCCTTCGTATTCACAAGCTTCAGGTTCTACCAACGAGGGGGCTGATCTCTTTCGAGAATTCGTACCAATGATTAATACTGACTACTTCCCTAGGTTGCACATTCGCTGACCAGGGCGTGAGACTGCACTGAAATGGCCTCCTGAAGGCCGCCCGGACGGCAGCCGGCAAGAGTTTCTGGATACATGAAGTAGAACGGGGCAGAGAGCTTACGAAGGTACCGCCGAGACGGCCGAATAATCCGATATTCGGTAGTCCCCTCCATGGAAATGGCGCACGGAAGGCTCAGGCTTAAAGGAACGTTGCTTCGGTGATTCCCCGTTTTCGGACCTCGCATGCTCTAGGTAGTAAGATTTGGCCCGAACTAACTGTTCGCGGGTTTGCCTTGACTGATATGACCAGACAAAGGAGGGGTTGTGTCACAAGTCAGCAAGGAGAAACGGGACGGGGTCTACCGCGTAGGACCTATCCTGGGGATCCTGGAAGAGCCGGCCTATCTCGTGCCTACGGGAAACGCCTTATACCGTGCAACACGAGATGACGTGGCAACACAGCAGCGCTGACAATCAGAGTCTTGTTCCACTCTTGAAATTAATTTCCAGGTAAGACACAATTCCCCATATAGGAAACAATATGTTATCAGGAAACATGCGACAGGACGAACTGGAGTCCGAACTCAAGGCGCGCGTTCCCGCGGTCCTCTCCAACCAGAAGATCACTTGGGAGCAGAGCGGGCGGGTCCTCAAGATCTCTTGGAAGGGGCACGAACTTAGGCTCGCCGTTCATCTCGTTCCTCAGGCGAGCCTTGCGCAACTCAAGGAAGTCATCTTCTCCATCGAGAAAGAACCCCATCGCTCTTCCGAGCCCGCCTCCTTGGTGGTGGCTTCCTATCTTGGTGAGGATGCGCGCAAGTTGTGCCGGGAGCACGGGCTGTCCTACCTTGATCTTTCGGGCAACGTCTGGATCGCCCACGGCAGCATGGCCATCGAGAAGGAAGTTAGGGCGAGCCGCTATCCCCTGGAGGCACGCAATCGCAGTCCGTTCGCGGATCGTGCCAGCCTGATCCTGCGATATCTCCTGGAAAAGGGATCGGAACCCGCCGGAGTCCGGGAGATCGCCGTCGCGGTGGGAATCAGTCCAGGCTATGTATCCAAGATATTGCAGGTAGCAGAGGACGCTCACTATGTCCTTCGGGAAGCGGATCGGCGCTATCGCATCAAGAACCAGAGGGAGCTTCTTAGCGACTGGTCAAGCTCCTACAACTGGCGCAAGAACGAGATCGAGTCCCACTTCCTCATGCCGGCACGATCTGGAAACATGGGAGATCAGCTCAAAGAGGTGCTCCCGAAAGCCGGTGCGTACGCCCTGTCGCTTCACGCAGGGAACAACCTAATTGAACCGTTTACTCTGAGCGACGTCTGGCACCTATACGTGGCAGACCCCGGGGTCGCGAAGGGCATCAAGGACCGTTTGGCATTGAAGCCGGTGGATAAGAACGCTGGGAATGTCGTCCTGATGCGCCCCTACTACCGAGAATCCGTGTTGCAGGGGTTCCGGGAGGTGAACGGCATCCGGGTGGTCTCGGACTTGCAGCTCTATCTTGATTTGAAGCACTACCCGGTTCGCGGTGATGAGGCGGCCTCCCAAATCCTGCAACGACGCCTTTCCAAAGCTTGGAACCTGCAGCCCGCCCATGCTCATGCTTGACGAGCGCGACTTGGCCGCGGCGCTTCAGCCCATCAGGCCGTATCTGGGCGATCTAGTCCTTTGCAGCGGATGGACTCTCCTCATCTACCGCCGCTGGGTCGTAAAGGAGTGTTTCCTACTGGTATTCCTCTGGTATCCGTCGAATCATGCATTGCTAGGATGAAAGCATTCCTTGCGAGGAGTTAGAGGGATATAAAGGGTGCAGGAGGTCTGGCATGCGCTTATGGTTCGTGCTAGGATGATAGTTAGAATTATGCATTTCATGGGTGAAGTACTTCATGGCATCTGAAGAAAAAGAGCTGCGAACGAGGGACTTGGTCCTCTACTTCATTCAGAAGCTGGAGGGGGGGCTCGGCCGCACCAAGCTCATCAAGCTTTGCTATCTTACCGATTTGATTAGCCGGATGACATACGGCAAGCCGGTCACGAAGTTCCAATACAGGCTCTTCGAGAACGGGCCATTCGACACCCAATTCTACGGGACCATTAAGAGCCTGGCGCAGGAAGGATTTATCGAAGAACAGTTCGTTCCCGAGTTTAACGGCCACCGCTATCAAGTGAAGCGAGCGAAGGACCCAAGAGAGCTTTCTCTTAGTCGGGAAGAGCGTATCGTTTCGGAGCGAGTCGCGGACCGGTTTGGGAAACTTCGGCTCGATGTCCTGCTGGACGAAGTTGTATACAGGACGGAACCCGCAAGGAAAGCAAAAGAGGCGGGAGCTCTCAAGGAGTCTCTGGACATGGATCAATGCAACGACCAACTGAAGAACGATCTTGGCCTCGACTTTGAGACCTATCTCGCTGCCAAAGCGGCGAAGGAACGAGGCAAGCGCATTCCGGTGGCAGACATTATCAGCTCGTTCGAAGTAGGCTAGAGATCCTCTTCCAGCTTCACCAAGCCGACGTCAAACAGGTCGACCGCTTGGTCCTCTTTGAAGATCTCGTAGAGCGCGGTGATCTTATAGAGACCCTGAGTGGTCAATTCCTCGATAGTAAGCGTCATTGCTCCGGGACCATAGGGGGGCGGAGCTCGACGCCCCTCCTCTGCCCGCAGAATTAGAGTCTCCGTCAGAATCCGGAGTATCTCTCCCAGAGGTGCACCGGGAAAGCGTCGTTGAAGGCTTTCCTTGACCTCCTCGAACGACCAGACAACGTACTTCTTTTTCTCCGCCATTCAGTTCCGTAGGCCAACAAAAAAGCGCGTCGCCAAGAACTATGAAAGAAATATCCCTTCACAGCACTTGACGACGCGCTCAAAGACACGCATTCGCTCTACAGCCATACCCCACGTCAGCAACTTGCAAGCCGGTGCGCTCGCGCCATTCATCGGCGGCACGGCAACGCGGTAGGGGGCTTGCCCCTCTTTGTTGGGGTGCGTGAGCAATATCGGCGCTCACGCTTTTGTCAAAGAACGTTGTAGGATCTTAAGATTATCGAGTGTCCACAATGTCGTCAAGTTCCCAGCAAGATAGCAGTCTGGTCCCTGAAGGATCCCCAGATCAAAGCTAACTTGTAATATCGCCAACATGCCCCCCCTTTCAGCGGCGCCACCGAATAGCCTGATATTTGGTAGTCCCCTCCATGGGAAGTGGTGCACGGAAGGCTCAGGCTGCGGTGCGCGGCCTGGTAGACTCGGTGGGGGGCCTAGAGCCGCCGCCTTGGAGCGGTCGAAATGCGCCTCCTGGCGTCGGTACAGGTCGGCATTGATGGGATCCGTCGATCCGATCCAGCATCTTGCGGAGTTTGGAGGAAGCCTTAAGATGGGTGACCATGGCTGTTCCAGAAACGCCTGACCCAAGCCCCCAGCAGCCGGCCGCCGGGCCCCGAAGCGCTCAGCCAGCCTCCAAGGCCGCATCGGGCTGCGCCAAGGGAGCTCTCTGGTCCCTGGTCGGCGCACTAGTGCTCCTGGCGATGGTCTTCATTTTCATCCTGGCCGTCTGCTCAAGGCGATGAACGAACTCCCAAAGTTCCTTTGGGAATCTCGTTTTTACTGGCTCGGTGGTTATTTTGCGCTCGTGGCCTGCGAAATGGTTTGGCGGGCCGCTCGATTCCGAACATTCGATCCACCCGGCCTCATCATTACAAACCCGGCGATGTGGCTGGCGGAACTCTCGCTTCGCTCGCTGGCGTTCGGCATCCGCGTGGCTCCGTTCGCCTGGATCTATTCCAAGATCCCCTGGCACCTTCCCGCATCAATTCCGATTGCGATCCTGGGCTACCTGCTGGTCGATTTCATCTACTACTGGAAACATCGCATGCTGCACGGTACCCGGCTCGGCTGGGCGGTCCACGCGGTGCACCATTCCAGCGAGACCATGAACCTGCTGGCCTCGATCCGACTCGGTTGGCTTCAGCGCCTCGTTGACGACTTCTTCTTCCTCCCACTCGCATTTCTGGGATTTGACCCGGTCCAGCTTCTCTTCCTGATTCTCCTGAACGAAATGTCGCCTTTCTGGTGCCACACGGAAACCATTGGCAAACTGGGCTGGATCGACGGCATTCTCAATACTCCGAGCAACCACCGCATCCACCACGCGGCGGAGCGACGTCTGGCGGACGCCAACTTCGGCGCCACGCTCATTTTGTGGGACCGGATGTTTGGGACGTGGCGCCACGGCGAGGAGCCGGAACGCTATGGGGTTGAAGGGTGGAACTCAGGGCTTAATCCGCTCCGAATCCAGCTGGGAACCGTGTGGCGCGCGTGGAGGGAGGCCGAGCACGACGATCCCCAACAGTCCGGCTCCAAGGGCCATCACGAGGAAACCGGGGCTCAGCCAAGGGCCGCAGGTCCACAGACAGAGGCAGAGCAAGCCCGACGGCGTTCCGAGCAAGGCGGCCAGGAAGCCGGCCGCCCGCCCGGCTGACCGAGGCACGGGCCGTTCCGCCCAGGGAACCGCCAGCAGCGAGGAGATGAGCCCCGCGTAGAAGAACATCCCCAGGGTCCCTCCTGTGATGACGAAGACGCCCCCGTGGAACACTACGCTGAGTCCGATCGCGGTCGACGACCTCCGCAAGAACGCAACGGCGAGGGCGAATTCGCAGATGATGACGGTCCAAGACAGGACGGCCGGAAGCAGAAGGGCGGGGAACCGATCGACCAATTCCACTATCAGGCGGGCCGCGGGGTTCGGCTCGCCCACATGTCCGCCTGGCGACCAAAGTCGGCCGAAATCCGCGAGATTCCGGAGGAAGCAGTCCAGGATGGAGCCTGAGCGCCATCCCCAGCTTAGGAGCTTGTCATAGCCGGCGCCCAAGTAGACCAAGGCCGCCTGACCTCGCGGCCCTGCCCCGAGGATCCCCGGGCCCGAGAGCGAGATCATGCCGAAAAGAGCGCTGCAGTAAAGTCGGTTGTAGGAAAAAGCCGCCTTCGAGGAGGCCAGACCCAAGAGGATCACACCTCCTAGACAGAGGCAGAAGGATCGTGTCCACGGAGTGAAGAGGATGCCAAATGCAGCCACGAGTCCGAGGAAGGCGAAGGACATCGACCAGGGATAGCCTTCAGGAACTCGCTGAAGGACCCCCACCCACGGCACGCGAATCGGCGTCAGCTGGGCCACGTGCCCGGTAGCGATCCAAGCCGCTGCCAGGAGTTTGGCAGTCAGGACTTGCTCCGCAGGGAGCGCCGCATGCTGGGTGTCCGACGCACGCCGAAACAGCGCGCTAAGTCCAAACGTGCGCGCGGCGGCATCGAGGGTCAGGGAGCCGGCGGCCATCGCCACACCTCCGGGGTCCCTCTATTTCGGCGGAACTCGATCTGGACCTGGGCGCGATCACGGCGTCCCGTGGTGGACTCGTAGGCTTCGACGACTTCGATGAGGTTCCGAATGTCGTTGAGCTGCCAGTCCTCGGCCGATCCGGGCTTGCGGTGGATTTGGGGCAGGCCGTAGCGCCGAGCCACAAGCTCATCGTTGAGTTCATGCCCCTCAATGAGGACCTGGATTTGACAGGCAGCGGGCTCGTGGAACGGAGCCCAGGCGAGGAAGCGGAGGGCTGGGAAGAACGTTGCTCCAGCGATGGCCCCGGCCTGTAGGCAGAGGATAAGGACCACGACCAAGTGGCGGATCCGGTTGGGGCACGCAGGTTTAGGCGGCATGACGGGGCTCAGGCGGTCTGAACAGGCATTGGAGTGCCAAGTGGGTTGGCAACACAAGGACGATGAGGTAGCCGGAAAGGGCGCGGAAGAGATCCCCAAGACCGGGATCCCGGCTTGGAGCGTCGTAGAAGCCGTGGACCCAGTTGATGTTGAAATCCCGGTCGAAAGGTCGGCCCTTGACCGTCGGAATGACGGGATTGTTGGTGTCGTGGGTGGGATCGAACGTGGCGAAGCAGACGGGGAAGAGAACAAGCGCACAAAGCACAACCATGAGCAAGGCCCGGCGGTCGTAGCCGAAGCGCCACAGCAGGGTCAGGAGGAGCGGTGGGGACCAGACGTGGAAGAGAGAAAGCATCCGGATGTACACGGGCTGGGTGGAGTCGAACAGGTAACGGGTCGCGCCGGACAAGTGGATCCCAAAAATGAGCGCGCCAACCAGATCCGCCGTGTAGAGGATCTGCGCTAGCAGGACCGCGAGGCCCGCGAATGAGATGACCGCTGGGCTGTTGAACCATAGACCCAGCAGCATCGCGATGTTGGCGATGCAGCACATCCAAAGCATCGACTGTGGTCCGAACCACCAAAGATAAGAAGCGCACCACACCAGGAACCACAGGGTGTAGGCGATCTTGAGCGGCTGCTTCAGCTCCCGCCCCTTCAGGAACTGCCGCAAGCCCGCCCATTGGATCCGGAAGGGGTTGTTACCTAAATCGCCCAAGTCCGTGCCGTAGGGCGCGGGGACCCGTTCCGGTTCATAGGTCCCGAAGAAACGGTCCCAGATCATAAAATTGGATCCGTAGTTGGAGCGTCGCCCTCCGTCCCGCCAAGCATGGTGTACCCGGTGGTTGGACGGCGTGTTAAGGAGCACGTCCAGGAACCCAAGTTTCCCTATCATCTCCGTGTGGACCCAGAACTGAGAGGCACGATTGATCTCGAGAGCACTGAGGATGAGCAGCGGGTCGAAGCCGGCTAAGGCCAGGGGAAGATAGAAGAAGTCATCTGCGAGGCGCTGCACCCAGTGAACGCGACCACCCAGCGAGAGATTGAAGTCGTGGCTCGAGTGATGGACGGAATGGAACGCCCAACCGATTTGCGTCTCATGCATCAGGCGGTGGAGGAGGTAGAGGAGCAGGTCGACGGAGAGATAGCAGGCAAGGAAGGCGGGAATGGAGGTTGGAATCTCAAAGGGGCTGAGGGCGCGGACCGCGACGAAGACCCCGAGTCGAACTCCGAAGGTGGCAAGCCGGAGGAGTTCTCCAATGAGGAAAGCAACGACGTTGCTTCCAACTCCCGTCAAGTTGGGGAGTCGACGTCGGGATTGCCACCACCAGGCCAGTTCGGTGACCACGAAGAGGGCGATTCCCACCGCGAGGAGCGCCGCCCAGCCGTGATCCGAGCCCAGCGCCATGTTCGGGTCCCTCCGCCTACCTCTGGAGTTTAACGGAATGGCGCGTCGCGGCAAACGCTTCCGATCCACTCCGTGAGGTTCTAGTCTATTCCCATGAGCGGGCCCGCATTGTATGCCCTTTTCCAGGTCTTGGCGCTGGGGACGGCCTTCGCACTTCATCGGCCGTCCTTGCT
>Ga0070731_10001424_pt1 | contig 24723 bp, 20 predicted proteins | sample Coa_R1_2_FD_66448 | JGI IMG/M metagenome (GOLD analysis project Ga0070731, IMG submission 66448) | Surface soil microbial communities from Centralia Pennsylvania, which are recovering from an underground coalmine fire - Coalmine... | ecosystem: Environmental > Terrestrial > Soil > Unclassified ... | reverse complement strand
GAGCACGTCTTTCAATATTTTGCAGTGTTCCAACCGGCCCGCGATCATTACCCATGCCGGCTGCGCCGCGGTGTACGCCCATCCCCGCAACAAGAGCGACGCGCTGTTGCGCGCGGTTGCCGGTAAAGGCGGGGTGGTCGGAATCTACGCCCTGCCGTATCTGACCTCGGGCCCGAAGCAGCCCACGCTCGACGATTACGTGACGCATATCGTGCATGCGCTTTCGGTGTGTGGGGAAGATCATGTCGGGATCGGCAGCGACAACACGCTTGCACCCTGGGACCCGTCGCCCGAGGAGCTTGCCGCTTTCAAAAAGGGACAAGAGGAGCAGCGCAAATCCGGACAGCAATATCTGGATCGGCCACCCTACGTCATCGGTCTGAACACGCCGCGCCGCTGCGAAGTCATCGCCGATGCGCTGTTGAAACGGGGTTACGGTGCACGCATCGCGGAAAAGGTTCTCGGCCGCAATTTCACCGACGCTTTGGGCCGCATCTGGAAAGAATGAGTGGATCTGTCGCGAACACGTTCACGCGATGAAATGTACCCCACACCGCTTCGCGGCGTGCACGCGGCTCAGCTGCCCTCCCTCAAGGGGAAAGGGTGATTGACGCGCGTCAGGAATGGCTCTTCCCTCGAGGGAGAGTCGAAATTTGCGGAACAACGCGACGCAAATTTCGGGTGAGGGGTCGTTCCGCGTCTCCGCGCGTACACTTCTCGTGGCACGCGAACGGTCAGTGCTTCAGCGATTTGTCGTTCGCTAGGTCAAGCGTCACGTAGGCCACCGCTTTGGAGGCGAATTCGAGCACGAAGGGATCGTTGTTGGAGAGGTTGTCGCACCAGCGATGCGGGTAATCCACGCAACCGCCATTGTGGCCGGGCACCTTGCCCTCATAGTTGCCCAGATAACCGCCCCAGATGTCGACTTCCCACTGATGCTTGCAGCAATCCTGCTGGGTGTAGATCCCGCTATTGGGCACGCCCACGAGGCTGAAGGAAAGCGAGTCCGTTCCGTCGTTGTTGCCATCGCGCGATTCAATTCCGGCGGAGCGGAAATAACCGGCGAAAGCCCTGTTGCCGACCCGCGATTGCGGCACGACGTTCGGCGGAAATTTGTCGACCTGGTGGGCGTGCGCCGGGTCGGCGATCAGCACGGCGAAATTGGGAGTGGCCGTTACATCGACGTCGATATCGAAGGCGATTTTCCTGAGTTCCCTGCCATCGAGATGGCGTGTATAGAATTTCGAACCGAGCAGCCCGATTTCCTCGCCGCCGAACCAGATATAGCGCAGACGGTTGACAGTCCTCGTGCGCGCCAGCACGCGCGCCGTTTCGAGAATGGTCGTCGAGCCCGAGGCATTGTCGAGCATGCCCGCCCCGTAGATTGAGTCGAGGTGCGCATCGACAACGACGATCCTGTCGGGATTGCCGAAGGGTGAATCGGCAATGACATTGTAGTCGAAATCCGATTTCGTTCGGGTTTGCACATCGATATGCGCGACATCCGCGCGGCCTTGCCCGTAGTCGCGGGCGAGACCATCACCGGTCGGCGACGAGACCAGCTGCAGCACGGGAATGCGTTCCGGGTTCTGCGCTTCGTTTTCGATCGCGCTGCGTTGCGAGACAACCGGATCTCCGGAGGGCGTTTTTTCTCTGTACAGGAGCAGGGCGGTGGCGCCGGCCGCTTCGGCATTCGCGACCTGCGTGTCCATAGGGCAGGGGGCGTATGTTACGAGCGCAACGCGCCCGCGCACGAACCCGGAGAAGTCGCTCGCCGCGCAGCCGGTTCCCGCCGGTTGGACGATCGCCGTAACCCGTCCGCTGCCGGAAAGGCGTCCGACCTGCCAGTCCCTGCCGGGCCGGTATGCACGTCCGGCCAGATTGAGGAGCGGCACGCCCTGTACGTCTGAGTACCGCCACCGGTAGCGCTGCACCGTCACATTGTATCCAGCCTTGCGCATGAGCCGCGCGACATAGTCAACGGAGGCTTTGTACCCCGAAGTTCCGATGTTGCGATTGGGGTGTCCATCAGGACCGGGGTTCTTGTCGGCGATGATCTGAAATTGCCTGAGATGATACCACAGCGATTTTTGCTGGATGCATTCGGCGGCCTTCGCCGGTGTATCATTGACGCGGGTTGCGCATTCCGCAGGCGAAGGCGGAGCCGCGACGGCTCGAGACCCCACAGTCGCCACGAGAAGAAGCGCGGCAAGCTGCGGCGCGTGCCGAAGAACAGATCGCATGGAGCACCGTCGACGTTGCAAGCCCTCGGCATACTAGCGGATCAGGAAACGGAGAAATAGTGGCGTCGACGCCGTGCCGGGAACAGAACGGCACCGGTTATCGGCGGGGAGCGCGGAAACTTTTGCGGGCTCCTGATGCGTTAAATATTCAGGGAAACGAGAAGCGCCATGCGCTTTTCAGACGGGGCAACACAGAGGACCAGACGAAGTGGCCGTCAGGGAATTCGAAGAGGACAGGAAGCGCCGTGACGCCGCGGCCGCTCTGGATTCCCACCGCGGCGAGCGGGGGCACCGCGTTCCGGTCACACACGACCTCGTCATCATGCGTCGCGACGAGACCACCCCGGAACAGACGTCCGAGCCGGCGCTTCTGCTCGATCACCCCAGTGTCTCACATCGCCATGCGCGCTTCATCGTGGAGCAGGGCAAGATATACATTGAGGATCTCGGAAGCAGCAACGGTACATGGGTCAACAACGAAAAGATTTCGGCGCGGGCTGAACTCAACTCCGGCGATCACATCTCCGTCGGTGCTTTCATTCTTCGCTTCGACGGTGCGGGCATCGAAGTCCGAAGTCACTCGGCGGCAGGAGTGCTTGGTGCGTACGCGGTCAGCAAGGAGATCAGGGGTGAGGCTCGGCCGCTCTTCCTTCTTCGCGACGTCACCTTCGAGTTGGCTCCCGGGCAACTGGTCTGTGTAATCGGCGCCAGCGGCTCCGGAAAAACAACGCTGATGAACATCATTTCGGGCCGCAAGCGGCCGACGAGCGGGAAAGTCCGGCTCGGACGCCTCGATCTTCACGAATATTTCGACATGCTCAAGCAGGACATTGCCTATGTGCCGCAGCGCGATCCCTTGCACGAATACCTCACGCTGCGGCAGGCGCTGACGTATTCGGCGAGACTGCGCCTGCCGAGCGACGTAACAGCCGAAACGCGCGATCACATCGTTCGGGATGCCGCCGCAAGCGTCGGCCTGGAGCAGCGGCTCGATCTGAAGATTGCGGCACTGAGCGGCGGAGAACGGAAGCGGGCGAGCCTGGCGACCGAAATTCTCGATCGTCCCGACCTCCTGTTCCTGGATGAGGTTACGTCGGGTCTCGACGAGAGTACCGATCGTGAAATCATGTGGCTGCTGAAACGCCTCGTATTGCGCGGCATGACGATCATCTGCGTCACGCATACGCTCGCCAATGTCGAAGACGTGGCAGACGAGATCGTCGTAATGGGCAAAGGCGGGCTGGTGACGTTCAGTGGTACTCCGGCGCAGCTTCGCGAGTTCTTTTCGATCCGGCAACTCGGCGAGGTTTTCGAAACCATCGACAGGGCCGGCCCGGAAGCATGGCATCGGCGCTTCGAGACGGTATCCGGCCTGAAGGCGATTGCGCGGGCGCGCGCGCACAGAGTGGCCGCGGCGCCGCGACATTCCGGGCACGGTTCGTTAATCGCAAATCTTACCGATGCTCTCCGCCAGTTCGGGATTCTGACGGAGCGGAACATCGCCCTCCTTGTTGGCGACGTACGTACGCTGGTCATGGCCGCGATACAGGCGGTGGTCGTCGGCGCGCTGCTGGGCTTTGCCTTCGGCGACTTCGGCAAAGGCTTCGAGGTCGGAAGTTCGAAAGTGTCCTTTCTTGTCGTGCTCGGGATAACCTGCATCTGGATCGGCTGCGCGGGCGCGGCCAAGGCGATTGTGGGCGAACTGCCGATCTACATGCGCGAGCGCGACATCAATCTCTCGACCCCCGCCTTTGTGCTTTCAAAGTTTCTGGTCACCGCGTGCTTCGCGGTCTGCCAGATTGCCGTTCTCATGCTGGTTTCCAGTGCCTTGGTGCAGACGATCCCGGGCAGATACTGGGAACAGTTTCTGCTTGCTTCGCTCGCCGCGGTGAACGGCGTCGCGATCGGGCTCATCATTTCGAGCGTCGCCAACAGCCGCGACCAGGCTGCGGTGGTAGTACCGCTTGCGCTCGCGCCGCAACTCATTTTCGGCAGCGGCATGATGTCGAGCCTTTCATGGTACGCGCTGAAATTGGCGCAGCTCATCATTGGCGCCTACTGGACGCGGCAGGCGATGACGGCAGCACTCATTGCACACGAAAGCGGCATCATGAAGATCGATCCGGCAAAAGGGGCGCTCGTGCCGGTCACGGCTCAGCCGCTCGGGCTGTCCGTTGCGGCGCTTGGTGCCCAGACGATTGCCTGGCTCGTCATCACGACGCTCATCATGTACGTTCGCCACCGGCGAAGGGCGGTCTGAGAGTCAATGTCATGGCGCGCGGTTGATCGTCTTCCGCGTTCTTTTGAAATGATTGTGAGGAGGCCTCATGGGTCAGAACAACGACAACACCGAACATGGCGATCTGCAGGGACAACAGGGCGGGAACCTCTCCAAGGATCCGAAGGAACACGAACGTCTGCGCCAGCCGGAAGAAGGATTTGCGCGGGTCCAGCGGGATGAAACTCCCTTCAACCCGCAGAAACCACGGTCAGCGGCTGAAGGTTGAACCGCCCCGGCTTGCCCCTCGGGAAGCGTCGTCGGCAGCGGTGGAACAATTCGCGGAGATTCTGGTTCCCGGCGTCGTGCGTGCGACACTAGAACTGCGTGCTTGACCGGAAGCGCGGGCCGGCATGCGGCCAAAGGGCACTTGCCGGCGCCATTGCGCCGTAGCAACGTGGACATGTCCCTGGGCGTCTGTCGGGAGGGGTTTCTGCCGGAGGGGAATTCGGCGTGAAATCAAGCATCTCGCGTAGCGCGCGCGTATCGCCCGCGGTGCTGTTGTGGGCGCTGTCCATTTCGTTCGCCCCTGACTTCGCTCAAGCGGATTCGATCCTGGCGCCGGCCGGGCCGATTGCGGCGGGAAACCGCATCATTCTGCTCGACGCGCTCGTCATCATGCTCGCGATCGTCGTTCCGACCATGATCGCGACGCTCGCCTTTGCCTGGTGGTACCGCGACTCCAACACGCGCGCCGTTTACCGGCCCGGGTTCACCTATTCGGGCAAGCTCGAGCTTCTGGTCTGGTCGATACCGACGCTGGTGATTTTCTTTCTTGGCGGCGTGATCTGGATCGGCAGCCACAAGCTTGACCCGTTCCTGCCGCTGCCCTCGAAAATGAAGCCGCTCGAAATCGACGTGATTTCCTTCGACTGGAAGTGGCTGTTCATCTATCCGGACCAGCGGATCGCAAGCGTCAACCGCCTTGTGATTCCGGTGGGGCGGCCGCTCCATTTCCGCATCACATCGGCCTCGGTGTTCAACGCGTTTTTCGTACCGCGGCTCGGCAGCATGATCTACGCCATGAACGGCATGGTCACCCAGCTCAATCTTCAGGCGGACAGGCCCGGCACTTATCTGGGATTGTCCACGATGTTCAGCGGCGACGGATTTCCCGACATGAAGTTCGATTCCGTCGCTGTTTCCGCCACGCAGTTTGCGCGCTGGACGGCGGGCGTGAAGGGCGCGCCACTGGATCTGGGCGCGGTCAGCCGGCTCCTCAGGCAGAGCCGCGGCGTCGTGCCGTACACGTATCGCGGCGTCGATACCGCGCTGTTCGATGCGATCGCTGCGCGGAAACTTCCGCCCGGCGAGGGCCCTGCGACGGGGCGCAGCAGGCCGGGCGGGCCGAACGTCATGCCGCGCGGGGGCCGTTGATGCTGGGCAGGCTCGGCTGGGACGCCATTCCCCTCGATCAGCCGATTCCTCTTATCGCCGGTGCGGTCGTGATGCTGATCTTGCTCGGAATCGTCGCCTGGGTGATCGCCAGGGGCCTGGCGCCGTATTTCTGGAACGAGTGGATCACCAGCGTCGATCACAAGCACATCGGCATCATGTACGTTTTGCTCGGCCTCGTGATGCTGTTTCGCGGCTTTATCGACGCGATCATGATGCGTTCGCAGCAGGCGCTGGCGTTTCACGCGCAGGGCTATCTGCCGCCCGAACATTACGATCAGATCTTTTCGGCGCATGGCACGCTGATGATCCTTTTCGGTGCCATGCCGCTCGTCATCGGCATCATGAATTTCGTCGTCCCGCTGCAGCTCGGTGCGCGGGACGTGGCGTTTCCGACGCTGAATTCGGTCAGCTTCTGGCTTACGGCCACGGGTGCGCTGCTCGTGAACATCTCTCTCGTCATTGGCGAATTTTCCCGCGTCGGCTGGCTTCCCTATCCGCCGCTTTCCGAACTGCGCTATTCGCCCGGCGTGGGCGTGGACTACTACCTGTGGGCTGTGCAGATTTCGGGGATCGGCACGCTCCTCACCGGAATAAACTTCGTCACGACAATCCTGAAGATCCGCGCGCCCGGAATGACGTATCTGCGCATGCCGATGTTCTGCTGGACGGCGCTCGCCTCGTGCCTGCTCATCATCGCGGCCTTTCCGGTGCTCACCGCGACCCTCGCGATGCTCACTCTCGACCGCTATCTCGGCTTCCACTTCTTCACCAACGAAGCCGGCGGCAACGCGATGATGTTCGTGAACCTCATCTGGGCCTGGGGCCATCCGGAAGTGTACATCCTCGTCCTCCCCGCCTTCGGCGTCTATTCGGAGGTGATCTCCACCTTCTCGGGCAAGCCGCTGTTCGGCTACCGCTCCATGGTGATGGCGACGCTTTTCATCTGCATCGTCTCGTTTTGCGTGTGGCTTCATCATTTCTTCACCATGGGAGCCGGCGGCGACGTGAATGCCGTGTTCGGCATCGCTTCCGGCATCATCGCCGTCGGCACCGGGGTAAAGATGTACAATTGGCTGTTCACCATGTATGGCGGCCGCATCCGCTTCACCACGCCCATGCTGTGGTCGCTCGGCTTCATGACCACCTTCATCACGGGCGGGTTGACGGGCGTGCTGCTGGCCGTACCGCCGGTCGATTTCATGGTCCATAACAGCCTGTTCCTGGTCGCGCATTTCCATCACGTGATCGTCGGCGGCGTGGTTTTTGCCGTGATGGCGGCCATGGCCTATTGGTGGCCGAAGGCTTTCGGATTCCGCCTGCATGAGGGTTGGGGCAGGGCCGCGTTCTGGTTCGCGCTTGCGGGCTTCTACGTCACCTTCGTGCCGATGTACGTTCTTGGCATTCTTGGCATGACCAGGCGGCTGCAGCAATACGACGTCGCGGACTGGCATCCCTGGGTCCTGGTTTCCGGCGTCGGGATCGTGATTCTCATCGGCGGCGTCATTTGCCAGGTGGCGCAGCTGGCCGTGAGCATCGCGCACCGCAACGAATTGCGCGACCTGACCGGCGACCCTTGGGATGGCCGTACGCTCGAATGGGCGACATCCTCGCCGCCGCCGGTGTTCAATTTCGCGGTGCTGCCGCAGGTCAAGGACGCCGAATATTATTGGGAGGTGAAGCGCCACGCGCGCGAGGCGGCGCGGCTGGGCAGGGAACCGGACTACGAAGCGATCGAGATGCCGCGCAACAGCCCGACGGGGTTCGTCTGCGCCTTCTTCGCCACATTCGTCGGCTTCGCGCTCATCTGGCACATCTGGTGGCTGATGATTCTGGGGCTCATCGGCGCCTATGCGACATTCGTCGTGTTCGCGTGGCGCGACGTGCCCGAGTACATCATTCCCGCCGATGAAGTCGCGCCCATCGATCGCGCCAACCGCGAAGCAAGGCAGGAGGCGCTGGCCGGCGCCGCGACGACATGAGCACGGCCGATTCGACGCTCCCGATTTCCGATCCGTACCGCCTCGGCTATCGCGGACCCAATCTCGCGCGCGGGCATGGTGGTGGTGGACCGGCCACGAAGCGCGTCATCGTCGGCTACGGCTTCTGGCTGTTTCTGCTCTCGGACATCGTCGTCTTCTCCTGCCTGTTTGCCGCCTACGCGGTGCTTGCCGACGCGACCGCTGGAGGTCCCCGCGCACGCGATATCTTCGACCTGGATCGGGTTGCGATCGAAACAGCCTGTCTTCTCGCTTCGAGCTTCTTCTGCGGACTGGCAACGATTGCCGTCGCGCAGCGCAATCAGATACTCACCCAGGCGGCGCTTGCGATCACCGGACTTCTTGGCCTCGCTTTTCTTCTGCTCGAGGCGTCGGAATTCGCGAACTTGTACGCACATGGCGACGGACCTACGCGGAGCGCGTTTCTCTCGGGGTTTTTCACCCTTGTCGGCTGTCACGGACTCCACGTGACGGTCGGGCTGCTCTGGCTCGGCACCATGATGGCACAGTTCCTGGCGAAGGGATTCCGGCCCGACATCGGCCGGCGCTTTCTCTGCTTCAGCATGTTCTGGCATTTCCTCGACATCATTTGGGTGGCGATCTTCTCGCTCGTCTATCTGGTGGGAACACGGCTATGACAATCGATACCGAACGGCACGGCCTCGAACAGGAAGAAGACGACAAGGGCGGCGCAAGCGACGAGCACAGCGCGCGGCTCGCCACCTATGTCATCGGACTGGGCCTCGCGATTCTGTTGACCGCCGCATCATTCTGGGTGGCGAAGACCGATGTCATATACGGGCCTGGAATCCCGGAGGCGCTCGCGACGCTGGCCGTCGCGCAAATGGGCGTGCATCTGGTGTTCTTTCTCCATCTCACCACGGCGCCCGACAACACCAACAACATTCTCGCGCTCGCCTTCGGACTGCTTATCGTCGGCCTGATCGTGTTCGGTTCCGTCTGGATCATGGCGCACCTCAACAACAATCTCATGCCCATGCAGCAGCTGATGCAGATGCAGCGCTAGTGAGGACGCGGTGTCGACCTGGACTGCTCAGGGAGCCTGCGTTCGCGCCGCGCGCATCCGGGCCATGGCGTTTGTACATGTGGTCGAAAGCTCGGCCATGTGCGATCGCAGGCACGCCCTCGGCCGTCCGCAGCCGGGCGGCACATTGGCGCAGAATCGCGTCATGTCTGCGGCGCAGGCCTGCCGTTCCGCGCGTCGCGCCGCAACAAGCGCCGCGCTCGGCGGCGCCTTCTGCGCGGTCGGATGCGGGCAGCCGGTGTCGGAATTCTGCGCCGCGGCGGGCGCGACCAGCGCAAGAAGGAGAATCAGGGAAATGACGTTGATGCGCATGACTGCTCCTTAAGCCCCGCCGCGATCGGTGACTATTCGACAAAACGCGGGTTGCGGCAAGGAAGGAGAAGCCGAAAACGTTTCGCACGTCGGAAAATAAAAAAGGGCGCCCGAAGGCGCCCTTTTCGCATGCAGCGGAACTGCTATTTCCTGTCGAAGTTGAACGCCGCCATCAGATCGCTGATTGCCGGTCCGTTGGTGGGTACGTAGGGATTGGATCCGGTAACCGGGTTCGGCATGTTGTCACGGCTGCGGCCGCTGATGGTCGGCAGGCCCCAATTCGCCTCGATAAACTTCGGTACGGAGGCGTGATCGCTGTAGGCATGCGAAATGTGTCCGCCCTTCGTCCACGGCGACACAATCAGCATCGGAATGCGCGTGCCGTCGCCAAAGAAGTCAAGCTGCTGCACATAGCCCGAGTCGTAGTAGCCGCCGCCCTCGTCAAACGTGATCAGAATGGCTGTGCTGTTGGCGAGGCTCTTGTTCTTCTGGACGGCCGTGACGATTTTCTGAACGAAGCCCTCAAGCTCGGACACCTGCGACGACTCCGGATGCCCGTCGTTGACACCGCTTGGCTTCACGTAGGCAACAGCCGGAAGATTGTCGTTCTTGATGTCGTCGTAGAGGTCGGGCGTATCGTGGAGGTTGGCGATGCGATAGGGAACCCCATCCCGATTCTTGCCCTTCATGATCTGCGTCTCATAGAGGAAGGGATTGCAGATATTGCAATATTCCGAACCCTCGGCGTAGTAGTCGGGATCATTGACATAGGCATCCCATGCCTCTCCATAGTACGCCCAGGAAACGTCATAGGCATTCAGCACGTCGGCGATTGACGGCACCGAAGATGGCGGGATCGTGAATGGTCCCTGGGATTTTTCGGCGTTCTGGCCGTCTCCGGTGTACCCGGGATTGTAGTTGTTCAAAAGGTAATAGTGTCCGTCGTCACAATTCGGATTCACGCCCAGGCTCGAAAGATAGGCGTTGACCGAAGCGACCCCCTTCTGATTCGAATCGGAGCATTCGCTGTATGTACCACCCGAATAGCCGTCCTGGGTATACCAGTTGTTGGAGGTCGGGTAGGGATCCGGATTCTCGATCTGATTTGATGGCGGCGTCGCGGGATGACCCTTGCCGTCGCTGTACCAGATATCGTCGGCGTAACCCAGATAGAGGCTGTCGAGACCCGTGCCGCCCTTGGCCGGCTGATGATAATTGTCGAGCAATGTGTACTGGTCGGCGAGCTGCTTGAAGTATGGGGCATCGCCCCGCGCGACGTTGTAAAAGCCCATCGCCGTGGCGCCTTCATGCGTTGATTCGACGTTCCAGTTCGGCGGCGGCGGATCGCCGTTCGACCCGGCCCCGATCGTGACTTCGACCCAGGGAAACAGATCGGCGCGGCAGCCGCTTGGATTGTTTGCGGTCGCATAGGACGCATTGCAATCGAGCTGCTGGAACATCTGGTAGAAGCGATGCACAGGGCTGTTGGCGTAATCTTCGGAGCCTATGCCGGGCGAGAGCTGAAAGGGACCTGAGGGCAGGTTATTGACGTTCGCGATACGTGTATCGATCGTCTGATAGGGCAGGCCCGAGGCGCCCTCGGTGGCCGCGACCCTTTGCTTGGGCAGCAGGCCGTAGTCGTATTCCGCGACGTAGGCCGTGCTGGGCCAGGGCGCTCCCGCGGTGGTCTGGTATTCAGGCGTGAAGTTCGTGTTGGGGGGCGGAAGAGTGCCGAATGATCCGGTCGTCGTCGGGCTGACGCTATAGGTCGACGTATCGGACGCCTGCTGCTGCCCGGCCTGGCCGTAGTTCGGCCCTGGCGTGCCGTCTGAATTGATGATTCCCTCCGAGAGAAGGTTCAGCACCGAATCGCCGGATGGAGACTTGTAGGTGGCGTACAGATGATCGAAGCTGCGATTCTCTCCGACGATGATGATGACGTGTTTGATCGGCGACGTCGTGTTGTCGTCGTTCTTGCCGTGTGGCGTCTTGACTTTCGGCAGCGAAACATGGGTCGGCGGAGCGGCGTTGGTATTGACCGGCTTCTCGCCATGGAACATTGCGACCGCGAGAGCCGCTGTACTGACCAGCGGCAAAGCAGCCAGCCCGGCGACGCTACTGCGCAGAAACGCCTTGAAGGAACGTCGTCTCGATTGCATCGGAATTCTCCCCTATGGATCACGGATTGATGATTGCCGCCACCCGTCTCTGGTTGCGGCGATCCACGAGTGGGCTTCTAGTGTTTCAGGTCCATGACGGGTTCATGATGATCGCATGATGGAATTCGAAAGGTTGCGCTCGCGGTCGATTGTCGCTGCGGCTCCTTGTTGTCGGCGATGAGAATTTCGGGACGGAACGCATTGAAATTGGGCGCATTCACGGTGGCGCCGATCTGCGATGACGGAAAGTTCCCGCTTGCATGTCAGGGATGCGAATTTTGCATTTGCGATCTGATGGTGCTGCGCACATCACACGGCTCCGCACACATGAAACTGTCGCATAATTCGTCGATGATCGTCGTGGAATGTATGAAGACAATCGGCTGCTCGCGATTGGCAGTCGGACCGCGGAGAATTGTGCAATGAAAGCAACGACCTGCATGGCGGTCGCCGTTTTTGCGGCCGTTTTTTTTGCGGCCAAAGTGACTCTCGCGGACGACGACGACTATCCGAGCTGGCGACCGAACAGCACGACCGCCACTTCGATCACCGGCCCGATTATCGTCCTACCGAGCAGACTGCATGCAGCCGACGCAAATTTTCCGCTGCGCCTGGACAGCTCGGTGGCCGATTTCAGACCCGGCCAAAATTCGATTCCTGCCCGCATCTATGCGATAACGAGCACGGACAATCCGGCGCTCCTCAACGGCAACAAATTGTGCGGCGACACGGCGCCCACGTGGATCGTGGTGGTACCGCAACCGCCTACGGGTCTCGAGATTGACGCTTTCACCGGCGCGGACAAACCCACGAGTCCTTCCTCGCCCGGACTGTGCAAGACGTTCTCGTACATTCGCTGATTGTTTTCGATCACGCCGATCCATCGCCAATTGCGACAGTCGGATGATCCATACCGCTTGTTCTGCCGAAGGTATCTCGAGGAAATCTCCGGTATTATGGCGCAAACGCCACCGGAATTTTCCCTGTCAAATCAGGGCGTTAGCGGCTTCGCGAATGCCCAGAACCCGCGGGGTAGGCGATGAGTGACACCCCGCACGGGCAGCGCCCCTAACCAAGGAAAAGAACCCCGCCCGTTCGGTTTTGGGGGGCCTATGCGAGCGGGGTTGCGCTTCCCCGAGAATCGCGAAGATGCGCTCCGAAAGACTATCCCGCCCCCGTAATCCACAAGAGAACAGCGTCACCCTTTGGGACTCGCCGCAAGGAAGCGGTAGGAGTCGAGCATGGGACTTACCGACAGGCGACAGATCGCTAGACCAGATCGACGCGGACAGCCGTCGTGGCAGCACCCCTCTCCTCGGCCATCCGCAGCAGACGGCCTTCGCAACACCGTCGTCACGATGTTGGGAAGCGGCATACTCGCAATCTTTCTCCAGCTTATTTGCGAGTACTTGGCCCTTCGCGGGGTCATAAGCTTGCGTCTCGCATGGATAGTTTTGGTATTCGCGTGGGCAATCGGATCAATCGGAATTGCCGCCTCGGAAATTGTTTGGGGGCAACGGATTCGCTACCGCGTGCCATTAGGCTTCGCGGCCTCAGTTATTCTCGCCGCCGCACTCTTCGGTCTCGATTGGAGCGTATCGGCCATTGCAGGATCGAGCGCATTGCTTTCGAACATCAATGAACAGGACCGCAGAGCGCAAATCGCAGAGATGGACGAGCTTAATACATTCCTTTATTCGGCGACGAAAAATAACTTCTATTACGACGTGACGCTGCGGGACAATATCGCGCGAATTGCGCGTAACGTACAACGCAACAAACCCCCGGACGGAGAAGCAATGGCGGGCGGGGGACAAGGAATTCTTAGCTCAAGACGCATTCAAATTAACGGCTTAAAACATGCGGTTATTGCATCCGGCAATGAGCACGTCGTTTCCGTGCTATCTCTCCCAACAGTATATACCGACATGAAAGATACGCTTTCTTATTTTGCATCGTCGGATAAATTGCCTAGCGCCGTTGTGACATTGCTTTCCAAGCTTGGTCGGGATATTGATTCTGCGGCAGCGGGCATACTGGACTGTCTGGGCGATAAATACCAAAAATCACCAAAGCTGTTTTTAGACGATTTAGATTTGCATTCGCCTGACTTCGATAACGTCCGCGATGATTGTACTCCTCGCGCGCCACATGTTCGTACCGACATGGACTCAATCCACGCAGAACTGCGCCGAAATTTGGAAGGCCAGTAGGTTCACTATTTTCTAACCGTACGCCTTCGCGTTCTAGTGCGGCGAGGCTAGCAACAACGCAGAAGGCAGTTTCCGCCTCTGCATCCGAAAGTCGGAGAACGGGAACGGTCATGAACGCAGACGAAGCAAACTCTTGGAACGATCTACAGTCCCGCTTTGAAATGCGCCCCATCGACCACGGCCAAGCCCATTCGGCAGCTAGCGCTTGTACGAACATGGCAGAGGAATTTTTCAGCCGTCTCCGCCGCGCGGAAATCGGGCACCACCATCATATCGCGGGCGCTTATCTGTTCCGCTATGCGCAAGAGAGTTGGTGGCGGGAAGATAACCGCCGCGTCTCCAATGGCAAGTAGACACGCAACGTCGCTGCGCTGCGATGCGGAAATGTCCGTCAGTCGATTTCAGCGGGTATTGGCAGCGGCACCTAAAAGTGTCCTAATTGTTCAGCGATGGCACGAATCAGCTCGTTGAGGATTTGATGAGTATTTGGGCTGTTTCATAGATGCAGTCCCGCTTGAGAGGCCACCCCCAACCCTTGGGGATCAAAATTTTTTGACCGATAGCCTTTTTTAGGGGTTGGAGCGTTATACCATGGCTGGTATAAGGTATGGGTTCGAGATCCACAAAGATGCCGAAGCTGACATCAGGGAGCTTATGGCTTCAAACAAGGAGGCAGCATTACAGATTGTTGCAGTCTTAGAGGAGATTGGTGGCGATCAGGCCTTATTGGACGCTCTGAACATCGAGGGGCACGAGGATGAGCGGTTTGGAGTCAAAATGGTTGGTGAGCTCCAGCGGCAACGTTGGAACGCATACCGCCTTACAATCAAGGACCTCGAATTCGGGTCCGTACTTCCTTTCCGGGTACTGTACGCTTTCGATGGCAAGAGGAGAATTTATTACGTCCTTGCAGTCAGGCCGAGAGGAGTAGTCTACAATGCCGCGACACTCAGCCGTGCATGTACAGCCTGCCGATCACTTAGAATCGAGCCACTACCTCGTTGATGGCGCCCACCGTGTCGTCGTAGGCCCTGCGAACCTAAAAACTTCTCGGGAGCCAACAAAGGTGGTGCAAGTGCCCTTTGGGGAATGGCCCATCCCGATTTCTCAGCACTCGGACTCTAGACCAATCGGAGCGTTTGTCGCCGCTTTGGAAGCCGAGGGGCACAGTGAAGCTCTTAAAGATGCGCGCAAAGCCATCGGCGGCTGGTTAGACGATAGTAAGCCGACTCTTCGCTCATTGCGACTGCAAGCCGGACTGTCGCAAGAGCAATTGGCGTCTCTCATGGAGACCAGTCAGCCTCAAATTGCGAGAATGGAGTCTGGAAAGCAAGACTTACAACTAAGCACCTTAAGACGTTTTGCGGTGGTGCTAAAGATTGATTTACATGCGGTTGTCGATGCGTGCCAACAGTAATATATCCGCCTCCGTCATTTTTTGCGACGATGTACGAGAGGAAGCGGGGCACCGGCGAACTTTCGTTGGTGCCTGCGGGCCTAGACTATTTGTTGGCGAGATTCCAATTCTTATCCCGAAGTTTTGCGTAGTAACGACGCTGCTCTGTTATTACAAAAAATTCCCAAAGACATTTGCGGTACGGGTCAACTATGGAGGCTACGAAGTCGAGAAGGTTGAGCTAACGCCATTAGAATTGCGTGCGTGGCGAGAGACTGTTGAGCCTAATTTGGCTAAGGAAGTTGACGCCTTCCCAAGCGATGACCCTCCGAAAGTGCGCCTGACAATTGAGATAGCGATATCGCCGTTTGTGATTCGGGAGACGGGACGTCTGGCCGCGCATGTGGATACTGATTTGGGAACGATAAGAGCGGGTTCTATAGAGGTCGTTGTTGACCCGAACTACAAAGATTCCGAAGCGTCTACAGTGATTAGACGGAAGCCGTTTGCCATCGGGCGTTCCTCGTCTCACCGATCTTCGTCACCGCGCCGGCCCGCACGAAAACGCCCAACCGCGAAACGACCATCTTCGTAACGGAAAGGTGTGCCGTATCCGGAAAGCTCTTGGCCGCAATGATACCGGCTGTGATCTAGCCAGCTGCCAAAGGCCCTGACGCTTCCCGTATGCGGTCCCTGACAAGCCGGGCGAGTTCGCCCCGGCGGAAGTATGCCTTCCGGCTGTAGTGCCCTCTCGGGGCAACTTAGTCCGGATGCTCTGGCGTCAGGATCGATATGGCCGCGTCCAGATTGGCCAGCGCGTTGCGGAGAGTCGTTACACGCTTCTCTGCATCGTGGACTTGGCCGGATATCTCTTCCCGGCGCTTGCGTAGGGCTGAAATGGCACGGTCGGACATGCACAGGTCCCGACCGGGATTCTTTCTTGTGGCCTTTGCGCCATAATACCGGAAATCGCCGTCAGACGCCGAGCAGCGGCTCGAGCCAATCGGCCGGGTCTGGTTTCGTGAATTTATTGCGGCGGCGCGCGGGAAGCAGCAACTTGCGGCGCGTGAACAGCGGATTTGGCCGTTTCGTTCTCTCCCGGCGTGTACCCATCGTTCAGCGTCTGCAGGAAAGCGATGACGTCCTGAATCTCCTGGTGGTTCAACGCGGGCTGGTCGCCGGGATGACGGTCGAACGGCGCATCGGCGGTGTCGACGTTGCGCCGGTATTGGGCCGGAATGTCGTCGTACTTCACGACGGTTCCGCTCGAATCCTTCGGATAAAAGCGCTCCGGCTGCAGATCGCGGTTCACATACCAGTCCAGCACCTCATCCAGGGAGTGAAACGCGCCGTTGTGGAAGAAAACTTTCCGCGTCGCGGTGTTGCGCAGGCTGGGCGTCAGAAACATCCCGCAATACTGAACTTGATCATGCATGTCCTTGCGATAGGGGCCGCAAATCCCGAGGTCGTAATAGGCGGGATCGCTGTTCGCGGGAATCGACGCGTTGCGCGGCACACCGAGCGCTTCGTACTGGAAGTCCGTGAACAGCGGCGGCAGATTGTCCGGCGTCGGCTTGTCGAGATGGCAGGCCGCACAGTTTCCCTTCGCCGGATCGTTGAATGCAAGATAGCCGCGCGCTTCGGAAGCGGTAAAGCGCGCCTTTCCTTCGAGCCACGCGTCGAACTTGCTGGTGAAGGGATGAAAGCTCGGGTCCTCGATCTGATAGCGTGCGATGGCGAACATCGCTTCCGCCATCAGAAGTTTCGAGTCCTTGAAAATGGCGGGCCCGAACAGCGCACGGAAATCGTCCCTGTAGTTGGCGTGTTCGATTGTGTCGGTCACCGACGCTGGGGTGCGCGCAGCCATTTCCGCCGGATTGAACAAGGGGCCGCTCGCCTGTTGCTGCAATGTGTCGGCGCGCCCGTCCCAGAATATCCCGCCCTGCGGCACCAGATTGGCGGACGCAGCCTGTGGCGCCAGCGCGGTCTTCAAGACTTTGTCGTGGCCGATGGCCTGCTGCGCCTGCTGCTGTGCGCTCAGTGCGTTGTCGGTGTCGCCCGAAGCCGTATCCAGTCCGATGCTGAATGCCGGCTGGCGATAGAGGTAGCGGAGCGACGGCACGGCGCGGAAACCGGCCGTGTGCATATCGAGTCCGCCGAGCATGACCGAAGCGGCGCCGGGCGGGCCGTAGGCGTGGGCGGGATCATGGCAGGAGCTGCAGGACATCTGCCCGGAACCGGAGAGCTTTGGATCCTGGAACAGCTTTCGCCCCAACAGCGCCATGGCCGAAAGCGGCCGGGCCGGAGGAACGATCAGCCTGACCGGCTGCGGATTGATTCCTTCCGCCAACAGGGCGGAATCGGCCTGCCGATCCGGAGCTGGGGAACGTGGTGCCGTCGCCGCATTGGTGATCGGTACAAGCGCTCCGGCAAAAAGAATTCCCACCAATACCGACAGCGGGTGCCGCCGTTGCCTGCTCATGCGTCCATCACTCGATCGACCCGGTCGGGACCGGACTTTAGTACAAAAAACTACCGGTACGCATCCTGCCAGGGATGCGTACCGGGTATCGGGCCCCGCCGCTCTGCGCGGCTGCGGTCGAAGTCAGGTTACATTGCAACCTTACTGTTTGGCCGCGAGAAGGCCCGTGTGCGGATCCAGAAACAGCCTGGACGGCGATTTCCCGCCCTTTCTTCCTTTGGGCATTCTCAGCATATCACTGACGCTGCCGGTTGTGGCGTCGAACGAACCTTGTCCGAGGCGTTGTCCTTCGAGCCAGTTGTCCTCGATGAATCGTACGATCGAGGCCTGCGAAAGCGCTACGTGGCTGACGTAGTTCTGTTTGGCATTCGGGGAGATCAACATGAACGGTATGCGAACACCGGGGCCACAGCGCCCATTCACCGGCTGACCGTTAACGCCATTTTGCTGGGTTCCGCTGCCGCAAACGCCGGATCCGTTCAGCTGGTCGGCAGTCGGGTCGTAGGATGAACTGGTGGGCGTCGCATAGGCGTGGTCGTACCAGCCGTCGGAATCGTCATAGGTGATAATCACCGCAGTGTTTGCCCATTGCGGCTGCTGCTCGAGGAAATTGATGACGTTGACCAGGAAGTACTGCTCGTCAATGGGATCAGAATAGCCGGCGTGCGCGTCCTGATAGGCCGGCGCCTTCAGGAAAGACACCGCCGGGAAGTTACCGGCCGATATGGCGGCATAAAAGTCGTTGATGTCGTATTCGTGATTGGCCTGATCGGTGGTGCCGATCGCCGCGATCGAAGACGGCCGCGCATGCGTCGGATTGGCCGTGGATGCGTAATACTGGAACCACGCGTGATGCGGAATGTAGTCGGCTTCCGTCACGCCGGTGTAGGTCGAAGTCGTTGTACGGGCACAGCCGGTCGTGCCGTTCGGATTGGTCACCGACAGGTTGAAACCGCCCATGAAGCTGCCCCAGGTGACTCCTGCGGCGTTGAGCAGGTCGCCGATGTTCTGGCTGGTCATCTGCGACGTGTTGGTGGTGCTGGAGCAGACATCGTTCGCGGGGTCCACGTCGCCGATCAGCGTGTAACCACCCTGCGTGTCCGGTACATAGTAACTCGTCTTGCCGTTGGTATCGAGGACGATCTGCATACCGTTGGTCTGACCGGAGACGGCTTCGAGCGCGCCGGGGGTCGATGGACCGAAAGTGTCGGTGTAGGCGTTGTCGTCCATCGCGAAATACTGGGCATAGTTCCACATCGCGGTGATGGTATTGCCGTCATAATAGCCCATGACCTGGCCCGTCGTGCCAAACGCGCCCATACCGCCCGGGGTGCCCTTGCCGGTGTACAGTGGAAACAGGTCGGCGGCGCCGTTGTCCCACGCTTGCTGCTCGGGCGTGTAGTTGTGATTCTGGTCGGCGGTGGCGGCCTGGGTGACGTCAAGCCGGAACGGATTGGCGGCGCCGGAGCCATTCAACGGGTTCAGAAAGTTCGGGTTGTTGGTAAGAAGACCGGCGTTCTCCGTGGTGTTGATGTCGGTCGGCGTATCCTTCCTGCCGTGGAATGGCGGCTCTCCGACGGGATTGGTCGCGTGCGGATAGGTGCCGAAATAGTGGTCGAACGAGACGTTTTCCCCGTAGATCACTACCAGGTGCTGGATGGGCTGGACTTTCTGTTTGTGCGGAGCGATGGCGAGCGCGTGAGAGCCCGCGGCAAGCGTGAGTGCTGTGGCGCTCATGAGCGCCGCAAGGATTCGAGAGAGTTTCATCGTGATCCCCTTCAGGGTTTCTGGGAGAGTTCGGTAGCCGCCGCCTTCGCTGAATTCAGGATGTGATCGCGCACACCAAGCCCCCTCGAAGGCGGTGGAGTATGCCGCTAACAAACATGGTTAGCGGTTTGGTGACCGATATTTTGCAGTTTGACGACAGCCCGATTTTAAATTGTCGCGGTGCGCATGTCGGGCGATCGGCGCATGCAACCGCCAACACCGCTCAGGAATGCAACGCAACCGCCTGCGCCGGGTATTCCGATACAGACATGCCAATCGATCGGGCAAGAATTTCCTTCATCAGCCGCCGGCTTACATTCGCCTCTTTTCTGCCCTTGAACACAAAGGCGATGCACGCCTTTTGATCGGCGTTGACGATAGCGAATCTCCAATTCTCCTCTCCCTCCTCTACATCACCCACGACCGTATCAGCGTTCGGTTTCAAGGCCCGTTGCTCCTGTCTGCATTTCATTTTGCGAGTTCGGCTTCGTATGCCCTCACGATCGCTTGCCAGATCGTCGCCGTGTGCGCGTCGGTTGCGTTGCGGCGTGCTTCCCGGCTCTGCCGCGCAAATTCAAACAATTGCCGAACATCCGACATGTCAGACCCTTTCCAGGCCGGCGCTTGCGAAGCGGGGGCACAAAGCATTAGTGTGTTTTGTGACAGTCGTGCGTCGCTTTTCCCATCCGTGTGAGTCATCAGCCGGCAAATTGAGCGACGGGCCCGCGACGTAGTGGGCCGCGCGCAGAATTGGAGGGGGTGCTGCCATGCAAAAACCGAATCCCGAATCGGTTCATCGCGGCGTCTGTTACGCGGTCAGAAACCTCGGGAATTCCCTCTGGCAGTGGGAGATTTACCCGCCCCAGGAAGCGGTCAAAGGCCTTTGGTTCGAATCCGGAAAAGTGTCGGGCGAGTCAAAGGATGCCGTCCGCGCGGCGAAGCAGGCGATCGATAACCAGCAGCTCCCCGCACTTTAACTCATCACGTCACACAGGCTCGTGGGGCAGTTACGCTGCGAGCAAATGCATCGCCTTTACATCGCAAACGCCAAACATCGGCTTCGCTCCGGGCGTTTTTTCTTCGGGGGGCCATAGGTCAGGCTCGGACATCGGCCATCGCGAATTGCAAATCCTTGGCTAAGGAGCCGGGCGCTCTTGCCATCGCTCATGAGCAATGATGCTGTACGAGACGGGTCTGCGGGGTTCTGCTGGCGATGGAGCTCTTTTCGACCGGCCAATTTCCGCCTCGTCCGGCTGGGGCGTGTTTGGGAACAACCTTGCACTCGAACCTGCGCACGATCCCTCGGTCGAAGCGCGTTCGTCGCGGCCGCTCAACAGAGCAAACAATCCTTCGCTATAGAAGGCCGCCTCGATTGCGCGCGGATTTTCAATGAACGTTTCTTTTGCGCTCTACGATGCCGCCATGCCGCGAACTGTCTATTACGACCTGTTCGCGGCCGCGGTGCGGCGCAATCCCCGCTATATTGCGAATGAATCCGAGGCCGACCTCTGCCTGCCGGCAGAGGACATTGCGCTCGAGGCGAACTGGCCCCGCTATGGCGACCCGGCAAACGCTTTTGTTCGCGGGAGCTTCAACCGGGATCGACTCAATGCCTATGCGGAAACCTTCACGGCGCTCAGGCGCCCGATCTGCGTTCCGAACATGTATCCCTATGTGCGCTGGCCGCAATTGTCGGCGTCGTACGGGCATATCCTCGTCGCCGATATCAGTCTCGCGGGATACGAAAGGCTGCTGAATCCGAGAACCGTCAGCATGCCGGCGCTTCCGATCGTCGCCGGCCCGGGAATCGCCGGGTCGAAATCCGTGCTCGCCTCGTTTCGTGGTATCGCATCCCATCCCTGCCGGGAAAAACTACGCGCGATTCACGACGGTACAATGATCCGATGCGAGATTGCCGACCCGGCCGCGTACGTTGGCCGGATTGACGCGACCACGGGAGCAAGAGACGATTCCTATGCGGAGCTGATGGCCGCGTCGATCTTTGCCTTTGTGCCGCGCGGCGACGCGCTGTTCTCCTATCGCCTTCTGAAAGCAATGTCATTCGGTTGTATTCCTGTGGTCCTGTCGGACAATTGGGTCCTTCCGTTCGACCGGACGATCGTCTGGAGCGAAATCGCGATGCACTTCGCGGAGAAGGACATCTCAGCACTGCCCGGCATCCTGCGCGCATTCAGCCCCGAACGAATCGCCGCGATACAGCGGCGCATCGGCACAGTCTACGACAGGTATTTCAGCAGCCTCGATGCAATCGTGGAAACACTCTTTCGCGAGATTGAGATGGTGATGGATGAACATCCGAACAGGCCATAGCCCACATGTCGTCTGAGGATCATCAGGCTATACAAGGATCATCGACGCTTTGAGCTGATCCGGCGCGTCTACGTTCGAATCATTTGCGGCCAGGCAGCCAAAGCACTTGAAACGTTTGCAATCACTGCCGCCCAATTGCCCGGGGAAGGCTGTCGGAACAGCCGCATGGACGGATACCAGGGGCTGTCCGATCGTTCGAGTTGCCAACGCCAATCCGGCAGGTAGGAAAGCAGCGTCCACACCGTCTTGCCCAGCGCACCGCCAAGATGACAGAAAGACGTATCGACCGTAATCAGAACGTCGGCCGAACATATTACGCTCGCAATCTGCGAGAAGTCCGTGAGTGTGTCGCCGAGCTGGACAATGTTCGCGCGATTCATGCGATTCAACTCGGATGCTCCCGCGCCTCTTTGCAGGATCAGCCAACGGATGTGCGGCATTTCAAACAGAGGCATGATCTGCCGCACGTCCAGCGAGCGATTGTGATCGTTGGGGTGCTGAGGATTGCCGGCCCACGCAAGTGCGACGGTCACCCCTGGAGCGGTGTCCGACGCTGGCCCGTTGAAATTCAGGCCGGGGGGCGGTGAGACGTACGCTCCCTTCCACGGGATCGTTTTGCTGGTTGTACCACAATAAAGAGGCAGGCTAGGTAGCGGCACACAGAAATCGAAGCGCGGCAGGGCGGTTGTTGGCGGGACAATTTCGTGGACGCCTTCGATCCGCGACGCGAGCTCCATGACGGAAACAGGAACTGCGGCCAGAACCCTTGCACCCTTCTCCGCGAGAATCGGCGCGTAGCGAAGAAACTGGATGGCGTCGCCTATCCCCTGTTCCGAATAAAGCAAGAGCGTCTTGCCGGCAGGGTTCTCGCCGCGCCATTGCGGCGTCAGCGCGCGATCCGGAAGCCCACGTCTCGCGGACCGGTACTCATAATCCTTCCACCCGGATTCGAAATCGCCTTCGAGCAAACTCAGGAAGCCGCGCCCGAAGCGCGCTTCGGCATCGTCCGGAAAGCGAGCCAAAAGCGACTCATACGCATGTCTGGCCCCGCGCAGGTTCAGTTTGCCTCTGAGCAGATTGGCGAGAAAAAGGTAACCATCCTCCAATTGCGGATCGAGCGATATCGCCTTGCGGAATTCGCGTTCGGCTCCCGCGGTCTTTCCTTCGCGTTCCAGAATCGAACCGAGTCCGACGTGGGCGCGCGCGTAGTTCGGATCGCGCTTTATGGCGGAACGGAAAGCTGCCTCCGCTCCCGCCCATTCCGAGCGCTCGCGCAACACGATGCCAAGGTTGTAATGACCGGCTGCCAGATTGGGTCGAGCGATGGTGACCGCACGGAAGCACTGTTCGGCCGCGTCGAGTTGCCCCGCCTCGAGGTACGCCAATCCGGCGCGGTAGCTATCCTGCCCGGCGAGCATGCGCGCCGCCATCTTTGATGCAGGTCCCCCGTGCCTTCGTGGCCTGGGCGGTAATCGAATTTGTGAACATCCGCCGGAGATTATTTGGCAGCGCCCGGTACGACAAGTCCCGTTTATTCAACGACTTAGCGGCGCCGCAGTTCAACAACGGTGCTTTTCCGGCTTCTGAATTCGCGCCTTGGGGGGCTGGCGTCTTCCTCCTTTGCTGCTCCGCAGCTTCGGCAACCTTGTACACTCATCCCCCGCAGCGCTTTGCGCGAAGGTGGGTTACGCCTCGGCGGTGAATCTTTTTATCCGCCGTTCGGGTTATGCCAGAATCTGTTTCAGGAGCTTGCCGGGGCGCGCTTCCTTCTCGAGCTGGTCGAGCGTGCATTGTTCGGCACGCTTGTCGGGTCGCCAGCGCAGGAACGCGGTGCCGTGCCGAAACCGGCCGCCGGTCACGTGATCGTAGCGCACCTCGACGACAAGCCTGGGTTTCAGCGGCACCCATTCGGCGCTCCGCTCCGTCGACCAGCGGCTCGGGCCGCCGGGCGCATCGCCGGTGAATCCGCTACCGCCCCGCAAAGGTGCGAGCCTCTTCTTGAGCGCGGGCTGGTCGCGATCCGAAATCGCCGAGGTAAATCCCACATGGTCAAGCCTGCCTTCACTATTGTACAATCCAAGCAGCAGCGAGCCGATATCGCGGCTGCCGCCGCTTGCGTAGCGAAACCCTCCGACCACGCAATCGGCGGTTCGCAGGCATTTGACCTTGAGCATCGCGCGCTCGCCCGGCCGATAAGATTCGTCGAGTCCTTTGGCGATGACGCCGTCGAGCGCGCCGCCGCCGGCGCGCGCAAGCCATTTTCTCGCTTCACTTGCGCGGCGCGTGTACGGCGAGAGCCGCAGGCGATCGCGGTCTTTCAGCCCCGAATGGAATTTTTCCAGCGCCTCGCGTCTCTCCCACAGCGGACGATCGAGGTGCGGTTGTCTGCCGTCATGCAGGATATCGAACAGCATCAGCAGCGCTGGCGTCTCCCGAGACAGGTTTTCAATGCGGCTCTGTGCCGGATGAAGCCGCATCTGCAGCGCGTCGAACGAAAGCGAGTCGCCCGAAGGGATGAGCAGTTCCCCATCAAGCACGAAATCGGGACGGGAAATCGCGTCCCTGGGGACACGATTCCCTACCCCGGTAACGGCAAGCGCCTGCACAATTTCGGGGAAGTAACGGCCGAGCGCTTTTCCAGACTTGGCGCGCAGCTCGACGGACTTGCCCTGTCGAAACGCAAGGCAGCGAAAGCCATCCCATTTGGGCTCGAACTGCCAAGGGCCTTGCGTGGGCAATTCCGAAGCCAGCCGGGCTTCCATCGGACGCAGATGTTCGGGAGACAGGATGCCTGTCCGCTCCGCCACGCTGGGAGCTTTCGTCCGCCCCGCATGGACAGTCGGCGATCGCTTTTGCTTCTTGCACAACGGGAAAACTAACGAGCGATGGGGCGCAGCTGTTCCTCTGATGGCCAAGGGAACGATGACGCGGCGGCGCGCGCTTAACGATTCGCAGCGAACAGGAGTTCAAACATGGCCGAAGACCGGGAGGATAAGGCGATTCCGCGGGCGCGGGGAAAGCGGACCACCACGGCCGACTTCGACCGCAACCGCGACGGACTCTATGGAGGACTGCCCAAGGCCCGCGATCGCGACGCGGCAG
>Ga0070731_10001423_pt1 | contig 24751 bp, 28 predicted proteins | sample Coa_R1_2_FD_66448 | JGI IMG/M metagenome (GOLD analysis project Ga0070731, IMG submission 66448) | Surface soil microbial communities from Centralia Pennsylvania, which are recovering from an underground coalmine fire - Coalmine... | ecosystem: Environmental > Terrestrial > Soil > Unclassified ... | reverse complement strand
CACTATTCGGCGTCGAAGGCGGGCTTGATCGCTCTGACCAAATCCCTTGCCAAGGAATTGGCAACCAAGGGAGTGCTGGTCAACTGCATCACGCCGGCCGCGGCCAAGACCGAAATGTTCGCACAGATGACGCAGCAGCATATCGACTACATGCTGTCCAAAATCCCGATGAACCGCTTTGTGGCCGTGGACGAAATCGCCGCCATGGTCGCCTGGCTTGCGTCGGAGGAGTGCTCGTTCTCGACTGGCGCCGCATTCGACATTTCGGGCGGCCGGGCGGTCTATTGAGCGATCGCGCGGTCTTGACCCGACGGGCCGCGCGACGCTACATGCAGGCTTCCGATCGGGCGGTTAGCTCAGTGGGAGAGCACTTCCTTGACATGGAAGGGGTCACAGGTTCAAATCCTGTACCGCCCACCATTTATATCAAGCACTTAGTTCCGAACGGCTGCCTTGGCGAGGGCACGCGGTCCGCGGATAAGCGGAAGAAATATCGTCGCGCTTCATAGGAAAAAGTGCGCTGGACGAAGGAAGACGGGCACATAGATTGTGAGCCGCAAAGCACCAATCAGAAAGGCACTCATGCGTATTTTTTGGTCTATCCTTGTTGCCGCGTCTCTTGCGACCGTTGATACGGCATCAGCTCAACAATTACGCGTCGGCTACATTCCCGTCATGGGAGTCGCGCAAATCTTCGTCGCCGACGGCGAGGGGTGGACCAAGCAGGCCGGCATTCCGCTCACGCTGGCCGCATTCGATTCCGGCCCAAACATGATCCAAGCATTGTCGTCGGGAACGCTGGACGTTTATGCGGCCGGACTCGCTCCGCTTTTGGTGGCTCGCGCCAAAGGCATCGACGTGCGCGTCATTGCGGCGACTGTCGTCGAAGAAGTGGGATTTGCCGCCAGCGCCCAGTTCGCACCCTATTTCCAAGGGCGCACGGCGGCGCAGGCATTCAAGGCGTTTCGCGAGAAGACGGGGCGCAAGGCGAAGCTCGCCACCCAACCGATCGGTTCGGGGCCGTACACGACTTTGAACTATTGGCTTTGGGAAGTTGTCAAAGCCGACAAAGCCGATGTCGAAATTGTCGAAACGGGCATCGACGCAACCCAACGCGCGATCCTCACCGGTGTGGTGGAGGGCGGCATGATCCGGGAACCCGCTCTGACCATCGCGCGCAGGCAAAATCCGGGCATCAAACTCATTGCCACGGGCTCCCAGATGTTTCCCAATTTCCCGGGCGTTGTGGTCGCCGTGCTTGGTTCATTTGCCGACAAGAACCCGAAAGCGGTCGAAAGCCTGGTGCGCGTCATTGTCAAGGCAACGGCGCTACTCCACGACGATCCCAAGAGCGCTGCTCCATTCGTCAGCGCCGCCTTCGGTAAGGGGCTCGTGCCGGAAGACATCCTGCTGGAAGCGATCAAGTCCCCACAGACGCAATTCACCTCCGACCCGCGCCGCATCATTGAGGCAACCGCCAAGCTGCAGGATTACCAGATAAAGCTTGGGGCGCTTGATAAGCCGATTGCGCTTGATGGATTGTTTGCGGTCTCGGTGTATGATCGCGCTCTGGCAGGCAACTGAGGCGGCGAATTGAAGCCGAGCGGCTGTTGAGGTGAAACGCACGCAGCGGGTCGCGCTCGCCGCTATCGGGTTTCTGATCTTTCTGGCGGTTTGGCAGCTTGCTCCGACGCTCGGGTTCGTCTCGCCATCGGTGCTGCCGCCACCGAGCGTGCTGCCAAGCGCGTTCCTGCGCGAAGTGAATTCCGGCATCTGGTTCTCATCGCTTGTGACCAGTTTGCAGCATTATCTCGCCGGCCTTTTTCTCGGCTGCCTGCTCGGAGTGGCGCTCGGCATGGCGACCGGCATGTCGGTCGCCCTGGAGGCAACGCTCGCGTGGGTCGTGCGGGTGCTGCGGCCCATCCCGGCCCTTGCTTGGGTGCCCTTCGCGATCCTGTGGTTCGGCATCGATCCGAAGGCGGCAATCTTCATCATCGGCATCGGTGTCTTCTGGATTTCCTATTTTGCGGCGCTGGGCGCGGTGCGCTCGGTCGACCGCGATCTGATCGAACTTGCCGATGCTTTCGGTTTTCGCCGGGCCGACCAGAAGCTCATTAAAGTCATCCTGCCGGCTTCGGCACCGGCTATTCTCGCGGGCCTGAGGACCGCGCTCGGACAGGCCTGGATGGCGGTGGTGGCGGCGGAGATCTTCGGGGTTCCCGGCCTCGGCCAGCGCATGACGCAGGCTTCTAACCTGCTGGCGAGCGACGTCGTGGTGATCTACATGGCAACGATGGCGGCGCTCTATGGGATCCTCGATACGCTCTTCGTTGCCATTCAGTCCCGGCTGCTCCGATGGAAGGAATAATCAAGCTCGAACATATCGGGCTTACCTTCGCGCGCGACGGCGTCTCCACAGAGGTCTTGCGCGATCTGAACCTCGATGTGCCCGCCGGCCGGTTTGTTGCCATTCTCGGGCCCTCCGGTGTCGGCAAATCGAGCTTGTTGCGCATTATCGCCGGTTTGCTGCCGCCGACGACGGGAAAGGTCACGATCGAGACGGCACTCAGCGACAAGCCTTTGCCCGTGGCGCTCGTATTTCAGGATGCGCGGCTGCTGCCGTGGCGCACAGTCAGGCGCAACGTCGAATTTGGTCTGGAGCACGGTCGGCTCAAGGCATTGGAGCGGCAGGACAAGGCCGCAAGTTCGCTTGCGTTGGTTGGATTGTCCAGATTTGACGAGCGCTATCCGAGCGAGCTTTCAGGCGGTCAGCGGCAACGCGTCGCGCTGGCGCGGGCGCTCGCGGTTGATCCGGACATTCTGCTCATGGATGAGCCCTTCGCGGCACTCGATGCCATTACCCGCGAGGGCTTGCAGGACGAGCTCACGCGCGTTCACGACGCCACGCAAAAGACCGTGCTGTTCGTGACCCACTCCATCGACGAGGCCGTCTATTTGTCCGATGAAATCGTCGCCATCATGGGGCAACCTGGAAGGCTTGCTGCCAAGATATCCATCGGGGCCGAACGGCCGCGCAGACGCAACGACCCATATATCGCCGATCTTGTCACGCGCGTACGGCTCGAATTGTTGGAACCTCCTACGGCATGATCTTCGATGGCCCGAGCGGGTGAAGCTGCGCGCCACGGACTGCGGTGCACAAAATATTGGGGGCGCCGTGGTTACGGCGCCCCCATCATAACAAAGCGCAGAATTAGCGTTTAAACACTCGACAGAGTTCCTACGCTCCTTTTAAGCGCTTGTTGCATTCGCTGTAATATCCGCCGCCCTTTTGGATCCACTTGAGCCCGCCATTGCCGTTGGTCGCCTTGTTCTCCTTGTACTGATCGAGGCAGGTTTCCATGCGCGCTTTGCCGGCTGACATGCTGGAATATTTGGGACTAACGGCGGATGGGAATCTGACAGGGCCGCTGGCAACTGGCGGCGGAGCGCTCGCGGGAGGAGCAGAGGCCGTGGCCGGCGGCGGAGCGCTTGTTGCCGGTCCTTTAGCCGCCTCACCTCCGCATTCTGCCCTGCGGAACTCGTTCCAAGTCTTTCCGGCGAGAGTTCCGGCATCCTTCGCAGCTTGGTACTTGGTGCTGCACTCTTTCATCGAAAGCGCGTGGGCCGGAAGCGTGGCGCCAATGCCGGCCGCCGCTGCGAGCAATATTCCCGAAGCGATCACGATTTGAGTTTTCATAGTCAATCCTCCTGTACCGACGTGATCAATGCAGGTCGTGCGTCAGCCGCTTAACCGGCGGTCGCGTCCGACACGCATTTGTTGGTGAAGCTCGTCTGCGCCGCGCCATGCAGCTTCTGCGCCGCGGCTTGGTCTTTGCAGCACTTTGTCGCAAAGCTCTTCAAAGCGGCGCCGTGCAGGCCCTTGGCCCCCGCCTGAACCTTGCAGGTGTCGTCTGCCATAGCGGCGGTGACGACCCACAATGAGGCGACAACGATTGCGATGGTCTTCATTTCCTCCTCCTCCCTAGATGGACCGGATGTCGGCTAATAAGCCCGAAATCACTTTTGCAGCGTACCGTTCGGGCTCGCCTGGTCGACGATGTTTGGCAGGTGCTCGGCCAGCAGCTTGAGCATGGCGTCGACCGGCAGTCCCATACTGCGCGCGAATTCTTGAACCTGTTCGTTGCCCAGCGCCGCCTTCAACTGGTCGGCCGTGATCGGCATGTTGGCGCCGTTGCCAAGCCAGGACTGGACCTGCGGGCCGAGCCCGCTCTGCTGCAGCTTCGTCACCAGGCCATTGAGATCGCCGTACTGTGTCTTCGCCAGCACGGCGTTCAGCAGCGCCGGCAACGCGGCGGCCTCAACCTGTCCGAGCACGCCGCCGAGGTTAAGTTGATCGAGCAAACCCATGATGACCTCCTTCTGTCGACCCGATCGCAGCTACGCCGCGGTCGTGTCAATCCCGTGACGCAACCTTAATGGAACCCTTTTGCCGACACCAGGGCCTTCAATCCCGTTTACCGGATTGAGAAATCGAAGTTGGCTCCAGAAAACTTGTGTTTGTCCCTCTTTCCGGCGGATAGAGAGAGCGTCGCGGCTCTCAGTGGTGGAGCAGCACCATGGAAATCTCGGGGATATAGGTGATGATCAAAAGCGCGGCGAAATTGAGCGCCAGGAACGGCAAAACGCCGAGGTAGATGCGGCTGAGCGGCGCGTTGAAGATCGCCTGCGACGAGAACAGGTTCAATCCGAACGGCGGAGTGTACATGCCAAGGCTGAGATTCACCGCGACGATGATGCCGAAGTGAATGGCATTGACGCCGACTCCACGTACGATCGGGAGCAAAAGGGGCGTCAGAATCAGGATCGCTGCCGGCGGCTCCAAAAAGCTTCCGGCAATGAGGAGCCCGACATTGAGTATCAGCAACAGTTCCCACTTGGACATCTGCAGCGCGTTGATGGAGTTCACGATCTGCTGGGGGATTCCACTTGTCGTCAGCAGCCATGAATAGATGCCAGCCGAGGTCACGATGAGCAGGATCTGCGAAATGAGGAAAGCCGAATCAACCAGGATCTTCCAGAAGCGGAAGATGTCGACCTCGCGGTAGATGACCATGGTGACGAACAGCGAGTAGATGACGGCTACACCGGCGGCCTCGGTCGGCGTGAAGACGCCCCCGTAGATGCCGCCAAAGATCACGGCGAGCGTGCCCAGCGACCAGCTTGCTTCCTTACTGGTTTTCCAAATCGTCTCCCAGCGCGCTTTGGTGCCGAGCGGAACACCTTTCAACCGCGCGTAGATTATGACGAAAGCGGCATCGATCGCCCCGATAAGAAGACTAGGTAGTATGCCGGCGGTGAAGAGCTGGACCGCCGACTGCTCCGCCGAGACCGCGTAAAGGATCATCGCGATGGACGGCGGGATCACGACTGCAATGGCGCCCGAGGAGGCGATCAATCCGACCGCAAAGCGTTCGTTGTAACCGCCCTCTTTGAGCGATGGGTAGATCATGCGGCCCATGGCCACCACAGTGCCGACGGCGGTATGCGACATCGCGCCGAATAGTTCGGATGCAGCCACTGTGGTTACAGCGAGCGAGCCGCGCACACCGCCGACGATGGCCATCACCATGGCGATGATGCGCCGCGCGATGCCGCCTTGCGCCATGATCTCGCCGGCAAGCACGAAGAACGGCACCGCGAGCAGTGGGAAATTGTCGAGGCTGCCGAACATGTAGGTCTGGATCGCGTCGGTCGGGATATCCGTGACGGTCAACACCGCGACGATCGAAGTCACCAGCAGGATCAGAAAGATCGGAAAACCTAGCGCGAGCAGGACCACCGGGAGGCCGAAATAGATGAGATACGCCATGGTCGCCGCCCGCCTAATGCTGCGTGCTGTCGGTGCCACCCGGCTCGGCCGGCCGCCGCGGCATAAGCAGTCGCACCGCGACCAAAAACCCCATCAAGCTGTACCCTATCGGTACCATCGCTTGCGGAATGACGAGAGGAAAGTTTGCTGCCTGGCTGCGCTCATCGAATGCCGCCAGCTGGGTGATCACCGGCCAGGCGAACTTGGTGACCGCAATGGCGGTAGCGATCAGCACCAGCTCCGACAGCAACGTGAACAGGTTCTTGATCTTCGGCGGGAACATGGAGATGACCACGTCCATGCGGATCTGCCGGCCCTCCCAGGCGACCGCGCAGCAGCCGGTAAAGACGCAGCCGACCATGAAGAAGAGCATGATCTCTTCGGCCCAGGGGATAGAGACACTGAAGAAGTAACGGCCGATGATGTTGGCGAAATTGATCAACACGCTCGCGATCAGGCAGATCGCTGAAGCCGTGCGGGTGAAAGTTAGAAGCCAATCAACCCCTTTGTAGACAGCTTCGATCACAAGCGAACCTCTCATAACCTCTTACCGCGTGAGCCCGCGGCGCGGGCCTCGGTCACTGGCTCGGACCCTGTCGCGTTCGCTTTGCGGCGTCCGTGACCAGCTGATAGGCTTGGTAAAGCTCGGGCTTGCCCTTCGCGACGTCTTCGCCGACACTCGCCAGCACGTTCATCATCGCGGCCTGCTCGTCGGCAGGAAAGCTGATGAGTTCGCCGCCTTTCGCCACCCAGGACTCGCGCGCCTTGGCGTGCAGCGCGGCAGCGAACGGATTGATCGCCAAGGACTCCGCGGCGCCATCGCGATCGATGATTTCCTGCAAATCTTTCGGCAGGGAATCGTACCACTTCTTGCTGACCTCGATGATGAGGAAGATGGCCGGCTGGTTGATCTCGGTCGCGTATTTGGCCGCGTCCTGGAAGTGCATGGCGTTAAAGACCGTAATGCCGGAGATGGCGCCGTCGATGGTGCCCTGTTGAACTGCCGGCAAAACGTCGCCAAGGCTCATGGCCACCGGCGTCGCGCCAAGCCGTTCGAAGGCCTCCTGCTGAAACTTCGAGGCAAAGATGCGGATCTTCTTGCCTTTCAAGTCCGCAACGTGGCGGATCGGCGTTCTTGCATCGAGAGTTGACGGGAGCGCCATGTAAAGCCCGATGCCGTGCAAGCCCTTGTCGGCGCCGAGCCCGAGCATCAGTTTCATCACCTCCGGTTGCGCCACCAGCCGTTGCCCGTGCGCGAGCGAATCCAGAAGGCCTGGCGTGGCCAGCACCTCGAAGCGCTGGTCAACGCCGACGAAAAACTCCGGCGGAATGATTGCGCATTCAATCGACCCGAATTGCAGGCCCTCGATCATGCGCGGCATAGAGCCGAGCTTGCTGGCCGAATATACCTCGATCTTGATGCGGCCGCCCGAATCCTTCTCGACCATCTGTGCAAAGCCGCGGCTGTATTCTTCCGGCGTGTCGTTGACGGTGGGCGTGCCGATTTTCATCACGTAGGTTTTGTCCTGCGCCTCGGCCGTGCCGATTGTCGGAGCTAGTGACAAGATGAATGCGGCGGCGCCGAGGGCCGCCAGCGCGAGGAATCCCCGATCCTCAGACCGCATTTGTTTCTCCCCTATCAGGCGCCATTTGCCTCTTGTAAACGCGGCAATTAGGCGGCAATTCCCTCGCGACTTTATTTGTTGGCAAAACAGTCCGCGGCTTTTGACCGCACCCCGTCTGACTGCCCGCAATAGACGGTAGATGATCGCTTCTTCGGCCACAACGGAAATCTCCGCTCCGCTCGTTCACCGTGCCGCGTCGGTGACCATTTTGTAGGCTGCCGCGAGTTGTGGCTTCGCGTTTGACACCTCGTCGCCCACTCCCGCCACGATCTTGAGCATCGCCGACTGCTCATCGGGCGGCAAGCTGATCAATTCACCGCCGCTGTCTCTCCAGGCCGCGCGCGCCCGATCGTTGATTTCGATGGCCTGCGGGTTAATCGCGACCGATTCCGCGGCGGCATCCTTATCGAGAAGCCGCTGCAAATCGGCGGGGAGAGAATTGTACCATTTCTTGTTGATTTCCACGGTTACGAAAGTGGCCGGCTGACCGGTCTCGGTGACGTACTTGGCGACGTTACTGAAGCGCATGGCATCAAAAATGGCGATGCTAGCAACTGCACCGTCGATGGCGTTGTCCTGAAGTGCTGGGAGCACATCACCCAAGGTCATCGGCTTGGGCACCGCGCCAAGCCGCCGCATCGCCACGCTTTGAAACTCCGAGCCAAAAATCCGGATTTTCCTGCCCTTGAGGTCGGCAAGGTGACGGATCGCGGCTTTGGCGACGATGGACGACTGGGTCGCCATGAACAACGCGGTGCCGTGCAAGCCTTTATCGGCCCCGAGGCCGAGCATCAAATCGCGCACTTGTGGATTGGCGGCGAGGCGCTGGCCCTGCGCCATGGAATTGACGAGACCTGGCGTCGTCAAGACCTCGAAGCGCTCATCGATGCCGGCATAAAACTCCGGCGGAAGGACCGTCGCCTGTATGGCGCCGAACTGCACGCCTTCGATTTGTTGCTGCACCGAACCCAATTGGCTTGAGGTGTAGATCTCTGGTTTGATACGGCCGCCTGAATCCCGCTCAACTGCGGCGGCGAAATTCTTGGCATATTGGTGCGGGACGTCGTTCAGCGTCGCCAACGAAATTTTCATGACATAGGGCTTGTCGGCTGCGCGCGCGGCGAGCGTCGCGGCTAGCACGCAGACAAGCGTGACAGCCCACAGGCGCGCCGCACCCGCACATTCGCAGGTCATCGTCCCACGTCCCGTTGCCGCTCGATCCGGCCGAACAATCCGGTCGTCTCCGCGGAGCGGCAGTGGTTCACTGGCTCGGAGACTGGCTGGTCCGCTGCGCCGCATCTGCTACAACTTTGTAGGCTGCGGCGAGGGCCGGACTCTTGCTTGACACGTCGGCGCCGACGCTCGCAAGCGTCTTCGTGAACGTTACCTGCTCATCAGGCGGCAACTTGATCAGCTCGCCTCCGGCAGCCGTCCAACCGTCCTCGGCCTGCTTGAGCAGTTTAACCGCGAAGGGATTGATCGCCACGGACTGTTCCGCTGCGTCCTTATCGACGATCCGCTGCAAGTCTGGAGGCAGCGATTGGTACCATTTTTGGTTGACCTCGGCGATGATGAAGATCGCCGGCTGATTGGTGCTCGTGACGAACTTTGCAGCGTCGATCATGTGGAAGTTGAAGATCGGGCCCATCCCGGTGACGGCGCCATCGATGGCGCCTTGTTGAATTGCGGGAAGGACATCGCCGAGCGTCATTGCCACAGGCGTGACGCCAAGTCGCTCGAACGCCACGCTTTGGAATGGCGAGGCGAAAATTCTGATCTTCTTGCCTTTGAAGTCTTCGAGATGGCGGATGGCAACTCTTGTGATGAGCTCCGAGGGTTCTGCCATGAACAAGCCAACACCTCGCAGGCCCTTGTCGGCGCCGAGACTGAGCATCAGCTTTTGCGCTTCTGGATCGGCTGCGACGCGCTGTCCGTGCGCTTGCGAATCCACGAGCCCGGGAGCGGCCATGACCCCGAAACGCTCATCCAGGCCAACCATGAATTCCGGAGGGACGACCTCGCATTGGATGGAGCCGAATTGCGTGCCTTCGATCTGGCGGGGGATCGAGCCAAGCTGGCTTGCGGGATAGACCTCGGCCTTGATACGGCCGCCTGAGTCTTTTTCCACCGCCGCAGCGAAATTCCTCGCCCATGTGTCGGGAATATCATGGATGGTCGGCGTCGAGATCTTCATCACTATGGGCTGCTGCGCCTGTGCTGCGCCGAGCGGCAATGCCATCAGCAGCGCACCCAGGGCTACAGCCACCGACGCCAACATTTCACGCTTCATTGAGCGCATGTCGCTTCTCCCTCGAAGGCCGCCTGACGGCGGACGATTTGTTATTTATTGTGTGGGCTTCCGCGTCCGATCACGTCGGCATTGCCGCGAGAATCCGCATGTAACGTTAGTTGATCGGCAGCCTCGTTGCAACGAGGCCGAGCCGAGAATGAAACCGATGAGGTCTTTTGCCGCGCCAGCGGGCGCGGATCAGGCGATCCGGCCAATCCGATAACGGCCTGCCAGCAGGCCGCAGCCGGCGATCACCGCGAGCGCCAGCGAGATCAGCGCGTTGTACCCGGCGAGCGAAACGCCGAGCAAGCGCCACGCCGCCTTGTCGCAAGGCACGACATGGATGGCATTGAGCTGGTCGATCAGCGACCCACCGCTTTTGAGGTTGATCAGCGGCCCCGTGCAGTCGCTTGGTCCCGGCCACAAGCCCCATTCGATGCCGGCGTGATAAACGCCGAGCGCTGCGCTGCACAGCGCTGCAGCGAAGAGGACAACGAGGGCGCCGACAACGAATAGACGCGCTGCGTCATAGCGCGCGGCAAGTGCGACCGCGAGCGAGAGCGGAATGACAATATAATAAGGAATGCGCTGGATAAGGCAGAGATGGCAGGGCTGATATCCGAGGACAAATTGAAAATACCAAGCTCCCGCCAGCGCCGCGAAGCTAATCACGCAGATGGCTGCCGCCGCACCGGCCGCCGTCAAGCCGAGCCGCTCGCTCCAATTCCGCTTCAAGGGCAAAGCCTGGTGCATAGTACCTCACAGGCGCACGGGCGTGGCCGTTAACTTGCCGATCTTTGCGGTGGAAGCAAGGCCTCCGATTTTCATTTTGCTGAGAGCGGCATCGGCAGATATACATAACGTCCGTGCCCGTGTGGCGGAACTGGTAGACGCGCACGACTCAAAATCGTGTTCCGCAAGGAGTGGGGGTTCGATTCCCTCCACGGGCACCAATAGGTTGAAACACTGCATCGCATAGCCTCACATAGAATACGATAAATGTCGATTTCCACGGCCTAACTTGTTCGAAGCCTGCACATACTAAAACGTGTATCTCTCTTGCATCTCCGCGCAGTTGGGGGTATTTTCGGGGTATTCTGAGAACCGTTCGGAAGCGATACCCCCACGTGTTGAGTGATCGGGCCATACGCACATCGAAGCCGCGAGAGAAGCCGTACAAGCTCTACGACGGCAGCGGATTACACGTGCTCGTGCAGCCGAGCGGCAGCAAGCTGTGGCGGCTCAAGTATCGCTTCGCCGGAAAGGAAAAACTGATTTCGTTTGGTTCGTATCCCGACGTGACGCTCGCGAGCGCGCGCGAGAAACGCAACGACGCGAAGAAGCAGCTGGCTTTCGGCCGCGACCCCTCGGCCCAGAGGAAGCTCGACAGGATCGTCGAGGAGAAGGCCGCTCAGAACACCTTCGGCGCCGTCGCTGCCGAACATCTCGATAACATGGCGGCGAACGGTCTCGCTGAAACGACGCTCGTTAAGAACCGCTGGATGCTGCAAGTTCTTGCGGCGCCGCTCGCACATCGGCCGGTTGCCGAGATCATGCCGATTGAAGTTCTTGACGTGCTGAAGCGCATCGAAAAGAGCGGCCGGCGCGAAACGGCGCGGAAGCTCCGAAGCATGATCGGAAGCGTGTTCCGATATGCCGTCGTGACACTGCGGGCGACGAATGATCCTACCGCTCCACTGCGCGGCGCGCTTCTGACCCCTAAGGTTCAGCACCGTCCTGCCATCATCGACGAGCGTAAGTTGGGCATCTTGATGCGCGCGATCGACGAATACGACGGCTGGCCGACGCTTCGCGCCGCACTGCAGCTGATAGCGCTCACCATGACCCGGCCAGGCGACGTACGGTTCATGCGGAGATCCGAGATCAACTTCGAGAAAGCGGTGTGGCGTATACCCGCCGAACGCATGAAGATGCGCCGGCCCCACGATGTGCCCCTCTCGCGGCAAGCACTGGAAATACTCGGCGTGATTTGGAGCCTGTCGGACTATGGCGATCTGGTTCTGCCCTCGATCCGGTCAATCAAGAAGCCACTATCGGAAAACGCCATGAACTGCGCTCTCCGACGGATGGGCTACGCCAAAGACGAGATGACCTCTCACGGCTTCCGCGCCGCGGCGAGCACCATATTAAACGAGCGCGGCTTCAATCCTGACGTGATCGAGGCGGCGCTTGCCCATCAAGACAAGAACGTGATCCGGCGCGCCTACAATCGGGCCACCTATTGGCCAGAGCGCGTGAAGCTGTTGCAGTCCTGGGCGGATTTGTTGGACGAATTTAAGAGCGTTTCGCTCGCCGACCGCCGGGCCGCGTGAATACGCTCGCAATTAAACACTTCCGAGATGCGATGCGCAGCTATGCGCACGTTGTATAGAGACACAGACTCTCGTATGCTGTTGTTTGCCTGCTAGTTGGCCCTGCTGGCATTCGCTGGTAGGTCCCCTTGCAGCGTCGACGCTGCTCTTCACGGAGCACGTCGATGCAACAAGTGAGAAAACTGGTCTCGAAGAAGGAGTTGAAATCCGTCTATGGCATACCCTACTGCTTCGCACATATCGCGCGGCTTGAAGCCGCCGGCTTATTCCCCACGCGGGTACGGCTTGGAGCTTGCAGAGTCGCCTGGTTCGCGGATGAAGTAGAAGCCTGGATCGCTGAGCGACCACGCGCAGCGTAATCGACACACCTCTATCGAAGGGCACAGGGCTCCGGGTCCAACCGGAGCCCTGAGTGTGTTTGTCTTCCTTGGTGAGACGGATGGCAGCTGTGCCCTTCGGCGCTCACCAATGCGCGCTCCCATCATTTTGGGGATAACCAACGAGGCGTGGAACGAAGTCGGTTATCATTCAGCTCATGACCGACGACCTGTCGCGACCTGTCGCGACAAGCGACGACAGCGATTTCACTCTGACCATCGATGAGGCTCTTGACCGCTACGCCCGTGCCGGTCTCCCCCGCACGCCGCGCAGCATCCAGCGGTATTGCGCAAAAGGCCATTTGCAATGCCGCCTCATCGAAACGGAATTCGGCGAGAAATATCTGATCGCGCCGGCCTCTGTAGACAAGCACATCGCGTACATTGAGGAAGTTCGCTTAGCCGCGACAAGCCCCGCCCTGTCGCGACATGACGCGACTAGTCGCGACTGGTCGCGACCTGTCGCGACAACTGTCGCACCGATAGAAAGTCCCGATGAGGAACCGCGACTGGAAGCGCCGACAGGTACCGACAAGCCACGACCTGTCGCGACAGCCTATGTCGAGCAATTGGAAAGCGAAAACGAATTCCTACGAGACCAGATCGGCGTGAAGGACAAAACCATCGAGGCCTTGTTGGAGCGCGATAGGGAAACCAATCATCTCATCGCCGGCTTGCAGAGAATGCTGACACCGCTGCTGGGTCGTCCGGACGAGCCGCGCCCTGATGCCAGCTAGACGAGTCCGCTGTTCCCACTGGAGGGCCAGCATTCTCCAGTTGGGCCATTCAAATCGTTTTTACGCTGAGAAATCACCTAGACTTTTCGTCTTTTCAATTGCCGGCGTTGTAGTCTCTCCCATACTGCGGAAGCATGTTCCTGTTGCCGTTGCGGAGGGCCTGCGGATTGTTGTTTTGCCTCTCATCGCAAATCAGGCGAGGCCGGTGCGCCTTCGCTCGCGGCGCTGACACTACTGAATTCCTCTCCGTGCTAACGCAAACGACGACAACTAACAATTTCGTACCACTACCGGTCGTTGACAATTGCAATTTCCGGCTAATAGTCTTTGAGCGACCAAAGTTGGGTGCTGGGGTGGGAGATGTGCGCTAGCGAGCGCTTCACGTCGTGTTGCGCAGCGTGTTCGGTCGTATTTTCGAATGCAAGCACTCAACTTGGCGACGGCACCCGAAATCCGGACGGCACAATCGATAAGCTGATCTCGGAGCGGATAGTCGAAAGCCTCAGTGGCTTTTTCTTATCATCCGCGGACCATCCCCGCGCAAGTAGTTTATCCTCCTGGGCGACGGGGACCATCACACCGTGGCCTCCGGAATCCGCTCAAGCTTGCGGCGACGTATGGAAGATATCTTAAAAGCTAAGCGTGCGCGTCACCGGCAGCACTGTAGGCGCGGTAATCGGGGAAACGTCATGCGTAAAATGCTTGGTTCGCTTTTTATAAGCGTGATCGTCGCAGCCTCTGTCAGCTCAAGCCAGGCGTGTGATCAACGGTGCCGCTGGCACCACTGGAGCCATTGGGCATACAAATCTCGGCCTCCCTCAGAACCGACCCCGCTGCAACAGTGCGAAGAGAACCTTCGTCAAGCGCACGCGGAAGCCATGATGATCCAGGACGAGGCCAATGATCGCGTTGCTGCGGCCTCCCGGGATGCGGATGAGAGGGCTGCCGCAGCCAAAAAGGAGGCAGATGAAAGGATTGCTGCGGCCAACAAGGATGCTGCTGATAGAATTGCAGCTGCTACTGCGGCTGCGAAAAAGGATGCAGAAGACCGGATTACCGCAGCCAACAATGCTGCAGACGCCAAAATTGCCGTGGCGGTTGCGGCGGCGAACAAGGATGCAGCGGATAAAATTGCTGCGGCTGTTGCGGAGGTTGCTAAGGCCAATAACGATGCGGCAGACCGGATTGCCGCAGCCAACAAGGATGCAGACGCCAAAATTGCTGCGGCTGTTGCAGCAACCAACAAAGATGCTGCAGACAAAATAGCGGCAGCCAACAAGGATGCAGAGGCCAGAATTGCTGCGGCTATTGCGGCGACGGTCGACACAATTGCCGCAATCAAAAAGAATGCGAAAAATGAAATTGCTGAGGCTATTGCGGCAGCCAATAAGGATGCAGACGCCAAAATTGCTGCGGCCAACAAGGATGCTGCAGACAAAATTGCCGCCGCCAATAAAGATGCTGCGGACAAACTCTTGGAAGCCAGTCATATTAATGATGACGCCGATCGGAAGATGAAAGACTCCGAGTTACTAAGAAAGCTAGCCGATCAGCAAATCGCACAAGCCGAGGCGGCCAAGACCAGTGCCGCGGAATCGGTTAAAAAAAGCCAGGAATTACAGACTCAACTTGCAATGGAAAAATCGTATGTGAAAGACCAACAGGACGATCTCAAGAATAGAGAAGAGCTTCTTCGTAACAGATGGGAAGCTATTTTTGTTGGTTTGCGAAAATCGGATCCTTGTAAGGCAGGGTCGGGATAAAGCCAAGTTCATGTAAGAGGGGCTATATGACAGCCCCGCCCTAAAAGCGGTTTTCGGTCAACGTCACACTGGTCCAGGTCGAACCTTGTCGCGACACGCCGCGAATAGTCGCGACATCTTTACAAAAATATTTTTACTGGCACTGCAACATCCAAACGGGGATAAGCAGCCGATTGTTTGCTCCTCGGCACGTATAATGAAATTACATGGAGTATTCAGACCCACGCCGCATCGGTGACATCCTCAAAGAGAAGGAGCGCAACATCGAAATCATCGGCGCTGATCTTGCGACGCGCCACGGCTTCACGCAAGTTCCGAACTTCATCCTCACCAACAAAGATATCTCCGTCGGCGCCAAGCTCGCCTACGCAATGCTACTCAAATATAACTGGAGTAACGACGCGTGCTTTCCGGGCCAAGTTACGCTGGCAGAGGACATGGGTGCCACCGATCGCAGCGTCCGCACCTATCTCAAAGAGCTTGAGAGCGCAGAGCTGTTGGAGATTACCCAGCGCGGACTAGGGAAGACCAACCTCTACAGGCTGCACCTGATCGTAAAGCCCAAGAACGGTACTCAAGGTCGCCGGTCCTGACCGGAAAATATTTCCGGTCTAGACCGGAAACGATTGCCGTTCTTGACCGGCAACGGCTTCCGCTCTCTCTATATAAGAATACGCATCTAAGAATACTCATATTAATAATACCCAGTAGGGAAATGCATTTTTCAAGTCGAGAATCGGAATACAAATGCACCTCATAAGGGCGATCCTAAAGCGGATCGACAATCAGTAGGCCGCGCCGTCGGTACAACAGGGGTACGCCTGATTTGTACCCTTTTGCTCAAATGACCTAGCGAAAACTCCTCATAATTCCTCGTTAGTCGCCCCCGCTTTGTCGGGCTCAACCGCCCGACCCCGCGCCGCCACTTTGCCTATAACAGATGTTCTCAATTATGCATCTGGCAAAGCTGGCGGCCGCTGCGCTCCTCGGCTGACGCCTCCGGTGCTCGGGCTGGCGGCACGGGGTCGGCCGGCTGCGCCGGACGCCGTCGCAGAGTCGCCGCGCTGGGGCGCGGCTCCTTGCTTTGGGCTCCGACAAAGCGGGGGCGAGAACACCCGTTGCAAACTACATGCCCTAACGCAGCGATGGGTTACGGTTCTCGACGCATCTGATCCGTAGGTCGCAAATAAAATGCCCCGGACGCAAGACAACCGGGGCACAACTGACACAACAAACTGGCTGCTGCCGGACAATGAAGCCTTGGGGGGCGGGGACGCATCCGGCGCGCCTCGCACTCACTACAAAAACAAATAGTGAGCAGACCGCCAGCTTCAAGACGTGTCACTATCGCGCGCACGATCACGCGTCCGTCAAGGCGACCCGCTTCGCGGGCGGCTATCACCGACCTTGACCGGCGCTGTCGGCGCGCACGCCCAAACGCGTCGGCTCCAGGGGAATGCCGCGCAGTCTCACCAGGGGAATCAACTCCATGATCGCCCAGGGCCCTCGCGCTGCGCGCATCGAATGAACTGCCCAGCCGCTCCGTACACTTTGGAATACAGTCTGCACCCGTCGAACAAGGAACCACCCGCCACACGTTCGAGTTACTTCGACAAAGCCACAGTCTGGGATGACCAGTCTCTAATGACGATGGCCACTGTTAATTCGGATTGTGGCGCATAGGACGCATCGAAAGGCTAGGCCATGGATCAAAAGCGAACCGTGCAAAAAGGTGCCGACATGACACGTCATGGCATTGAGCGGGGAACCCGTGTGGCACAGGAGGGTGCGCAAGCAGCAGACCGCAGCTACAGCGCCGCCTTCGATAACATGCGCGAACTGCAAATGAAGCTGTTCGAAATGGCCCAGCACAACACCCGGATTGGCGTAGAGCTGGTGGGCGACCTTACAAGCGCAAGAAGCCCCGCTGACTTGATCCAGATTTGGACCGCGTATAGTCGCAAGCAATTTGAGATGCTTACCGCTCAAAGCAAGGAACTTACAGAACTAAGCCAGAGATTTATGAACGACAGCATGCAGCCCCTTATGCGTGGTGCTTCTCAAGTTATCAGAGACGAGTAGCGCGGACGCCACACATCCATATCCCCACCGCGAAAATCTTCATCACTGCGGTGCCGCAGTAAACTGAAGTCTCCACGTCTCACGGCGTGGCGCCGGTCTCTTGTAGGTCGCCGACTACGCCTCACCATAGGTCGCTCGGCGTGCCGCGTTCTCCCGACCTCCACAAGTAGGGAAGTGCGCACGACGGCAAACGCGAGCAGCTTGGCGTTGCCACGATAAAGCGAACTCGATCATCCATCTAAATACCTGAATAGAGCTTGGCAGGAAGAAGCCCCGGGACAGTAGACCGGGGCTCCCCCGCTTAGGCCGAGTCTGAGTGGATCAGACAACTCGACCGTCGCCTCGGAACAACCTGCGAAGGACGGGTTCCGTTCCCGCGCTTCAAAAAAGGACCAATCCAAACCCAAAAATGGCCCAAGGCTTATGGGAACGGACGTAAATCGATTTGATGCATGCTTATGAGCAATTTTGCTCAGTAAGCGACAGAGGAAAGGTCAATAAGTCTACTGGCGCACATTTTGGAGACTAAAATGAACGTTCTCCAACCTATTCGTTCACGCCACGCATCGGCCCTGCTTTCGTGTTTTTTACCGTTGGTTGCGATGACTCGCTGCTGACGGTCCTATTCAGAATGGGTTCAGATAAAGCCGGCTAGCTTTAGAAACCATCTTGGCCGGCATTTGAGGAGCGGTTCTATGCAGACGTTTCGCAAACTCGCTTTGGCCATCGCGCTGATCATGAGTTCGTTGGTTGCGTTCACGCCGGCGCGTGCCCAGGTAGTCGGTATCCAGGTTGATCTCGCGCCACCGCCGTTGCCGGTCTACGACCAGCCTCCGATGCCGGACGATGGCTATTTATGGGCGCCGGGTTATTGGGCTTGGGACGATGACACCGGCTATTACTGGGTGCCGGGGACATGGGTGTTGCCGCCGTCTCCGGGGTTGCTGTGGACGCCCGCGTATTGGGGTTGGGATGACGGCGTCTATGTCTTTCACCTCGGCTATTGGGGGCCGCACATCGGTTTCTATGGCGGCGTGTACTACGGCTTCGGCTACGACGGCATTGGCTATGAGGGCGGCTATTGGCGCAACGGAGCGTTCTTCTATAACCGGACCGTCAACAACTTCGGCATTGTGTCGATCACTAACGTCTACAGCAAAACCATTGTGGTGAATAACATTACGAACGTCAGCTACAACGGCGGCTCCGGTGGTCTTACTGCAAGGCCAACGCCAGCGCAGCTCGCGGCAGCCCACGATCCCCACACGCCTCCCACGTCGCAGCAGGTCGAACACGTGCAAGCGGCAGCGAAAGACCCAGCACTGGCGCTCAACAACAACCAGGGGCACCCGACTGTTGCCGCTACAGCTCACGCGGCGGAATTCAAAGGTCCCAGCGTTGTTACCTCCCATCCAGGTCAGCCCGTCGCCGCCATTCAACCTCAAGGTCATCGGGTCACTGCACCGAGACAGCTGGGCGCTCCAACAGGTAACAAGGGGGGGCCGGTTAATGCGACGGTCCCAGCGGACCAAAAGCCTCAGACCGAAACCCATCGGCAAAAAAGTGTCATTGGTGCGCCTACGCAGAGCAGCGGACCCAAGGCGGCTCCCAAGGTGCATCAACATGAGCGTACGACCGCCAGCCCGCCCCCTGGCTCCAACCCGCAGCCGGCGGGGAACAGGATTTCAACGGTTCACCCGACTCCGCAGGTGTCTAGGCCCAAGCCGCCACCGCCACCGCGTCAAGTGAATCGACCACCGCCGCCACAGCGAACCGTTTCATCACCGCCGCCACGCGCGGCACCACCCAAGAAATGTCCGCCCGGACAACATTGCTGACCTTCGCTCGGTAGTTATCGGACGGCGCGCAGCCAAGTCTCCGCAGAATCTTGGCGATGCGCACGCGCAAACGCATCGGCTCCGGAAGGAATGTCGCTCTTATCTCTCCAGCAGGAATGGAAGGGGAATGAGCAGACACCGCATCCATATCCACACGCGTCAAGAACTTCATGCGCGAGGCGCGACAGTAAACTGAAGTCTCCACGTCTCACGGCGTGGCGCCGGTCTCTTGTAGGTCGCCGACTACACCTCACCATAGGTCGCTCGGCGTGCCGCGTTCTCCCGACCTCCACAAGTAGGGAAGTGCGCACGACGGCAAGCGCGAGCTGCATTGGCAGAACGCGTTACCACCGGGGGCTGGCGCGACGTTATGGAAACCGGCGTTTATCCAATTGCGTATACCGCAAGCGATATTCCCATCGCGTTCACTCGCGAGGAACGCGAGCGCCACGTCTGGATCGTAGGCAAATCCGGCTCTGGTAAGAGCACGTTGCTGTTCAATCTCGCGATGGCCGACATCGTTGCAGGGGAGGGAGTAGCGGTCATTGATCCCCACGGCGATCTCGCCACGGACATCCTCGCCGCTATCCCGCCCCGGCGCATCAACGACGTGTGCTATCTCGACGCGGGTGAGACTGAGTATCCAGTCGGCTTCAATCCCGCGACCAGGATAGCGCCCGAGCGCCGGGCACTGGCCGCTTCCGGCATCGTCGCGGCGTTCAAGCACCTTTGGTCTGACAGCTGGGGCCCGCGCCTTGAGCACTTCCTTTTCCACGGCGTCGCCGCCCTCGTTTCTCGTGAGCACGCCACCCTGATCGATCTCGCCCGTCTTTATACCGACGATCGCTTCCGTGAGCATGTCGTCAGCCGCGTGAGCGATCCCGAAACGCTGCGCTTCTGGCAGGAAGAGTTTCCGAGCTACTCCAAGTCGCTACGCTCAGACGCGATCGCGCCGGTGCTCAATAAGGTGGGGCAGATCGCCGCTTCACCGCACCTGCGGCTCATCCTCGGGCAAGTCGCCCCGCGCCTCGATCTCTCGTTCACGATGAACAACAAGCGCATCCTCATCGCGAATCTCGCCAAGGGGACAATAGGGGAGCAGGCGGCGAATCTTCTCGGGTCGCTCCTTGTCTCGCACCTGCAATTAATTGCGATGGAGCGGGGCGCACTTCCGCCCGAACACCGCATCCCGTTCTTCGCGCATATCGATGAATTCCAGACATTCAGCTCGGATGCATTCGCATCTTTGCTATCGGAGGCGAGAAAATTCGCGCTGCACTTTGCGCTCGCGAACCAGTTCACCGCGCAGCTCTCCAGCGCGGTGCGCGCCGCCGTTATCGGCAACGCAGGAACGCTCATCGTGTTTCGTGTCGGCAGTGAGGATGCGGCGCTGCTTGCGCCGGAGTTTGCCGTCGGCACGCTCGACGCCGGCCTCATGCTCGCGCCCGAGAACCGGCCGGTCGTCGCCGGCGACCTTGCCTCGCAGGAGCCATTCACCGCTTGGATGCGCCGGGGCATCGAGCGCGGCCACGTCTTGATCGAGCCGAAGCTGTATCCGTCGCGCGGGACAGCGGAGGCGATCCGCGAACAGAGCCGTCAGCGCTTCGGTCGTTTTCGCGGCTCTATCGAGCGGCAACGTCGACTTCGGCTCTAGTAGCTTTCCATTAGTGTTGACGGACAGTTGCCTTTTTTAGTTAACAAGTGGTGCATTGGCTTGGTGCAAATTCGGTAAAATTCCGCATCAAGCAGCCGACGAACCAATTCCATGCGACAAATTGAACGACGGTCCATGGCGCATCGAACTTTTCCTTAGGGTTAGTGTTTCACTTATGGGAGGCGTCATGATCGCAAAGGAGATTGCGTCATGACCCCACAAGAAATGCGCACGAATGCGCACCTATGCCTTTCTTGGTCGGAAGCTGCTCACTACCGCGAAAACCGAGAGGCGTTCTTTGCGCTGGCCCGGGCCTGGATGTCGGCCGCGATACGGCTTGAGCAAGACAACACACCGCTGGAGACGCCGCTGCCCGTCGCGCCAACCATGCGGCGTAGGCATCGCGCCGCCGCTTAACCCGTTCCGCTGTTCGCTTCCGCCAAGAGGCGATCGCGCAGTCCGGTTGCGCTACGCTCGCCACGCGTAGCGAGCTCGACGATTCGAACGGCGACGATCTCCCTCGCCGAGGCGTCGCCATCGATTTTGAGCGCTTTGCATACGTCGTCAAGCGCCAATGACATCGACTGTATGTCCTGGGGTTCGAACGCCGCACCTTTGAGGAAAGGAACAATAGCACCCATGCTACATCTCCCATCGATTTCTCCGGCAACCTCCAAAGCCCACCTCAATGGAGGGGCGGTAGCTGGTCCTCGTTCCTCGTACTCGTCATGATGCATCCGAGGGGCACAAGTACGATCAGTCCAACGAGAATGATCCAAAGACCGATATTTGTGAGCATGTGCTACTCCTATCCGCGAACACCACGCGGCAGTGCGCATCTTTCGCAATGCGGAAGATCGCTCCTCATTTTCGATTGTCTTCGAAGTGTTGCCCGCCGAGAGGCACAGTGGCCACCTTTGACTTTGCAGAACGACGGCACGTCCGCTGGCAGCTCGGCTGAGAGCCTACACTAAGGTGACGATCGGTGCCAGCGAGAAACGCCGCGCTCGAGACGGCTATGTCCCGAACGTCAGTTACTATTTACGTGATGCGTCAGGAAAGCGGGCTGGGGCTTCTTTCGTTATCCGGCATCCGGCCTTCTATAAGTACCGAGAATCCTATCCCAGAAAAAATGGATCACCGCAAAGTTACTGCCCCCATGCTGGTGATGAACAAAGTGCAGCGCTTGCTTGCGCCTAAACCATGCAAACCGCTGAAGCCCCGATTTCTCGGAGTGATATTCCTTATCGAAAAAGATATGGGCGTAGAAAGATGCCGCGCCGGCAGCCACCATCACGACAAAAAGGCTTAGTGGTAATAAGAAATAAGCGCCCGCTCCGACCACAAAGACAGGAATCAAGAAATACGGTGTAGTGTTACCTTCGTCACCGAGGTACGTCCGTGAGACGAGATGACCATCGCAATAGTGAGTGTGATGGAAGTTGATGTGATTGCGAAAAATTCTGCTGCCAATTGGATGGTGCGCCACCCTATAGTGTATCAACGTCTGCCCAAGCGACATGACCAAATGCGTCGCGACGGCTGTCACGAGGAATAGCGAAAGAGTCAGAACGAGCGGCGAGATCGCCTGGAGCATGACGGCATCCTCCGGCTTAAGTGCCCAATCTAGCACCGCAGCTCCCGCGCGCCTATACTGAAAAAGGCGAATGCACGGCACAACACATTCCCTAAAAGCCAACTCCCCAGCATTTTCCTTTACGCGCGGCAGAGCGTCGACCGCGACTTGTAGGTTTGCAGTCTCAAATGCAATCCAGCTGCAATCGTTCAATCGTGCAAGCCGATAGTACCGGCACTTTGTTTAGCGCCTGAGATGCTTCCCAACTCGAAGAAAAGTCTTTCGCTGAAAATATTCCCATTAGGACGAAACAAAAGCATAGGTGGCGAGCTTGTCCATTAGCAGGGGAAGGTTATATGAAAAAGTTCGTTTTAATTGTCGCACTAGCCATGGCGTCAATGGGCCCTGCATTCGCTCAGGCCCAAGACGTTCAAACCGCATGCACGCCTGATGTCATGCGCCTGTGTCAACAGGATATTCCCGACCACGACCGCATCATCGCCTGTCTTGTCCGCAGCACGCTGCAACTCAGCCCCACTTGTTCCGCGGTTTTCAATCGGGGTCGCACCGCGGCGGCGGCTTCTAAAAAGTCGCAATCTCGTGTCCCAGCACACATCACTAAAAAGGTAAGTCCAAAGCATTTTCATCAACACGCGGCAGCGCGTTGACCGCGACGGACGCTTACGGGTCTTAATCGGCATCGGCCTCCGTCCCTGACGCAAGCTTCGTTTAAACTCTGTGCGGTCCCTATCTTTCGTGCAACCAGTTCTTATATGTCTTTTAGGACGCCAAACTTAGCTCGGCGTTGCGAGTAAAAAATATGATGGAGGTCCTTGGTACACTCGTGGTGATCGGTACTTTTGTCTGCTGGTGCGATGTCACGGGTGCCTGGAATATTTTGCTTAGTCCGATCCGCGTAATTCTTCCGCCTCATTCAAAATAGAGCGTTATCAATGACTTCAGGTCAGGTTCGACGACAGGCAGAAAAACTTTTCAAGAAGGAAGAGCGTGCGCGGGACGGTTCAGCAGCAATGATCGAGTATCAAGCCGACGCGATCGCCGCTCGCGAAAAGACCGCGCGCTTGAGGGCGCTTCGATTGGATAGGGAAGCCCAGGCGCGATCAATAATAGTTCTTTGAACTTTCAGCCCCGGCACTCCCCACGTGTGCAACCCACTCCCGCCCCGCTCCGGCTTTTCATATGCCCGGCTTAACGCTACAAGCATCAGTGCACACAGGGAGACTCAAATGAAAAATGGAAAAAAGAGACGAGCGTGGAGCGCCGTGGATCTTCGTACGTTGAAGTCGATGGCGAAAAAGAAAAGTCGGGCAGGGAGCATCGCGAAGAGCCTTAAGCGGTCTGAGGGCGCGACGCGCCAAAAGGCGTTCAGTATCGGGCTGTCGCTCGACACGCGCGGGTAAGACTTCCCGTTCAGCTAGCGACCTCATGCCCCGCCACGCACGTGCGCGGGGCAATTTCGTGCAGCACCGTCACTAACTATCGTCGCCGGCGACCTTGCCTCCCAGGAGCCGTTCACCGCGTGGCTTCGCCGCGGCATCGATCGCGACCGGATTTTCGTCGAGCCGAAGCTCTACCCCTTGCGTGGGACAGGGGAAGCGATCCGCGAGCAAAGCCGGCAGCGCTTCGGCCGACACCGCGGGGCGATCGAGCGGCAGCGCAAAATCCGATTCTGAATATCATCAAAGAGCATCGCCATCACACGGCCTAAAGCGTCGAAAAGTCGCGTCAAGTTCCGTCAATCGGTTTTTTTAATTAGTGATTAAGGGATTTGGCGCAATGGCGGTAGGGACGCGGCCGACGGCCAGCAGCATCAGAGAGGATCAAACAAGATGGGTCCCGAAACTAAGCGCGAGTTGAGAAAGTACGCGCATCGCTTGATTATGACCACCACAGCGGCCGGCGCTGAAATGCAATTCGACGACCTGGCACTGGTGTTCATCAAAACCGCGCTCGCCGACTACTGGAAAGTACACGAAGGCGATGGCGCGGAATTCTTGCGGCAGGCGGCGAACATTTTTGCCGACGCGTCCGAATGGATTGCCAACGCGACTGGCCCGGTGCCTGACGAGTGGGACGACGAAGCTGACGAGGCAGCAGCGTGAAATGCAATGAGTATCAGCACCGTTCCACCTAGGCGGCGAGTGCGTCGACCTTTTCGATAAGCGACGCGTCGTCCTTATCCGCCTTCGAGCTATTCACGCGCCTCGATACTGGCCAGCGCTGCAAGTAATCGTTGGCTGCGGGCTTCAATTCCTCCACGCCCATGTCACCGCTCAGCCAATGCTCGAATTGCTCTGGCATGAGGAGAACAGGCATGCGGTCGTGCACTTCGGCGACGAAGTCGTTGGGCTCGGAAATGATCATAGTGCAGGACTTGATGCGTTCGCCCGTTTCCTTGTTGTTCCATGAATCCCACAATCCGGCGACTGTCAGAAGGGGAGAACCATCCCGCGCCGTGAAGTACCACGGCTGTTTACCGCTCGGGGTATCTTGCCATTCGAAGTAACCGGACACCGGCATGAGGCAGCGCCGCTTTTTGAACGGTTCACGAAAGAATGGCTTCGTCGTCACCGTCTCGACGCGCGCGTTGAAGGTAGCCAAGCGCAATTCCTTGAGGGGTTT
>Ga0070731_10001422_pt1 | contig 24751 bp, 24 predicted proteins | sample Coa_R1_2_FD_66448 | JGI IMG/M metagenome (GOLD analysis project Ga0070731, IMG submission 66448) | Surface soil microbial communities from Centralia Pennsylvania, which are recovering from an underground coalmine fire - Coalmine... | ecosystem: Environmental > Terrestrial > Soil > Unclassified ... | reverse complement strand
GACGCGCTAAACGCAGTAAGATTGGAGACGGTCGGGTACTGCTGCGCCGACGCGATCCCCGACAGCGTTGCCGAGAGCATCACAACGCCAAGAACGATGATCGCGAGCTTTCGCATGATCCTTCCCCTCCTGAGTTGCCGACGCGACAGGAAGACCTGATCGTTCACCTGAGGCTCACTTGAATGCTAGCAGGACGAGAATTTTCGGTCTGCTCAAGATTGCTCACAACTCAGGAAAGCAAAGACGCGATCCCGGCGTCGGGCTCACGCGCATGAACATCCCCTACATGCTGGGCACGATGTTTACGCGGAACCGGGACCGCGCCAAGGTCATCGGCTTCTCCCCTCCTAATCGCAGGCGATCGCTACGTCAATGTGGCCCGCGGAGGAAACCGGGGTGGAATCCTCCAATACAGCGCGTGCAGGTGCACCAACAACGAGTTGAAAAGCCAAAACGCAAATTCCGGCTAGCATGAGCAGCACGTACGTGCCGCCCCCAGTCATTGGGGATCGGGGCGCGGGCAGGTCCTGGCTCCGCTCGCGATGGCTCCTCATCGTGGGCGCGTCATTGTTCGTATGCGTGGCCGCGGTGGGGGCGGCTCCGTTCCTCGTCCCGGCCGATCAGTTCCGGCCGCTGTTGATGCACCTGCTCACGGCTGACATTCAGCGTGACGTGCCTATCGATACCCTGCAGCTCCACGTCGTGCCGACAGTGCACATTCGAGCGACCAACGTGCGCATCGGGAATCCCGCGGGGTTCCCGGCCGGTGATGTGATCGCCGTCAAGACGATCAACTTTGGCGTCGCCCCCCTCGCGCTGCTTACGCGAAAGCTGGACGTCACATCCGTGACGGCGATTGGTGTGCAAGTAATGCTGAGGCGCGATCCTGCCGGACATACGAACTACGCACTCGGCGTGGCGGGCCCGGCCGGCCTGTTCAGTCTCGGCCACGTCCGCGCGATCACGCTGCGGGACGTTGCGATCAGTCTTGCCGGCATCGGTCTTCGCGGCGAAACCACGCCGGTGCTGGCGATAGGCGGGGTGAATGCCGCGGCTCGGTCGATCGATCCGAGCGCGCGGGACTGGGCCAAGCGCCTCGAGTTCGTCGCGGATCTGCGCGGGGCGGCCCTGACCATGCCCGCGCTGGCCGCGCCGGTGCGGTTCCAAACCGGCCGGCTTCAGGTCCGGAACGGCGTCGGCCAGGCCGCGTTTGCGGCGTCCCTCGAGACTATGCGCGCGACAGGGGCCGTGAAGATCCCGAGCTTCGCGCCGCTATCGATGACGTTCTCGATCGCCATCCCCGAGCTCAATCTCGAAACGATAGGGCGCACGTTCCACGGCGCCGTGGGCCGGCCCGCCGGCACCGCACCCGTCCCTTCGCAAAGCCGTTTCCTGGCCCGGGGTGTGCTCACGATCGATCGGCTGGCGGCGGCTCCGTAGGAGGCGACGCGCGCGACCGCACGGCTGAGCATCGGGGCAACGACGCAGCCAAGACTTTCGGTTACACGGCGACGGGCTGGAGGCGACGGCTCACGGAAGCTTCGGATTGGACGAGACGTTGAACTACGCGGGAACGGCGACCGTCCAGGTCGTGGCGTCGACGGCGCCACGACCGCGCGGCTTCTTCCCCGCGATCGGGAACGCGGTCGGCCAGGCGGTGAGGGGCATGATGGGTCCCACGGAGGTGCGGGCCGCCTTCTCGGTAGGGGGCACCTTCAACAAACCCGCGTTTGCCCCGGTCGGGTCTCCGGGGCTCCATCGCACGCCAAGCGGGTCGCCGCGGGCACCGGCGCCTCCAACACCGCTTCAGCAGCGGCCGCCGGAGAGTGCCAAATGAGGGCGGATTTTGAACGCATCTCCCTCGACCGCTCTTGCGACGCCGCGGCGGCCTCGAGTGCGAGGCCGCCGCGAGCAACTTCTCTCACGTCAATCGTCGCATCTCATGCTATGCCGATCTGGCAGTCCGTTTTCCGGTGAACAGCCGCATCAACCACAGTACGACCACGGCTCCCACAAAGGCGACGATGATCGACCCGATGTTCAGTCCCGTGGCCCCGGGGTGCCCGAAGGACTTGAAGATCCACCCGCCCACGAAGGCGCCGACGACCCCGATGACCAGATCTCCCAGGAGGCCCGCGGGCCCCTCTCCCGGCATAACCATCCTCGCCAACCAGCCCGCAATGATCCCGACGATAATCAATGCGAAGATACTCATTTGCCGACCTCCCTTCTCCTATGAGGAGCCGGATATCGAGCCGGCGTGGTGACGACTATCCGCCCTGCTGGTGCACGATGCGCCCAGCTTCCGTATAGGTGAGCCACTGACCGGTCTGCTGGTGACTCACATACCGCAGATAGCCGGGCAGGGACATGAAATTGGTCTGCGCGGTGAACGGAGTCAGGGTACTCACATTCGGATACTGCTGGGCCGAGGCGACACCCGCCAACGCCGCCGAGAACAGCGCCACGCCAAGGACAATGACCGCGAGCTTGCGCATGATCTTCATCTGATTTCCTCCTCCAGATTCCTGGGTTCATCTCAAACTGCAAATCAAGCGTACCAGGACAAGGGGTTCGCGTCCGCTCAAAATTGCTCACACCGCGCTCCTCGCGCCCATTCAGCGGCAGAGAGAGGACAGCGCAGCGCCGTCCCCTCTCTGTGATTCACTCTGCGTTTCCGAATCGTATCGATTCCGCCTGAGAGCTTGGCTCTCCCCAGCCCCTACTGCGTCGCCGAATGTACCGCCAATTCGGCGGGGTGCGCTGTAGCGATGATGTCTTTTGCCCGCGAGACCTCTGCCGACGTCCCGTGCACGAGCAGCAAAAACTTGTCCGACTTGAGCGCCGTTTCGTATTTCAAGATGCTGTCCTTCGGGATGCCGATGCTGTAGAGACCGGCCCCCAGAGCGCTCAATCCACCCACCACCGCCGCGCCCTCCAGCGCGCCGACGATCCACGTCACCATCGGCCCCGCCACGAGGATTGGGCCAAGGCCCGGAATCGCGAAGAAGGCGGCCCCGAGAAATAGTCCCCAGATGCCTCCCCAGAACGCACCGAGTTTGCCCCAGTATCTCATGCGGTCGCCGGTCGTATAGTAACCAACCACGTGTTGGTCCGTATGGTAGTCTTTGCCGATGATGGATAACTTGCTCATATCGAAACCCGCCCTCTGAAGCTCTTTCACCGCCTGCTCGGCTGCGGTATGCGTGTCAAAGACAGCAGCTGTTGCATTTAGCTTGGTCATTACGTCCGTTGCCATGTGACCATCTCCTCGTATTGTTGAAGTCGTCACCATTTCCACACCCACCACGTTGCCATGGCCAACGCAATCATCGCGAGACGAGCGATCAGACCAGATCTCATCTGAAGTGCCTCCTGCGCGGGGAGACTTAACCAGCTCACCCCACTGAGACGTCCTTCAAACAAACAATACTCGCGCTGAGTGGTGCGGACCGTTCAATTTTGCTCGCTGAGGGGACCCTGCGTCGCAGCGCCGCCGCCGCGTCGGGCTTGCCCGTCAGGCGTGAGGTGGCGTCCGGCAATATCGGACCGTGCTATACTCGCCTCATATTTGCGAGGAGGGAGCCGCATGGCCGTGTATCCGCAAGGCGGACAACGGTGCGTGTGCGGGGCCGAGTTGCAGCGGTTGGGGGAGGGAGAGCATTTCGAAATTCCCCTCAGACGAGTAAGCGCCGGCAAAGGCGACGCGCCGCACGAGGCCGGGATCGAGGTGGAGGTGTTTCGCTGTCCGACGTGCCGCCGCATCGAGTTTTTCCAGGCAGGAGGCGGACCTGAGGCGACCGTACGGTATGGCGGCTGAGCGAAAGAACACGGGTTCCGCCCTACGTTACGGGCAAGAAGCACCGGAGCAACCGGGCGAACCGGACCAATCGTTATAGCCAAATTATTGTAGATACACTTCGGCCATCGTTTTCCGGGATGGTGCTGAGTGAAGTGCATCCCACTTTGATGCCCCATGAAAATTGCGTGCCCAGGCGGCGGAACCTGGTGACGCAAGGTGACCTGCACTGTCAACGATGCTGATCGCGGCCATCAATCTTATGAAGAGCGCGCGCTAGCATCATGTCTTCCGCCCGGAACACGACCCCGGAAGGACCGGGCAGCGGCGGCCTCCTCGATCTTCCCGAGGCGGCTTGTCTTCCGGCCGAGGATGTTCTTATTCGGCTGAATACGACGCGGATCGGATTGACGTCGAGTGAAGCCGCACGCCGGCTGGCGCTCGTCGGCCCGAACGCTCTGCTCGGTCACGTCGTTGGGCCGCTGAGCGTGCTGGGCAGCCAGCTCAAGAACCCCTTCTTGCTCCTGCTTGCCGCGACCGCGATAATCTCGCTGCTTCTGCAGGACCGGACCAATGCCCTCATCATCCTCGGCATCGTCGTCTTGAGCGTGGGGCTTGGGTTCGTCAGCGAGTACCGATCCGTGCGGGCCATTGCGGATCTCCATACGCAGGTGCGCCATACGGCACGTACCTGGCGTGATGGCCGCCTGACCGCCGTCGAGGTGAGGCTGCTCGTCCCGGGGGACGTCGTCGTCCTCGACGTCGGTGACATCGTTCCCGCAGACCTGCGACTGCTCGACGCGCAGGTCTTGGAATGCGATGAGGCGGTGCTGACGGGCGAGTCAGTGCCGGTCGAGAAAACGACCGCGGCCGCGAGGCGGAGTGGGGCGCTCAGTCTGTCCTCGTGCGCGCTGATGGGAACGGTTATTCGCGCCGGGACCGGCCGCGGCGTCATTGTGCGGACTGGACCCGCAACGCAGCTCGGGCAGATTGCCACCCGCCTCGGCGGACGGATGCCAGAGACCGCCTTTCAACATGGCCTGCGCACCTTTTCGGGGCTGTTGGTGTGGATCACGACCATCGTGACGACCGTCGTGTTCGTCGTCAACGCGGCCGTCCATCATTCAGTGTTCGAATCCCTCCTCTTCGCGTTGGCCATCGCCGTCAGCTTGACACCCCAACTCCTGCCGGCGATTGTCACCGTGAGCCTCGCCACGGGGGCCCGCCGGATGGCGGCGCGCTCAGTCCTTGTGAAGCGTCTGGTGAGCATCGAGGACCTCGGCAATATGGTAGTGCTGTTTACTGACAAGACCGGGACCCTCACAGAGGGGCGGACGACGTTCGCCAACGCGTTCGATCTCGGTGGCGTTCCTTCCCTCGAAGTGCTGCGATTGGGGTTGCTCTGCACCGCGGCGGCGGCGAGCGGGGATGGAATCGTCACGGGCGGAACAACCAACGTGCTCGATGCGGCGCTTTGGGCATCGGCGGCGGCGCAGGACCTGGACCTCGGCGGCTGGCGCCGGGTCGCGGGAGCCCCGTTTGACTATGAGCGGCGCCTGATGTCTGTGCTGGTCGATGATGGGACGCAGCGACGGCTCATTACCAAGGGCGCGCCAGAATCGGTCCTCGCGCGGTGCACCGCGTGCCCGTCCGCTTTTCAGGAGTTACTTACGGCTCAGTTCGCCGCCGGGGCGCGGGTGGTCGCGGTGGCGACGCGCGAGGCGAGGGAGCTCGGGGCGATCACCCCAGCCGATGAACGCGGTCTGACCCTGGCGGGCCTCCTCGTCTTCGTCGATCCACCGAAAGCGGATGCCGCTTCATCGATCGACCGCCTTCAGCGGCTGGGTATCATCGTCAAGATTATCACGGGCGACAACGAACTCGTCGCACGGAAGGTCTGCGACGACCTCGGCATTCTGGTGAGCGGCACGCTGACCGGGACGGCCCTCGCACAGATGAGCGACGAGACGCTTGCCGCGGCGCTGGCGACGACCACCATCTTCGCACGCGTCTCGCCCGAACAGAAAGCACGGCTCATCCGGCTGCAACGCAAGACCGGCGTAGATGTTGGATTCCTCGGCGACGGCGTCAATGACGCGGTCGCACTGCATGACGCGGATGTCGGGATCTCAGTGGAATCGGCGACCGATGTGGCCAAGGACGCAGCTGACATCGTGTTGGTGACGAAAGATCTCGGAATCCTCGCCAATGGCGTCGCCGAAGGCCGACGTATTTTCGCCAACACGATCAAGTACTTGGTGATGGGAACGTCATCGAACTTCGGCAACATGCTCAGCACTGCCGTTGGCTCACTGGTGCTGCCGTTCTTGCCGCTGCTACCGTCGCAGGTCTTGCTGGGTAACTTGCTCTACGACGGAAGCGAGATGGCGATCCCGATCGATAACGTCGATGAGGAGCAACTGCGGCGGCCGGCGCATTGGGACATGACTCTTATCCGTCGCTTTATGACCGTGTTCGGTCCCATCAATTCCCTTTTCGACTTCTCGATTTTCGCTGTTATGCTGATCGCGTTCCGCGCGGGCCCGACGTTATTCCGTTCAGGGTACTTCGTCGAATCGTTCGTCACGCAGACGCTGATCATCTTCGTGCTCCGCACGCGCCGGGTGCCGTTCCTTCGCAGCCGGCCGAGTTGGCAGCTGGCGACCACGACGATCGGTGTCACCATCGTCGGCGCCAGTCTGCCGTTCTTGCCGATCGGGGCGTGGTTGGGGTTCGCGCCTTTGCCTCCCGTGTTTTTCCGCGTGCTCGCCGGGCTGGTGATCGTCTACATCCTGCTCGTTGACGCCGCCAAGACGTGGTTCTTTCGTGCAGCCGCGGTACGCATCGCGCACCGCCCGGCTCGACCATCACATGAGCACCGGCGAATGTGGCGCATGCTGGCGCGTTGGCGCCATCCGCACGAGGCCATAGAGACTCTGCGGTGAAAGGCACGACCGGAGACGGTGTTTCTTCGATGGTCGCGCCTCACGATCGTTATGGCCTCCGCACCCCATCCACGAACGGCTGGAGCAGCCGGGTGAACTCCATCGGAAACACGACCTTCGTGGCGGGGCCCGCGCCGAGGGCTTTCAGAGTCTCCAGGTACTGGAGGCTCATCGTATTCGTGTCCACGGTCTTGGCGACGCTGAAGATTTTGTCGAGCGCAAGCGAGAACCCCTCCGCCCGGAGGATCGCGGCCTGGCGGTCGCCCTCGGCCTTCAGAATTGCCGACTGCTTTTCTCCTTCGGCGATGGTGATGGCGGCCTGTTTCTTTCCGTCCGCCTCGGTCACGAGCGCGCGCCGACTCCGTTCGGCGGACATCTGCCGCGTCATCGCGTCTTGGACGTCCTTGGGGGGCGTGATCTCGCGGATCTCCACGGTGGTCACCCTGACCCCCCACCGCTCTGTGACCTCGTCAAGCTTGACGCGCATGACCTGGTTGATCTGCTCACGCTTCGTCAGGGCGTCGTCGAGGCTGAGGTCGCCGATCACGGCGCGCAGCCCGGTCGTGGCGATCCCCTGCGCAGCGCCGGCGAAGTGGCCCACCTGGATGACGGTGCGCTGCGGGTCGAACACCTTCCAGTAGATCAGGAAATCAATGGTGATCGGCGCGTTGTCCTTGGTGATGCACGTCTGCGCGGGGATCTCGAGGAACGCCTCCCGGAGGTCCACCCAGACCGCCTTGTCGACGATCGGGATCAGGTAGACGATCCCCGGACCCTTCGGACTGAAGCTGCGACCCAGGCGGAACACCACCAGGCGCTGGTAGTCGCGGACAATCTTGACTCCGCTATACGCCAGGAGCACGGCGACGATGACAACTGCGATCCCGAACGCAGATCCCATGGTGCTCCCCTCCCGCCGCGTAGCTCCTTCGCCTTCGCGGGACCGGCCTCCCTCCGCCTCGGAGCGCCTTCGGCTTCGTGTGGGCGCGGGGCCCAGTTGAAGAGACGCCGTACTGGTGACCATCACGGCCACGTGATCAAGAAGAGGAGGCATAAGGAGCGACGAGGATCGCCCGAGGCTCGTCGCAAACAGGAGGAAATAGGTACTAGAAGCACCCGCCACCTTCGTGCAGCCTCGCGGCGCTTCGACGCATCCCCCTGGCATGGGCTGGAGCGGTGGAAGCATGCGCCAATGGAGGTAAGCCCCCAGATCTGAACCGATGAGGCCCCTTGCCGGCTTCGTTTCTCCGCCCAAACAAGCGTACACTAAGAGTGCTTCCCCTTCCTTACGCCCACGGCCATGTCCCCGGCACTCGGTCGGCTCCTCGGAGGAGAAGGTACCCGTATCGCACCATGAAATCGACACCGGCACCCACGCTCCCTATGAGGTGGGTTGGTGTGAACCATAGAACGTGGGAGGTGACAACATGATTCTCATGAGAAGGCCGATCTTTGATGAGGACTTGCAAGAGATGCGTCGCCAACTTGGCGGATTCCTGAATGCTCCACCGGCGTCGTGGATACGCGAGAGCGTCGGGCCCGAAACGGAGTGGCAGCCGCCGGTTGAGGTGTTCGAAAATGCGCAAGAGGTGGTCATCAAGGCGGCGCTGCCCAACGTCGATCCGAAACAGGTGGACATTACCATCACCAACGACGCCGTCACGTTTAAGGGGTCGACGAAGCACGAAGGGCAGGAGGACTGCAACTATTATCGCCGAGAGTTGCAATACGGAGCCTTTCTCAGAACCGTGCCTCTTCCTACAGAGGTGAAAGGGACTGAGGCAACGGCATCCTACAACGATGGAATGCTCGAAGTAAGACTGCCAAAGTCGGACCGAGCCAAGAATACGACCGTGAAGGTCGAAGTCAAGTAGCCTAGACCATGCCGCGGGGAGGAGCGTAAGCACCGCTCCTTCCCGCGCGGCTGGCGTCTCCCCGCACGGCTGGCCGGCGGGTTCGTGTACGGGTCAACCACCATCCGCTCACGGTGCAACTGGCTAGTGAGATGGCCGAACTTGCCGGTCTGCGCGTGGAAGCCCACGATGCCGGGACTACCACCGAAGACGGTTCATACCCAAATTCCGCTTATGAAACGCGCTTCAGACGCTCTCTCCAGATTCGGTTCGGAACCCGGATCACCAGATCTCGCGCCGGCATCGTGCCGTAGTGTCGTTTGGCGCAGGTCGTGGAGCAGAACTCATCCCCCTGCTCGACGGCAAGCGTGGGCCGTGCTTCCCCGCATTCCTTGCAAGCGTGTGTACGCATCGCTTACCTCCTAAAGCCTCTTCCAAAAAATGAACGGTGGCGCAGCGCGCCACCTGACACCTTTGATTACGCGGATCGGTCCGATTTTATTCCGCGCGTCAAGGAAGGTCATCCAGCGAAACACTTGCGCCCGGTAAAGCTCTCTGCACCAAACGTCGACTGTCTACGTCGATCCCGGCACGGCGCCCTCAGCGCATCTGCGCTTGCGTTGTCTGAGTGGCAGAAACACCCGCATGGCTCGCCCCTCACCGCCGTCCTTTCTTCGGTTTCGCCCGCTCCTTACGTCCGCTGCCCACCATCGTGATCGACATCGGCTTTGCGCCTTCCAGCAGTTGGCGCTGCGCCTGCTCCACGTAGGGCGCGATATCGCCGTCAAAGCAGGCCACGGGGATCAGAGGGCTTGGATTGCCCTGCAGACCCTCCGCCGCGTCTCCGTAACAGATACAGATGCCGCCGTCGGCCGGATCGTAGTAGAGGTACCCGGGCCAGTGGAAAGTGGTCCCGCGTTCGGTCGATCCGGACAGACGGACTCCCGGCCGGCGCGTCGATCCGGGGTAGAAGCGGGTAATCGCGGCGCCCCACATGGAGTTCGAGGCCTGGCCCTCGAGCGGCAGCAGGCGGGCGAACGCCCGGGAAGCCTTGGGGAACTCGTCCTCGAGCAGCGTCGCGGTGAGGCGCGCGCCGCCGAACCGAACGTCGAGCTTGCGTCCGCGGCGGGCCTGATACCGAAACGGCGTAGTCTGGTCGGCGGCCCGCCGGAACCGAATCCGCTTAGTGCCGGTGAGCCGCAGCGCGTCGCCTTTTTTCGCCCACTCGCTGAAATCGGGTTCCAATTCCGCCAAGGGGGTGACTTTGAAGAACCCCTGCGTGGCGGCAAACGCGGCCTTGCCGATGCAAAACGCTATCTCCTTGATCGGCGGATAGAAGACCACAGAACCCGGATGCTGAAAGAATGTCGCGCTTTCGAGATCGAGCTCGCCGACGGGCGTCTCGTCCAACATCCGGAACATATCGCCCGAGACCTGCGCGTGGACGGCGCGCCCCTCGAAAGGCAGCGATTCCCAGACCGCCTGAGATGTCTTGGGAGCTTTCTCTTCGTTCAGCAGGGCCCTGCAGACCACCCCGTCAAGCTCGATCTCCATGAACTTCATCCGTTAAATCCCCCCTCAGGACTGTCGGACGTGCGCTGCCATTGAGGTGCGTTCGCCGCCGATCGGAGGCTCTCCCTACGGCGGAGGAGTGGACGGCGGTACGAATCGACCGCTTTCACCCCATCGTACGAGGCAGCGCTACCCAGGGTGTCGGAACGCGCAGGTCGAGCCTCGTTCGCAGCCCGGGCTCCGCTGCCAGGATCTGGGGAATTGCGTTCACGACCTGGGCCGCTGCGGTCTCCACGGGGGGCGAAGCGGGACGAACCCGAATCTCGTGCGTTGTGCCGCCGTCTTCGATTCTGACTGAATCCAGAACTTCAAGGCCGAGCAGTTGCGGCAGCAGATGAAGCGAAAGCCGGAAGTCGAAGCGCAGCCCGCCGGCACATGTCCCGACCGCCTGCTGCACGAGCCCCGCGGCCGTTCCCTTCACGAGACCGTCCTCCGCGCGATCGGCGATAAGCGGCTTGATCGATTCCTCGAAGCTTTGGACTTCCGTCCCCAAGGAAGCGGCGATCATGTCCATGCTTTCGCGGAAGCCGATATGTCCCGCGATGCCGCCGGATAAGATCCGCTGCTCGAACGCCGCGGGCGCGAGGCCGAGCCCGAGCCGGTCGCGCACGGCCGGCCCGAATTCTGACGCGTCGGTCACTCTCGACACCGTGATCACGCTCGGATGCGAGCGCGAGCTGAGCGCCTCCAGCACCAGGGCGTCGAACACGAACCCGGGATTCACCCCGGTGCCGAGCACGCTCACGCCGGCCGCGCGTGCCTCCCGATCCAAAGTCTCCGCGGCGTCCCGGTGAACCACCCACGGGTACGCCAGTTCCTCGCACGTCGAGATCACGTGCGCGCGGGCGCGCGCCGCCTCGACGATTTGGGGGAGGGCCCCGTCGAGCACCGGCACGGTCGCGTGCAGGACAACGTCCGGGCGCGCATCCGCGAGCGCCCGTACCGCGTCGACGGCGATGGCGATGCCCGCGGGAAGCCCCGGCACGTGGCGGCGTGCGGGCTGACCCGCGAGCGACCGCGAGATCACGGCGACGACCTCGACCCCATCCCGACGCGCGAGCAGCGCCGCCATCCGTCGGCCGACCCGCCCGAAGCCGAACAGCGCCACCCGCAGGGCAGCGCGGGCCGGTGCCTTAGATCGCCCGCCTTCCATGCCCGCGTTACCGTCCGGGCGCGGGCATGCTGGGACGCAGCACCGGAAGTTTGCCGGGGCGCTGGGTGACCGCCATGATCTGGAGCAGCTCGTTGTCCGGGCCGCGGAAGTAGACGGCCCGTCCGCCGGTGTACGCTCCAAAAATCAAGTTCACGGGCGTCATGAGAGTGGCGCCGATCCGCTGCAGCCGCTTGATCGCGTCATCGAGATCCTCGGCGAAAAAGGCCAGGTGCAGCCCGCCGATCGCTTCAGGCGGGTAGGTCACCGTCGGCTGGCCCGGCAGATGATAGTATTTCACGAGCTCGATGATCGTGTTGGTGTGGGGAATCTTGAAAAACGTCACGTCGAGCTCCAGGCCCGGCTGGCCCACCATCGCGGCAACCGGCTTGGCGCCCTCGCCGCGAAACTCCACTTTCTGGATCGGCTCGGCATCGAAGAGCGCGCTGTAGAATCGGACCGACCGTTCCATATCCGATACAATGACCCCGACGTGCTCAGCCCAGTACAATTGATCCTCACCCCCCTGCGTAGACGTGCCGGAACATATCTTCCTCCCGCGGTTCAGGGGCCGCCTTTACGGCCTCGACCACCGATGCCATTGTCGTCTCCCACCGCCCGCGGACTTCTGCGATGAGCGCGTCCGGATCGCCGGGTTGGAGTTCCGCCGCCACCAGGCGAACTGGGTCGCGCGCCTTCCAGGCCTCGAGCTCACCGGGCAGGCGGTACTTCGCCGGATCGCTGCGCGAATGCCCGACGAACCGGTAGGTCTTCGCCTCGATCAGGGTCGGCCCGCCCCCCGCGCGGGCCCGCTCCACCGCCTCGCGCATGGCCGCCCGCATCGTGCCGAGCGACTGCCCGTCGACCGCCACCCCGGGCATCGCGTACGCGGCGGCCCGCGACGCGATCTCCGGCACGGCGCTGGTGCCGTCGATTCGCGAATATTCCGCGTAGAGATTATTTTCACACACGAATACGACGGGCAGCGCCCAGATGCCGGCGAGATTGAGCGCTTCGTGAAACGCCCCGATGTTCGCGGCCCCGTCCCCGAAAACCGCGACGGTGACCGCGCCGTCGCCGCGGGTCTGACTCGCCAGCGCCGCGCCGGCGGCGATCGGCAACTGCGCGCCGACGATCGCGACGGTCGGCCATAGGCCGAGCGCGCGGTCCGACAGGTGCATCGAGCCGCCGAGCCCGCCCGTGCAGCCCCGGCGCCGTCCCATGATCTCGCCGAGGACGGCGACGGCCGGCATCCCCAGCGCCAGCGCCCAGCCGTGGCCGCGGTACGTACACAACACCCGGTCTGTCGTGCGCGTTGTTCCGGCCACCGCGACGCAGACCGCCTCCTGCCCCTGACAGGTGTGCGTCGTGCCCGGAATCAGGCCCTCGAGAAAGAGTTGCTGGACGTGCTCTTCGAGCACGCGGATCTCGATCATGCGGTCGAGCGCGGCGCGGAGATCGCCGTCGTGGAGCGCGGCGCGCCGCTCGAGGGGCGTCGCGTCCGCGGTCTTCGGAGCGAAAGGCTTGCCCATCATCACGACTCCTCCCACCAGGGCAGGAGCAGCCGGCCGTCCGTGCACAGCGCGTCGATCTGTTTCGCGACAAACTCGGGAGACGGCAGATACCGGCGTTCGAGCGCCGCGGAGAAGGGCACGGGCACGTCCGGGCAGGTCACGCGGACCGGCGGGGCGTCGAGCGAGTCCCATCCGCGCTCCACCACGTGCGCCACGACGTCCGCCCCCCATCCGCCGGTGTACGGATTTTCCTCCACGACGATGAGCCGGTGCGTGCGCGCGACCGACTCGAGCACGCTCGCGCGGTCCCACGGCAGGATCGTCTCCAGATCCAGCAGATCGACGGGCCAGGTCTCCGCGACCGACTCGGCGGCCTGCGCGGCCACCCGCACCATCTGCCCGAGCGCCACGACCGTCACGGCGTCACCCTCCCGCACGCGCCGCGCCGTGCCGAGAGAACTCGGGAGCTCAGCCGCGGGATCGAAGTCTTCGCGGGTGAAGTACAGCGCGCGCGGCTCGAGCACGACCACAGGATCGGGATCGCGGATCGCGGCGCGGAGCACCCGGTAGGCCGACCTTGGTCCCGACGGGCTCGCGACCTTCAGGCCCGGCGTGTTGAGGAGCCACGTCTCCAATGTTTGCGAGTGCTGGGCGCCGAAGCCCAGGCCGGCGCCCGCGGACGCGCGGACGACCATCGGGACCGAGAACTGACCGGCGGAAAGGTAACACATCTTGGCGGCCTGCGTCACGACCTGATCGAGGGCCACGCCGAGAAACTCGATAAACATCATCTCGGCCACGGGCCGCATCCCGGCCATCGCGGCCCCGACCGCGGCGCCGAGGATCGCGGTTTCCGAAATCGGCGTGTCGCGCACGCGCATCGGCCCGAACTCCTCGAAGAGCCCGTCCGTCGCCTTGAAGACGCCGCCCGCCGCCCCGACGTCCTCGCCGAGCACCATCACCGACGGGTCCGCGCGCATCTCGTCCGCGAGCGCGCGGCAGATCGCCTCGTTCATCCGCAACAGCGCCATCGGCAGTCTCCTCTCCGGCGCTCACAGCGCCGGCCCATCATGTCAGCAGTCGGCCGGCATCGCGAACACGCGGCGCGGGTTGTCGACCACCGGCTGCCGGACCTCGCTCTCCGTGAAGCCGCGCCGCCGCATCCAGGGCAGAATGTTGCGCACGATGTGGTCGTAGCCGGGACCGCCGTGGCGGCGCGTGCGGTGCTTCACGCACACGTCGTGCGAGAACAGCAGCTGGGCGCCGTACCCCGCGTCCATGAGCGCGCGCACCAGGTCGAGCCGCTGCGCGTCGCTCGGCATGTCGATGCCGAACGCCTGATACGGGAACGTCGCGGTCGTCTCGCACCCGAAGAGGTCGTATTCCAGGTAGCAGCCGGTGTCCGCGAGCGCCTTGAGGCGGTCGAGGCCCTGGACGGTCCGGTCGATGTGGGAGATGACGACGCGCCGCGGGTCGGCGCCGCGCGATCGAAGGATGTCGAGGATCTCAAACGGCGAGTCGGGATGACGGCCGGGATGCACCGACAACCCGCACCCGAGCGCCGCCTGCGCCGCCCCGGCCGCGCGGAAAACTTTGGCCTCCACCGGCACGAGCGGCCACGAACTGCCGATCTCGCCGATGAAACCGGCCTTGATGCCGGTGTCGTCGACCCCCTCGGTAATGTTGCGGATAATCTCCTGGGTGATATCCTCCTCTGACATCGACGCGACAGAGGGCGGATGGGTCGGCGCCACGTAGTACCCGCACCCCATTACGATGTGGAGCCCGGTCGCGCGGGCGATGCGCGCGATCGCATGCGGGTCCCGCCCCAGCCCCACGGACGTGCAGTCGACGAGCCCTTGGCCCCCGGCCTCCCGGTACAAGCGGGCCTCGTCGATCGCCGTGGTCTCGCTATCCAAGATCAGATTGTCGAGATTGGAGGCCCAGTTGAGCTGAATCCAATGGAAGATCTCGAGCGAGACGGGCCGGCGCGCGAGCTCCCGGTCCGCCGGGTCCGGCGGCTCGTGGAACGTCACCCCGCGCTGGTCGCAGAGCAGATGCTCGTGGCTCATCGTGATGCCGAGCGACTCCGGCGGGATCGGGCCCAGGACGGTTTGCACGACCTCTGCCATGTCCGCGCTCTCCTTCCCGCTTACGCGCCGTCCGGGCGCATCCCGGCCCGCAGCCGCGGGTCGAGCACGTCGCGGAGGGCGTCCCCGAGCAGATTGAACGCGATGATCAGGAGCACGAGCGCCAGCGACGGGAAGATTACGAGCCACGGCGCGACCGTCACGAAGCCGCGGGAGGCGGCCAGCATGTTGCCCCAGTCGGCGTTCGGCGGCTGGACGCCGAGTCCGAGAAAGCTGAGCGACGCCTGCGCGATCTCGGCGGTAGACAGGCTGAGGGCGGTCTGCACGATCATCGAGGGAAGGATGTTCGGCAGCACGTGCTCCACGACGATGCGCGCCGGCGAGCAGCCGGTCGCCCGCGCCGCTTCGATGAACTCGCGCTGGCGCACCGACAGCGTCGCCCCGCGGGCGATCCTCGCAAACCGCGGCACGTACACGATGGCCACGGCCATGAGCGCGTTGTTGAGACCGGGGCCGAGTACGCCGACGACGAGGAGCGCCAGCAAGAGCGCCGGCATCGAGAACATGACCTCCACGATCCCGCTCAAAGCGAGGTCAGACGTGCCGCCCGCGTAGCCCGCCACCAGCCCGATCGTCGTGCCGGCCGCCAGCGCGACCGCGACGGACGCCGCCGCCGAGTACAGCGCGATCGGGGCGGCTGCGGCCACGCGGCTCAGCTGGTCGCGACCGAGCTCGTCCGTACCGAACCAGTGGGCGAGGTCCGGCGCCTGCAGCGCGTCGCGCGCATTGATCTGCGTCGGTCCGTACGGCAGCAGGCGCGGCGCGACCAGCCCCAGCAGGACGATGAGCCCGAGCAGCGCGACCGCGAACCGTCCTTCGGCGTGACCGAGGAGACGGCCGAGGCGCACGCGGCCGCGTCCCGTGCCGGTGAACGTGGCCGCCGCGGTCGCCGTCATGCCCGTTGCGTCGGATCGACGATCGGATAGAGCAGATCCACCAGCAGGTTGGCGAGGATGTACGTCGCGGCGATCACCAGCGTACCGGTGACAACGAACGAATAGTCGCGGCGGCCGATCGCCGCCAAGAGTCCGCTGGCGAGGCCCTCGAGATTGAACACCTGCTCCGTCACGATCAGGCCGCCGACCAGGCTGCCGAAGACGTAGCCCTGCAGCGTGATGATCGGCGCGAGGGCGTTCTTGAGCGCGTGGCGGTAGATCACGTGCCGCGGCGGCGCGCCCTTCGCCATCGCGGTGACGATGTAGGGCTGGCCGAGCGTCTCCAGCAGTGACGTCCGCGTCATCTGCGCCGTCATCGCGGCCAGCGGAACGGCGATCGACACGCTCGGCAGCAGCATCGAGCGGAGGTTGAGCCCGACGCTCTGCGCCAGCGGTACGTACCCCACCTGGTACAGCGGCTTCAAGAAGAGCGCGCCGGCGAGCACGAGCAGCACGCCCGCCACGAACGGCGGAATCGCGAACATCACAAAGAGAATCGCGCGCACGATGACGTCCGCGGGGCCGTGCGCCCGGACGGCGGTGAAGACGCCGAGGAACACCCCGAGGACGATCGACTCCGCGAGCGCGAGCAGCGCCAGCTCGAGCGTAATGGGCGCGCGGCGCGCGATCTCAGCCGTCGCGTACAGGCCGGTGATCGGAGACTTCCCGAGGTTGCCCCTGAGCGCGTCGCCGAGCCAGTGCGCGTATTGCACGACGATCGGCTGATCCAAACCGAGCCGGTGCCGAAGCTCACGATACTGCTGCTGGGTCGCGCCCTCCGAACCCACGAGCACCGTGCTGAGGTCGCCCGGGATCAGCGTCCCGAGCCAGAACACGAGAAACGACACCACGAGCAGGACGCCGAGGCCGGCCGCGAATCGCCGCGCGACGTAGCGCGTCATCGCATCGGGCCGGCGCCGGAACGCACCGTTAGCGGGCCGGGCGCCTCACCGAGAAGTAGAACCGCCGGCTCCCCGTGAAATCATACGAGACGCCCTCGACCTGGCTCGGAAGATAGGCTACCCACTTGTTCTCCACAACGACCCCCGTGAACGGATACACGAGGTTCGCCTCGGTGATCTGGATCTGCCGGTAGATCCCCGGCAGCTGACCAAACGACGCCTGGGTCGCCTGGTCCAGCAGTTTCTGCAGTTCGGGCGGCGTCGGTCCCTGCCGGCCCGCCCGCGGCACGATGTACAGGCTCGGGTCGGAGAAGTACGGCGCGTTCGTCATCGTGAGATCGTAGTTGGCCTTGACCAGGCGGTCCAGCCATACGTTCGTCTCCAGCTGCTGCAGCTTCAGGCGGATCCCCGACTCGGCGAGCTGGCTCTGGAGCACCTGCGCGATGCGGGCCCACGTATCGCCGAGCGCCGGCCACATGAACGTCAGGTCCACGCCGCTCGCGTATCCCGCCTGCGTCAGGAGCTGCTTGGCCTTGGCGACGTCGCGCTGGTAATAGGGCTGCTGGGGCAGCGGCACGGCCCAAGGGTGGCCGGGCGGGAAGGGGCCGGTCGGCGCGCCCTCGCCGAGCAGCGCCAGCTTGACCACCTGGGATCGGTCGATGCTCGATGCGATCGCCCGCCGGACGTTCACGTTGTCGAGGGGCGGCCTGACGCTGCCCATGTTGATCTGATACGTCGAGGCGCTCGCCACGGTAACGACCCGCATCCCCGTCACGCGCTTCAACGACACCACGGTGACCGGCGTCGGGTAGGCGAGACCGACCGACCCCGACAGCAGCGCCGCCAGCGCCGTCTGCGCCTCCGGAATGTAGCGGATGACGAGCCGGTCGGCGCGCGGCACGCCCGGCTGCCAGTAGTCGGGATTGCGCTCCAAGATCAGCTCGGAACCCGGCACGTACGAGACCATCCGGAACGGTCCGGTTCCGATCATCTTGGTCGCGGGGTCCGTCGTTTGCGCGGCCTGCCTGCTCAGAATGGCGCCGGCGACCGCGAACGGATCGCCGAGGTTGTTGAGGAAGGACGAGTCGGGCTTCTTCAGCCGAATCTGCACGGTGCTGGGATCGAGCGCGGTCGCGGCCGTCACGTTGGGGAAGCGGGCCTTCGCGTACGGGATCCCCTTCGCCATCAGCCGCTCGAACGTGAACACGACGTCATCGGCCGCGAGCGGACTACCGCTGTGGAACTTTACGCCGTGACGAAGGGTGAACGTGTAGGTCATGCCGTCGGGGCTGACCTTCCACGAGGTGGCCAGCATCGGGGCGACCTTGCCGTCGGGCTGCACGACGACGAGCGTCTCGTAGGAGAGCTGCCAGACCAGCCAATTGTTGAAATCCGAGTGCGCGATCGGATCGAAGGTGTCCGGCGGCGTCGGCTCCGCAACCGCGACCTGTCCGCCGGCCATTCCGGCGGCGAGCGCCGGGCGCATCACCGCCGATGGAGTGACGATCAGGCCGGCCGATGCCGCGAGCAGCACGCACCCCAGCAGCGCGGCGACGCGGGTCCCCCGCCAGTGCGCGAACCCCCCACTCATGCGCGTCCCCCCTTGTCCGTCCTGAGCACTACCCGATCTTCAGCCTGCGCCTGGCCACGATGGCCGCCGGCGTTCCCGCGAGATGCGGCGCGATCCGGCTCGCGCTGCGCGCGAGCGCGGCCGCCAACTGCGGAAAGCGCTTCGGTCCGAGACGAGCCGCGGGCCCGGAGATGCCGAGCGCGGCGACGACACCGTTCACCGGGTCCTGCACGGGCACGGCGAGGCAGACCAACCCGAGATAAGATTCCTGGCGGTCCACCGCGTAGCCGTCCCGGCGCACTCGCTGGAGTTCTGCGCGCAGCCGCGCATGATCGGTGATCGTGTGCGGCGTGAACGGCTCGAGGCGCAGCGTCGGCAGCAGTTCGTCCCGATGCTCGCTCAGCGCCAGCAGCACTTTGCCGGACGCCGTGCTGTGCACCGGGAGGAGCGCGCCGACGCCGTAGTCCATCCGGAACGGCAGCGGCGACTCCACCCGGTCGAGGACGAGGACTTTCCCCCCGTGCAGCCTCGTCAGGCCGATCGTCTCTTCGAATTTGACGTTCAGGTCCCGCATCTGCGCGCGCACGGCCTCGCTCGGACGCAGCAGTGACGTGGCCGCGTCGCCGAGCTGCGCCGCGGCGAGGCCGAGCCGGTACCGGCCGTAGCCGTCGCCTTCGAGAATGAAGCCGGCGAGGGCGAGCGTCCGGATCAGCCGGTGGCACGTGCTCTTCGGTAGCCCGACCCGCCGGCTGACCTCGGCAAGATCCAATTCGGGGCGCTGGGCTGTAAAGAGGCGCAGAATGGCGAGCGCCCGCTCGACGGCCTGCACTCCGGAAGAATTCCGTATCATGGAATATGGTCCTACGATGCAGAATTTCGTCAGAGCGCCGATTTCCCCTACATGACGGACAGTGGACACATGCTTTTCCCCTTCCAATCCGTGACTGGCCCGGTTGATTCTTGGCGGGATCAAACAACAGAGGGCTTTCTCACGATATTCGCCCACACCCAGGCCAACAGTTCCATACGCTCGCCACTGCACCTGAGATCGTCTTCGTGCTTTCCGGCGCGGAACATCAGCCGAACGTGAGGCCGCGCCGTAGGAACCCGCACCGGTGCCAGAGAAGGGCCGCGACGCCCGGCGGTGACGCGAGCCGCGCAGGGATCGCGAAAGGGGGCACTCCGGATGCGCGCATGGCACGGATCGGGATGGCGTTCGGCTTTGGCGATCTTGACGGCCGTTCTGACGACGTCGGCGGTGGCGGCCGGGGCGCCGGCCGGGCCCACGCCCGGCGGCACGTTAACGTTCGGGATTCGCCAGGAGCCAAGCACGACCGATCCCCACGCCTCCGCCAACGGGGTGTCGCAGCGGGTGCTGGCGCATCTGTACGACGGCCTCGTGTACCAGACCCCGGACGGTGCGTACCATCCGTGGCTGGCCACGAAGTGGACCGTCAGCCCAGACGGAAAAACCTACACGCTGACCCTCCGCGCCGGGGTGAAGTTCCACGACGGCACGCCGTTCAACGCGAGTGCGGTGAAGACAAGCCTCGATCGCATCATCGATCCCGCGACGCGGTCCACGTCCGCCATCTCCGCGATCGGCCCCTACGCATCGAGCGAGGTCGTCGACGCGTCCACGATTCGCGTGCACCTCAAGGAACCGTACAGCCCGTTCATCAACGCGCTGAGCCAGCCGTGGTTGGGCATGGTCTCGCCGACGGCGGTCAAGAGCTGGGGCCGGGACTTCGCCCAGCATCCGGTCGGCACGGGACCGTTCAAGTTCGTCGAGATGGTCCCCCAAGACCACATCACGCTGGTCCGCAACCCCGACTACGCGTGGCCGCCGTCGGCCGGGAAAGCCCACTCCGGCCCGGCGTACCTGGAGCGCGTCGTCATCCGCACGGTCCCGGAGGATTCGACGCGGCTGGCGACCCTCCAGAACGGAGAAACGAATCTGATCGAGCCGTTGCCCGAGCAAAACGTAGCGCAGGTCCAGGGTGACACAAACCTGTACGTCCTCAAGCAGATGGAGATGGGCGCAGGCCGCGTCGTGCTCTTGAACACCCAACGCGCCCCGACGAACGACGTGCGGGTGCGCCGGGCGATCGAATTTGGGGTCGACACCGCGACACTGGTCAAGACGCTATTTTACGGACAGCACATGGTGGGGCGGTCGCCGGTATCGCCCGTTATGCCCGGCTATGACAAGAGTTTGGAGCGCATCTACACGTACGATCCGGCGAAAGCCCGGCAGCTTCTGGAGGAGGCGGGATGGCGCCCCGGCCCGGGCGGCGTCCGGGTCAAAGATGGACAGCCGCTGCGGATGAGCCTTTTCATCATTCCCAACATCGGCGCGGAGCCGACGGCAGAATACCTTCAGTCGCAGCTCCGGCAGGTGGGCATCGACCTAGAGATCCGGGCGCTCGCCCGCGCCGCCTGGTACGAGGGGATCAACCGGGGAGACCACAACCTCACGCTGGCGTTCTTCATCTGGCCTGATCCGGACATCCTGCGCACACTCTATTACTCCACCAACATCCCGTTCAACTGGTTCCACTACAACAACCCGGACGTCGACCGGATGCTGCTTGAGGCCAGCCGGCTCACCGACATGCGGGCGCGGATCGGCCTGTACCGGCGGGTCATGCGCAAGGTTATGGACGATGCCCTTCCCCTCACCCTCTATTACGAGAACAACATCCTCGCGGCACGGCGCACGCTGCAGGGCGTCAAGTTCGACGCGGTCGGGTACCCCTTGTTCTATGACGCGTACGTCACACGGTAGCCGGCCGGCCCGTGGGCGATGACGGCGTACGCCGCGAAGCGGGTGCTGTCCGTCGTGCCGGTGCTCGTCGGGATCACGGCATTCGTGTTCCTGATGCTGCACCTCGTGCCTGGAGATCCCGTGATTCTGCTGCTCGGAGAAGGCGGCGTCGCCTCCCCCCAGGCGATGAACGCGCTGCGCCATGAGCTCGGGCTGACCGATCCCCTCCCGCTGCAGTTCGTCCGCTACACGCGCGACGTCTCGCGCGGAAACTGGGGCCGGTCGATTCGTTTCAACCGGCCGGTGCTCGCGCTGCTGATCGAGAACGGACGGTACACGATCGAGCTCGCCGCCGCCGCGCTCACGATCGCCGTCGTCGCGGGCCTGCCACTCGGGATCCTCGCCGCGGTCCAGCGCACGCGGTGGGGAGACAGCGCGGCAATGTTCGTCTCGCTCGTGGGCGTGTCGATGCCCAGCTTCTGGCTTGGAGCACTGTTGATCTTCGCCTTCTCCTTGCATTTCAAGTGGTTTCCGGCGATCGGCCAGGGAGGGCTGAACCGGCTCGTGCTGCCGGGTATCGCGCTCGCGTTCGCGCCCATGGCCAGCCTCGCGCGTCTCGTCCGGAGCAGCCTACTCGAAATCCTGGGCGAAGACTACGTCCGCACGGCGCGGGCCAAGGGCATGGCCGAACGCGCCGTCATCCTGCGGCACGCGCTTCGCAACGCCTTGATCCCGGTCGTCACGTTCTTCGGCCTAGAGACGGGGCGCCTGCTCGGCGGCGCATTTGTGGTCGAGACGGTCTTTTCGCGGATCGGGCTGGGGCGGACGATCGTCAACGCCATTCTGAACAAGGACTTCCCGGTGGTCCAGGGCGCGGTGCTGTTCGTCGCGGTGCTGTACGTCGCCGTCAATCTGGTCGTCGACCTTTCGTACGCTGTGCTCGACCCGCGCGTCCGATTCGAGTGATGCCGCCGCTCTCCTCTGGGGCGTGGGATACTGCCTGGAGGCGCGTCCGGCGGCACCCACACATGGTCGTCGGCGGGTCGGTCTTCCTGGCCCTAGTACTCGTCGCCGTCGCCGCGCCGCTCGTCGCCGGCACCGATCTGTATCTGATGAAGCCGCAGGACGCGCTGTGGCCGCCTTCACAGCAGCATTGGTTCGGCACCGACGAGTTCGGCCGAGACCTCTTTACGCGCATCGTACACGGCGCCCGGCTGTCGCTCAGCGTCGGGCTGGTCGCGGTGGGCATCGCCTGCGGGATCGGCGTCGCGGTCGGGCTGACGTCGGCGTACTACGGCGGTCTCCTAGACCTGGGATTGATGCGCCTGATCGATTTGATGCTCGCCTTCCCCGGGATTCTTCTGGCCCTCGCCATCGTCGCGGTTCTCGGCCCGGGGTTGACCAACGCCATGATCGCCGTCGGCATCACCGGCATCCCGTCGTACGCTCGGGTGATCCGAGGCGCCGTGCTTCAAGCCAAGGCCTTTCTCTACGTCGACGCGGCCCGTGCCGTAGGGGTGCCATCGCCCGTGATTCTGGTGCGTCACCTGCTGCCGAACGTCGCGGCCCCGATCATCGTGCTCTCGACGTTGAACATGGCCGCGGCGATCCTCACCGCGGCGTCGCTGAGTTTCCTGGGGCTGGGCGCGCAGCCTCCGCAGCCAGAGTGGGGCGCCCTGCTCAACGCAGGTCGGAATTGGCTGCAGCGCGCGTGGTGGCTGACCACGTTCCCGGGCCTCGCGATCATGGTGACCGTACTCGCGATCAATACGCTTGGAGACGGCCTCCGCGACATCCTAGATCCCAGGCTTAGAGGGTAAGCGAGGAGCACGATGGCCCACGACGATGGAGAAGCGCGGCAGATAGGGCCCGACGGCCAGACTTGAACGATGACCTGCGCATTACGAACTTGTTGATAGTCTTCCTCAAGGAAACGAGTGATAGCAGGCTCGTCAAATCATCGATGACTGGCCACCACTATTGGGCTAAGCCAGAACCTCACGAGTGCGGGAAAGTAAGTAAGAGCGGCGATGAAGAGCCAGATGATGGCGACGGGCCGAAAGATGTCTCCCTTTAGGAACGGGAACATACGGAGCACCTGGCGTCTATGGTGCGTGCCGAGAACGTACGCGATCCCAGCGGCAGGGCCGAAGAGCAGAATACCGACCAAGAACATCCTGAGGAACATCAGCATGAGGTACTTGCCAAAGTCCGGGAACAGGATGGGCACCGCATGCGGATGCTGCACGGCTCGTTCCCCCTCTCCGCACACGATAATGCCCATGGCCGATGCCCGATAGACTGCGACGGTTTCGGCTTGAAAATATGGATCCGGCGATCGATTTTGAACCGATGACATGCGCATTACGAATCTGCAAAAGGCAATGTCAGACTAGTATCGTGGTGATCTGTCGCCTTCGTCGCGGTGATGCGAAGTTCTCTCAGTAACCGCCTCGTTAGGGCGCCACAACTTTGGATGTCCGCCCGGCACGCTGCGTGCGAAGGCTTTCGTAGTACTCGGCGTAGCGGCGCATCACGTCGTCCTCCTTGGCGCCGGTGACGTAGATGGGCGATGTAAGGGGAGCGGCCTGCGCGACTTTGATGAGCACCACGCGCTCGACGCGCCGCGCGAGCGCGTCGCCGAGGCCATACGTGTTCCTGTAGAAGGTCATAGCGTGCTCGAAGAGCGGGCCACCGTCAATGACTGTAGCCTGCCCTTTGAAGCGGTATCCCCGCCGGGTGATTGGGTCGACGACGTTCACTTCGACCGCCGGATTGTGAGTCAAGTTGGCAATCGTTCCCGGCGAGCAAATGTCGGCGAAGATCAGATGGTCGTCGTCCCACACGGTGGTGGTGCCCTTCGGCGACAGATTCGGCGTGCCATCGGCACAGACCGTTGCCACGAATCCAAGCCGCTGCTCCCGCACGACGCGCTGCATGTCCTCGGTCAGGGCTCCCATGACGCAACCTCCTCACAATGCGGTGGCCACATCATACCAACGGTGGCTATTCGAACGTCAATATTACTAGTCACATAGCCTGATACGGAATACAGAAAAATTGACCATGCTCGTACGGCGGCTCGCGCCTGTCGAGCGCCGCTTCGCAGCGCACCACCGAGTCACCTCGCGCGCGAGGCCCAACGGAGGGGTATCGGACGACTCAGGGCTTTTCGAAAACCCTTATTTTACCGGAGCCGGCGATCGGATTTGAACCTGGTGACTTGCGCATTACGAATCCGCTGTCGCGCGCCAGCCTATTCCTCGTAGAGAATCTGCGCGTCCTCGGTCCGCCACCCGATCCGGACGCGCTGGCCGGGTCGCGCCGCGGCCGCCGGCCCGTCCTCGCCAGTCTTCATGATGAGGTCCTGCCCGCACGCCTGGATGGTGCAGCGCACGTAGGAACCGGCGAACGTCTGGTCCTTCACCACGCCTTCGATCGTGTTCTCCGCCGCCTCGCCGGGGAGGAGACAGCGGATGCGCTCGGGGCGGACGGAAATCATCGCGCACCGCTCGCCGGTCCCGTCCTGCTGGGGATCGGCACACTGCGCCCGCCCGCCGGACCCGTCGGGCAGGACGACGCTGCGGCAGGGGC
>Ga0070731_10001421_pt1 | contig 24756 bp, 24 predicted proteins | sample Coa_R1_2_FD_66448 | JGI IMG/M metagenome (GOLD analysis project Ga0070731, IMG submission 66448) | Surface soil microbial communities from Centralia Pennsylvania, which are recovering from an underground coalmine fire - Coalmine... | ecosystem: Environmental > Terrestrial > Soil > Unclassified ... | reverse complement strand
GGCGCGCGGCGCGGATGGCCGGGAACAGGCCGCCGATCAAACCAATGACCGCCGACCAGATGATGCCGCGCACCAGCAATTGCGGCGTGACCTTGAAGGCAAAGGTGATCTGGCTGAAACTCTGGAAATTCATCGTCGAGGTGTGAAAATTGTTGAAGGCGAGATAGGCCAGCGAGCCGCCGATGACGCCTCCGACCAGCGCCAGCAGCAGCGATTCCAGCATTAGCGAGACCACCACCGCGCCGCCGCCAAAGCCCAGCGCCCGCAACGTGGCAATTTCCCGAGTCCGCGCCGCCACCGCGCTGTACATCGTGTTCAACGCGCCGAACAACGCCCCGAACGCCATCAGAACGGCGATGGGGTAGCCCAGCCAATTGATCAATTGAATGATCCGCACGGATTGCTGGGCGTAATAATCGGATTGCCGGATGACCTGCACGTTGACCTGAGGATTGGAGGTGAGCGAATCTTTGAATTCCTGGAACGCCGCCGGCGAATTTAATTTGACGGAGACCGACTGGAACGAGTCACCGCGATTGTAGGCATCCTGCAACACCTTGGCGTCGGTCCAGATTTCCGATTCGGCCGCGCCGCCGTTGGCGGAAAACATGCCCACCACCGGCCACTGGTAACGGCCCACCTGGATTTTTGAACCGACGTCCAATCCGGCGAATTCCTGCGCCGCGCCGCGGCCGACGATCACTTCGTCCTTGCCCCAATCAAACATCCGGCCCTGGATGATTTTCAGGTTGTCGCGCACCAGCAACGCGGCGGGTTCCACCCCGCGCAAGGGAACATTGGCGTCCGTGCCGGTCGACCGTTTGGGCAGGTCAATGATGACGAACAATTCCGCGGACGCGAGCGGACCCTGGGCCGTGCGCGCAATGCCCGGCGCATCGGCAATAATGCGCGTCTCGTCGCGGCCAAAACCGCTCACCATTTCGCTGTCGGCGCCGCTGCGCAATACAATCGCGCCGTCCGGCGAACCGGAAACCGCCATGGCCTGTTTGAAGCCCGCGGCAATGGAAAGCACGCCGACGAGCACGGCCACCACGCCGGCGATGCCGATGACCGCGGCCGCCACCGCCCCGCGCCGTTGCGGCAGGCTCAACAACCCGAACTTCGTAACGGACGCGATTTGTGAAAACCAGTTGATGGGGCCGGCCATATTACATTCTCCTCAGGGCATCCGCCACGCGCAGGCGCATGGCCTGGAGCGCGGGGAAAAATCCGGTGACCAAACCCAGTGCGATGCTCAGGCCCAGCCCGATGACCAGATCGCGGGTGGGCAGAAAGAACAGGGGCAGCAGGCCCGCCAATTGCTGGGCCACAACGGGGGTAATGGCCCGCGTCAATCCCAGACCAACCGCTCCACCGATGACGGTAAGCAGACACGATTCGGCCAGCACGAGCGCGACGACTTGTGCGTTGGTAAAACCGATGGCCTTGAGCACGCCCAGTTCACCCGTCCGCTCGCGCACCGCCTGCGCCATGGTGTTGCCGGTCACGAGCAGGATGGTGAAGAATACCGCACTCAGGATCGCCGCGACGATGAAGACGATGTTGCCAATTTGAGCGGCCCAACCCTGGATGAACGCGCCTTCCGGCTCGGTTTTGGTTTCATGTGGTGAATTTTCAAATTCTGCATCCACCCGTTTGGCCACCTCCGCCGCCTGCGACGGGTCCTTGATGCGGATGGTGTACCAGCCGACCTGCCCTTTGCCCCATTGTTGCCGCCCTTCGTCAAAATAATCGTACCCGAAAAACATCGGCGTGGTGTCCGTACCTTTGTCCTTCCCGTCGTAGATGCCCACAATGTCAAAGGTCCACGTGCGGCTGCCGTCCGGCAGCGTCCAGATGGTGGATTGAATCGGAACCTTGTCCCCGATCTTCCAGCCAAATCGCTCCGCGGTCCGGCGGCCGACAATCGCGCCCGTCCGCGTGGCCAGCCAGGCTTTCTCCTCGTCCGGCGGCAGGATGATTTCCGGGTGCATCTTGAGGAATTTTTCGGGTTCGACCGGATTCTGCATGAAGAAATTCTTCGGGTCCTGGTAAATGCCGCCGAACCAGGTCTGATGGGTGGCAAAATCCACGCCGGGAATCCGATCCATGCGCGCCTCGTAACTCACCGGCAGGAGGTTGATGATGGAAACCTTTTCGCGGACCACCAACCGGTCCGCGCCCGCCAGCGCCACCCCGCCGACCAGCGCCTGCTGGATGGCCGACAGGAAACCGAACAGGATGAACGCCACGATGATCGAAAGCAGCGTCAGCGACGTGCGGAGTTTCTTCCGCCGCAAATTGCACCAGATGAGGTGAAAAAATTTCATTTCAGGCGCCGGCGCTCAATTGTCCCTTGTCGAGGTGCAGTGTCCGGGCCGCGCGCGCCGAGGCGTGCGGGTCGTGCGTGACCATGATGATGGTTTTGCCGTGCTCGCGGTTCAATGACTGGAGCAGGTTCAGAATTTCATCGCCGGCCTTGCGGTCCAGGTCGCCCGTCGGCTCGTCGCACAGCAACAGCGTCGGGTCGGTGACAATGCCGCGCGCGATGCCGACGCGCTGCTGTTCACCGCCCGAAAGCGTGCGCGGATAATGCTTCGCGCGATGCGAGAGACCGACCATCGCCAGCGCCGTTTCCACGTGCTTTTGCCGTTCGGCCCTGGAAAGGTGCGTCAGCAACAGCGGCAGTTCCACGTTCCGCTCCGCCGTCAACACCGGCATCAGGTTGTACAGTTGGAAGACAAAACCGACATGCCGCGCGCGCCACGCCGCGAGGGCGCGGTCGGACAATTGATCAATGTTCTCACCGGCGACGCTGACCGTGCCGTTCGTCGGGCGATCGAGGCCGCCGATCAGGTTCAAGAGCGTGGTCTTGCCCGAACCCGACGGTCCCATCAACGCGAGAAATTCACCGGCGGGGACCTGCATGCTCAGGTCCGCCAGCACATGAATGTCCTCCGAGCCGCGATGGAACACCTTGCCCACCCGGCCCACCTGCACCAGGGCGCCATGGTTCGATTGGTCTTCACTCATAAACTTTTCTCCTTTACCGCCATGCCGTCCTGCAAATTGGCCGGCGCGTTGACGACAACTTTTTCGCCGGCGGTCACACCCGCACTCAACACGGAATCGTCGTTCTGCGTGTCACTGACGGTAACCGCCCGCCGGTCGGCATGGCCGTCCTGGACGACGAATACCACGTCGCGTCCGTCGCGATTAAGCACCGCGCTTTTCGGAACGATCACAGCGTGGCCCGCCTCGGTTCCCCCGTTGTCGCGGAAAGCCACCTTCACCGACATGTCCGGCAGAATGCGCGGATCCAAATGGTCGAAACCAACGCGCACTTTGACCGTGGATTTGTCGCGGTCGGCCGTCGGGATGATGGCAATGACCTTGCAGGGGATCTTCCAGTCGGGATACGCGTCCAACGTCGCTTCGACCGGCTGCTTCGGCTCGACGCGGTTGATGTAGCTTTCGTTCACGTCAATTTCAATCTCCAGCGAAGTCATGTCCACGACCGTGCCGATGCCCGTGCGCGTGAATCCACCGCCGGCCGAGACCGGCGAAATCATCTCCCCCGGCTGCGCGTCCTTGGTGGTGATGACGCCGTCGAACGGCGCGCGAATGATCAGGTCGTCCATGTCCTGCTGGCCCATCTCCACGCCGCGCTGGGCCACCGTGATTTGCGTCTCCTGCCAGGCCAGGTGCGCCTGCAGCGTTTTCGCGGTCGATTCCGCCTGGTCGAGGTCGGATTGCGACTCGATATTCCGTTTGGCCAGTTCGGTGACGCGTTCGTATTCGGCGTTTGCCTGTTTGAGCTGGGCGCGGGTTTCCTCGACCGCCGCCATGGCCGATGCCAGTTGGGCCTGGGCCACTTCGAGGTTGGCCTTTACATTCGAATCATCCAGCCGCGCCACGATCTGGCCGTTCGTGACCTTCATACCCTCCTCAATTAGCACTTCCGTGACCTTCCCGGTGACCTTGGAGGAAACCGTCGCTTCCCGCCGGGCGGTGACGTAACCGGAGGCGTTCAACACGGTCCGTTCACTGTCGCCACCACCGTTGACATCGCGCGCCACCGCCGTCTGCACTTCCACCGCGCCGGCCTGCGAGCGCCACCAAATCCCCGCACCCAGCACCAGCAAAACCACAATGACGACGACGGCCAACCACGGCTGAAACCGGGATGGCCGCTCCGGGCGACGCTCGATGCGCAACTCGTCCAGCGGAGATTTGGGCGAACTCATAAAATGTCCACGTACATCAAACCGGTTTTTGCCATAAGGGTCAAGCGGGGTAATGCAACAATTGAGATAAATTAGAAAATGACAAACCCGCTTCCTCCCTGAATTCAGGAACGGTCCGAGGGGAGATTTGCATCGCCATTACTTCGCCGCCGTGAATTTGTAAAGTTCGGCGCTGTGGGCAGCCAGGCTCACCTCGAACCCGCCTTCAAGGGGATTCGCCACGTCGGGCAGATTCTTCTGCCGCCACAAATCGCGTACGTGCTGGGGGCCCTGGAAGCCGATGTAACCGAGTTTGTCGAATTTAATGTTTTCCGGCGCCGGGCCGCGATTGAAGAACGCCACTGCCTTGCCGCCGTCTTCCAGATTTTTCAGATAAACGTCCACGTCCCCGATGGTCGCCACGCGCGTGGCCGGTTCACCGAGTGCGTCCTGGTCAATCGCCAGCACCTCGTCGTTGTCCAGTAGATTGAGCGTGAAGGCATCCAGCCGGTCCAAGTCGCAGCCGATCAGCAGCGGTGCCGACAGCATGCACCACATGGTGATGTGCGTGTATTGTTCATCCGGCGTGAGGCGGGTCAGATGTAATTGCGGTCCCCAGCCGACGTAGCCGACGACCAGCATGTCGGGATCGTTCCAGTGCCCCGGCCCGCCGTAAGGCGCCCAGCGGTCCTGCGAAAAGGCGATTCCCGAAAGAGTGAATTGCCAGAATCCGCCGGGCGCGGCCCAACTGTCAAAAATGTCGCTGGTGGTGCGCCAGCAATTCGCCCATTTCGCCCAGTCGGCCGCGTGATCGAACGGTGCGGTGTTCGAGAGGCTGAAGACGATGTCGCGCCCGGATTTATGGAGGGCCAGGCTCATGGCCTTTACGTGCGGAACATCAATCGGGTTCCAGTCATATTTAAGATAATCGAAGCCCCACGCGGCCCATTGATTGGCGTCGGTCTGCGTGAAGGCGTACTTGCCCAACCGCCAGTATTTTTGACTGTTCATCGTCTTCGACCACGCACCGTCCGGACTGTCACCGGAACCGCCCGCGTACCGGGCGTAGGACGTGATCCATGGCGTTGAATAAATGCCGGCTTTCAAACCGAGCCGGTGAACCTCACCGCACAGCGCCTTCATGTCGGGAAATTTCGCGTTGGGTTGAAGCGCGTGATCCTTGCCGGTGCGCCGGCCCTGCCAGGTATCGTCTATGTTGATGTATGTCCAGCCGTGGTTGATGAGGCCCGACGACACCATCGCCTGCGCCGACTTCAGTACCTTGTCCTGGCTTACCGCCGCGGCCCAGCAATTCCAACTGTTCCAACCCATCGGCGGCGTGAGCGCAATCTGGTCGCCCACCACGATGCGGAATTTTTTGTCCGCCCCGCCCTTCGCATTTTTGGCGTGAAACATCACGTCATACTCGCCCTTCCTTTTGAGCTTGCCGGTGATCTGGCCGGTGGCGGCATCCACACTCAACCCGGCCGGCAGATTGTCCACGTTGAACGTCATCGGCCGGTCACCGGTCGCCGGAATCGTGTAGAGGCACGGCGAACCGGGGCGCACGCCAAAAATATCCGGGCCGTTGATGCGCGGTGTGTCCGGCGCAGGCGGCGTCCGAATGAACGACGAATAATCCGACGTATCGGCGGCGTGCAGATTGAGACCGGCCAACAAAAGAAGCAGGGAAAGAAACCGTGGCATCATGCGCGCAGGATAACAGGTTCAGACGCGAGAGTGTCAAGCATCAGAGAAAAATCCATCCGGCACGCAGCTTGACGCCGTCGTCCATTCGTCCTAGCTTTCCATTCATTCGGGGAGCCAACCGGTTTCGCTGGCGAAACAAAGGCTGAGAGGGCGACGCGGGAGCGCCGCCGACCCAGGAACCTGATCCAGGTAATGCTGGCGTAGGAAGGCACTGCGTGCCGGCCACCAAGCGGAGAACCACCGCGGCCACCTTCCTCCAAAGCCTTTCCTGAATCAGATGCGCGTGATGGGTTCCCGAGAACCCAGACGCCAGAACCAAGAGTCAAATTTATGATCGCAACCAAAGAGTCGTTCGAACCTCACAGCAGCGGGCAACTGCCGAAGAGCAAAAAGATTTTTGTCGCGGGCCAGCTCCACCCCGATGTCCGCGTGCCGATGCGTGAAATCGAACTCGCGCCCACCAAATCCTACACCGGTGCCATCGAGCAAAACGACCCGGTGCGGGTCTATGATTGTTCCGGCCCCTGGGGCGATCCGCAATTCAAGGGCACGGTGGAGGGAGGCCTGCCCGCGCTGCGGCGCGATTGGATTTTGAAACGCAACGACGTCGAAGAAGCAGGCCCGGGGCGTGAGGCTTCAGGCTTTGGGAAAACCCCTCGTGCCACAAGCCTCGTGCCACAAGCCCTTTTCAGAAAACCGCTTCGCGCCAAGGCTGGCAAAGTGGTCACCCAGCTCGCCTATGCCCGGCGTGGCATCATCACGCCCGAAATGGAATTCATCGCCATACGGGAAAACATGAGAATTGCGAATTGCGAATTGCGAATTGCGAATTTGGCAAAGGACAACGTGCGGAACGACCTGCATAAGCAGCATTCCGGATCCGCGCAATCCGCGGTTTCAAATTTCACACCCTCCGTCTTCCGCCGATTTCCGCAAAGAATTCCGTCCGAAATCACTCCGGAATTCGTCCGTTCCGAAATCGCCGCTGGTCGCGCCATCATTCCTTCCAACATCAATCATCCCGAACTCGAGCCGATGATTATCGGCCGCAATTTCCTCGTGAAAATCAACGCCAACATCGGCAACTCCGCCGTGGCGTCGAGCATCGAGGAGGAGGTCGAGAAAATGCGCTGGGCCACCAAATGGGGCGCGGACACCGTCATGGACCTGTCCACCGGCAAGAACATCCACGCCACGCGCGAATGGATCCTGCGCAACTCGCCCGTGCCCATCGGCACCGTGCCGATTTATCAGGCACTCGAAAAAGTCGGCGGCAAGGCCGAGGACCTTACCTGGGAAATTTACCGCGACACCCTCATCGAACAGGCTGAGCAAGGGGTGGATTATTTCACCGTCCACGCCGGTGTGTTGCTGCGTTTCATCCCGCTGACGGCACGTCGCATGACCGGCATCGTGTCACGCGGCGGGTCCATCCTTGCCAAATGGTGCCTCGCGCATCATCAGGAAAATTTCACCTACGCGCACTGGGACGAAATCTGCGACATCATGGCCGCGTACGACGTCAGCTTCAGCATTGGCGACGGGCTGCGGCCCGGCTCGATTGCCGACGCCAACGACGAGGCGCAATTCGGCGAGCTCCAGGTGCAGGGCGAACTGACCACCCGTGCCTGGGCCAAGGGCGTGCAGGTGATGAATGAAGGTCCAGGTCACGTGCCCATGCACATGATTGAGGAAAACATGGCCAAGCAGCTTGAGTGGTGTCACGAAGCGCCGTTCTACACGCTCGGACCGCTCACGACCGACATTGCGCCCGGCTACGACCACATCACCAGCGGCATTGGCGCGGCGATGATTGGCTGGTACGGCTGCGCGATGCTTTGCTACGTCACGCCCAAGGAACACCTCGGCCTGCCGGACAAGAAAGATGTGAAAGACGGCGTCATCGCGTACAAGATTGCCGCGCACGCCGCCGACCTGGCCAAGGGCCATCCCGGCGCGCAATACCGTGACAACGCGTTGAGCAAGGCCCGCTTCGAATTCCGCTGGGAAGACCAGTTCAACCTGAGCCTCGACCCCGTGACCGCGCGCGAATTCCACGACGAAACCCTGCCGCAGGACGGCGCCAAGACCGCGCATTTCTGCTCCATGTGCGGCCCGCATTTCTGCAGCATGAAGATTACGGAGGACGTCCGCAAATACGCCGCGGAGCAGGGGATTGCCGAGGAAGAAGCGCTGAAGAAGGGAATGGAAGAAAAGTCTCGCCAATTCGTTGAGAAAGGTTCAGAAATCTACACCAAGGCATGACCGACACCTCGTCTGAAATTACCGAGATGGTGCGTACGCGGCTGATGGCGCTATCCGGCTCAGAACGCTTTGTTAGACGAGTCGATTGAGTTCTGGATTCCAGACGCAGCGAGTCTCGATTATGGCGGGTTGCGGCGTCTGGTTTACTCTTCGATTGAAGCAAAAAACGTTAACTTAATTTAACTTTTGGCAACGAATTGTTCATTTACAAACCATGAACATCATGAAGAGGAATAAAAAGGAGTTGCCCCCAAAACAACTGGAAGAACTGCTCAGCACGTTGAAAGCCCGTTTTGAGAAAAACCTGAACCGCCATAAAGGTCTGGAGTGGGCTAAAGTCCAGAAGAAGCTCGAAGCCAGTGCCGAAAAGTTGTGGTCGCTCAATGAAATGGAACGGACCGGCGGTGAACCGGATGTAGTGAGCCAAGATAAAAAGACAGGTGAATACGTTTTTTATGATTGTTCGGCGCAAAGTCCCAAAGGCCGCACCAGCCCGTGTTACGACCGCGAAGCGCTGGACGCCAGGAAGGAACATAAACCCAAGAGCAGCGTCATGGACATGGCCGCGGCCATGGGCGTTGAGCTTTTGACGGAAGAACAATATTTCGAACTGCAAAAGCTGGGGGAGTTCGATACGAAATCGTCGAGCTGGATTGCAACACCGGCGGATATCAGAAAACTCGGCGGCGCGCTCTATTGTGATCGCCGTTACGGCCGCGTCTTCGTGGGTCACAACGGTGCGGAGTCTTATTATAGCGGTCGGGGGTTCCGCGGCTGGCTCAGGGTTTAGAGCAATTCAGAATAAACCGTAGCCACAAAAAAGCGCAGAAGACGCAAAAAGAAACCTGAATTTGTGACTTTTGAGCTTTTTTGCGGCCATGGAATTCGTTTAACCGCCATAAAGTGCGAGCCGCACGCGCCACCGTGACAAAATAAACTATTTTCGCGCCGCGGCGCGGCGGAGCAACAGGCATCCGCACAGCGCGCTCAAACCGCACAACGCACCGGTGGCCGGTTCCGGAGTCGGCGTGAAATCCAGCGTGGCATCGAAGGAAATCCCCGACGGTCCGCCAAAATTCACATTGTAAAAGTATAGAGTATTTTCGCCGGGATGAAGCAAGGAGGATACGTCCGGGTCGTCGAATGTCAAAACGGTGGAATAATTGCCGCCGCCGCTGCCCGGCAAAGCGGTTCCATTAATAAATATTCCGTCATCGGCAGTGGACCCAAGCTGTTGGTCGGCGGAAAATTGCACGTCCAGCGATGCCGACGTGATGTCAGGCAGATCGAACGATATGGCATACAGGGCGGTGAACGAACCTCCATTTCCGCCGTTCGGGTCGGAGGAGATCCATTGGGCATTTTCGACCTGGGCCCAGGCGGAATTGGGTGTGACGACATACGCGAACGGGCCATTTAACGCAGCGGAAAATGTATCCGGAGACGACATGTCATTGGTCAAATAACCATCCATCGGACCGGTGAGCATATGGATTTCACTGTCGTTTACCCCGTTGGTGGTAATACCCGAGACGAGACTAAGCGTGTCGGCACTGGCGGAAATGTTAAACATCGCCAATGAAACCAGTGTAGATATGAATATGTTTTTCATTCAATTGACACTGGACTCAGCAGGAAGGGTGCCGTGTCAGGTAATTGTCAGAAGTGATTTTTCAATCGCATGGGCATCGGGACTTCGGCGGAAGAAGAATATTTTATGCTGCAAAAACCGGGCGAGTTCGACACGAAGTCGTCGAGCTGGATTGCAACACCGGCTGATATCCGGAAACTCGGTGGCGCGCTCTATTGCGATCGCCGCTACGGTCGCGTCTTTGTGGGTCACAACGGCGAGGAATCTTACTACAGCGGCCGGGGCTTCCGCGGCTGGCTCAGGGTCTGAGTGCGTGCCGCACGGGCGCTAGGCTCCCGGCGCGTGGCTCTGGGGGGGCAAAAGGTAAAATTCCTTAAAATTCTTCTTGCATACTTTTCTTTCTGCGTTAATATTTAACCATATGGTTAAATGTTCGACCCGATTACTGGACCGTACGTTCGGCGCGCTGGCTGACCCGACGCGCCGGCGCATCCTCGAACACCTCGCGGGCGGCGACCGGTGCGTGACGGATCTGGCAAGGCCGTACCGGATGTCGCTGCCGGCGGTTTCCAAGCATTTGCGCGTCCTGGAGAACGCCGGGCTGGTCCGCCGCAAACGCGACGGGCGGGTGCATCGCTTGAAACTGGAGGCGAAGCCGATGCAGCAGGCGCAGGCGTGGATCGAGGAATACCGGAAATTCTGGGAGGCGAGCTTTGACCATTTGGACGAATACTTGAAACAACTACAAACCAAGGAGAAAAAATGAGCACAACCGCAACCATCACAGAAAACAACATCAAACTACAACTCACCCGCGTCTTTGACGCGCCGCGCGAACTGGTATTCAAGGCTTGGACGGACGTGAACCAATTCAAGCAGTGGTTCGGCGCGGCCGCGTGCGAAGGATCGTCGTTGCAATCCGTAAAGGCGGACGCGCGCACCGGCGGCAAATATCGCATGCAGGTGCGGCGCGCCGACGGCGAATTTTTCACGACCGTCGGGGTTTACCGCGAAGTGAAGCCGCCGGAGCGCCTGGTGTTCACTTGGCAATTTGAAAAAGACGGCAGCGGCGATGAATTCGGCGAAGTCGAACCGCCCGAAATGCTCGTGACGCTGGAATTCAAGGCGCGCGGCCGGCAGACGGAATTGATTTTGACGCACGAGAAATTTGCGTCCGTCGAAAGCCGCGACCGGCACGAAGAGGGCTGGGGCAGGTGCCTGGCTGAACTCGGAAAATTTGTCGCCAAATAAACCGGACGACCAAAATTTCCGGGCCGCCAAGGGTTTGGATTCGGGCGGAGGGGCGCCTCCGCCCTGCCATTTTTTGGTTCGGTCCACTTGCTGATTTTGAACGATGCGCCTTCCGAACGCGCCCCGCGCTTGCGGGATGGAGGCGCACCCTTGATTTTCCCACAAAAAATGGCATGTTTTAGTGCGCCACTGCACGGTTCATGAAATCCAGCGTCGCTCACTCTGAACACACGATCCACAACGAACAATCCGCCCTTCAACCTCACTGAGAGAAGGGCACAATGAGAACCGCTGCGTGCGCCGGTTCACGGTCCTTCCGGTCCATTCGATTGATTTGGAAATTGGTCCTGGTGGCAGCTCCGTCCCTGGCACTTCTGAGTATCGTTGATCCGGTCCAGGCATCGCCACCCCAGGTGGGCGCCATCCGTTGGGACGCCTGGCAGGATAGCACCACGAACGATGGGATACTGCCCACCGTCATCACCGACCTGGGCCCCCACCAATGGCATTATCGCCTGCCCTTTTTCGCACAGGTAACCGGTTCGAATTCCGTGTCCATCAACGGCAACAGCCAATCCATCATGGATCAGGAGATTATCTATGCGGCCAACGCCGGAATCGGGTATTGGGCTTTCGATATCGCTCCCGCGACCGGCGCGTCTTCCGGCATGGGCATCGGGCTGCACCTGTATTTCAACAGTGCCTTCAAGAGCCGGATTAACTTTGCCGGTATCCTCGAAGGCAACGCGATCAACGACATTTCCGGACAAGGGCTGTGGTCAAATCAGGTGGTCCGCTATGTGAATTACTTCAAGGACCCTTCCTACCAAAAGGTGTTGGGCAATCGCCCGCTGTTTTATGTTTTGGAACCGGTGACCGCCACGAATATCGCCGCCGTGGACGCCGATATCGTGCAACTGCGCGTGGCGAGCACGAATGCGGGGTTGGGGAGCCCCTACATTGTGGACCTGGCTGGAAGCCTCACCACCCTGACGAACTACGGGTTCGACGCTCTGAGCGCCTATGATATTTTTGGCGGCGCCAGCGGCACGGGAACTCCCTATACCAACTATGCTGCCATCGTCCACAACTCCTGGGAATCCTGGAAAGCGACCGGTGCCAATGTCGTGCCCATCGTGTCCTCGGGCTTTGACAGCCGTCCCGAATATTACAACCCGCCATTTTGGGGCGGTGGTTCAACCAACTACATCGCGGCGCCGACACCGGGTGAACTGGCGAACCATCTGGCCGATGCGTTGAATTGGACGACGACAAATCAGTCCGCCTGTTGTCCCGCCAACACGATCATTCTCTATGCCTGGAACGAACACGACGAAGGCGGATGGATCTGCCCCACGCTCAACACCAACGATTGGCTGACGCCGGATACGTCCCGGTTGGACGCCATCAGCACTGTGCTGGGGATGAATTGGTCTTTCGAGTTTCCACAGGCGGAAGGCGGATGGTATCCCGGCACGGATTTGCCGTCACTGGCCGGTTTTGGCTGGAGCAATAATCTGGGAGCCGACGCGATGGCTGATGCGACCGCCGGCCACTTCTCCGCAGCAGCCGGGGGTTCGCAGGCGCTGAGCCTCGGGGTCGACAATTATGTGCAGAAGGACATCGGTCCCACCACGGCGGACTGTAGTTATGCCCTCACCTTCAGCCTGCTGCAGGACAAATATGCCCCCAATACCAACAGCGTCGTGCTGGCGCAGGTATTTGATGGGACGAATCTGTTGGGTAGTGGCAACTTTCCGGTTCCGGTGGCGCCTGATGTCTGGCAAACCCATGCGCTGGTGGTTGTCTCACCGCATCAACCGTCCGGCAATCTCCTCATCCGGTTCACCGGCATTGCGGGCAATCCATGGATTGACAACGTGAGGATGAACGCTCAATACCAGTGGACGCCGGTCAGCCTGCTGAACCCGTCGTTTGAAGTTCCACCAACCACGGGCTATTCGGGCTGGTATAACGGCTGGCTCTCGACCAACGCTTCGTTTGGCTGGTCCAACACCTTGTCGCATCTGTACTGTCTGGGCACGGCGAACGGGCATTTTTCAACTGCTGCCGATGGCACTCAGGCACTGTTGCTGAGCTTTGGTTACAACCCTGGCTCCTGCATTTCACAGGATACCGGTCCGACGGTGGCGGACGCAGTGTATAGTCTCAGTTTCAATCTGCTGCAGGACGTGTATCCAGGTTATCAGAATCCAAATTCCGTCCTTCAGGCCCAGATATTCGACGGAACAAATCTGCTGGCCGGCGGCAACTTTACAGTTCCCGCCACTCCGGATATGTGGCAGGCAAACACCCTGACCGCTTTTTCACCACACCAGCCGTCCGGGGATTTGACCATCAAATTTACGGTCCTGTCCGGAGGCCCGTGGCTGGACAAGGTGTCTCTGGCGTGCTTGAAGAGCATGCCGGTATCATTGAAGGTGGTTGGCTCCCCGGCGGTATTGGCAAACGGACACTTCCACGCCAGTTTTGGCGGTGTTCCCGGTTTCCTTTACTCCATTCAATCCGCACAGGGCATTTGGGGGCCTTGGACAACCGTCACGAACTCCGCCATTGGAAGCGACGGCCTGATTAATTATGAAGACGCGAGAACGCCACTTCCTGACTCTCAATTTTACCGGGTTATCGCGTTCTGATGGAAACGATATTAATTGAAAATCGTGCCAGGAGGTTTGGCACCAAGCCGGGCCGTCCCATCACCAGGCGCGGGAAACACGTGTCTTGACCCAACGCCCTTGCCCGAGGAACTTCCCGGCGTGGCATGGCCACCGAAGCATTGAGGTTTTATGAATTGGGAAGAAGTTTACCAAAAGGGCGACACGTTCTGGAACAAGGGCGCGCCGTCGCCGCCGATGAAGCAGTATCTGGAGCGACATGCGGTGCGGGGGCGCACGCTGGTGCCGGGCTGCGGTCACGGACATGAGGTGGCGCTGGCGATAAAGCACGGGCTGGATGCGACGGGGCTGGACATCGCACCCACGGGCGTGGCGGAGGCGCGCGCACTGTATCCGCAACTGGCCGGGCGTTTCGTGGTCGGGGATTTGTTCAATCCGCCCGTTGAGATGCGCGGCGCGTTTGACGTGGTGCTGGAACACACCTGCATGAGCGGGCTGCCTCCGTCGCTGCGCGCGGACTACCGTCGCGGCATTGACCTGACGTTGCGGCCCGGAGGCCTGTTGATCGGGGTGTGGTTCATCAATCCGGATCTCGACCCGGGCGAGGAAGGACCTCCCTACCCTTTCAGCGTCACTGAACTGACGGCATGCTTTGCGAATGGCTACGAAATCGTCGACGATTATGTGCCGGACCTGGCCTTTCACGGCCGCGAGGGCCGCGAGCGGGTGCGCGTGCTGCGGCGCACGGCGTAATGAGACGTTGACCGCGCCACGCCGGCGTGGATTGTCCACCGAAATTATTTCCCATCGTTTCATCCATTAAACGCGGGACATTCGGCGGAGGGCCGCTCTGCCCATTCTGGTTTCCATCCGCTTACTTGAGCAAGGAAGCGGAATCGGCATAGACCCGGGCAATCTGTTCCATGGATGGCCGGCGATCGGGATTCTTCTCCAGGCAGGCCATGATAATGGCGGCGGTGTTGCGGAGCAGATTATGCCCCGGCTTCAGAGGCGAAGGCGTCGGCGCCTCCCGGATCGCCCGTCCGATTTGCGCGACCGCGCCGTCGAACGGATGTTTTCCCGTGTAGGCATAATAGGCGGTGACGCCAAAGGCGAACACATCGCCCTTGAAACCTTTCGTGAAATCCCCGTCCCACTTCTCCGGGGCCGAGTATTGGGCCGTGCCCGCCGGATTTTGTTTCTTGTCCGTGATGAAGGGCGGCAGATTTCCCTCAAAGAACGAGTGCGAAAAATCGATCAGCCGCGTTTCCTCGGGCGCGGCCACGGGCACCAGCACGTTCCGGCTCTTCAAATCGTTGTGGACGATGGGTCGTCCGCAAAAGATGCCCGCGTGCATATCCGCCACCGTTTCAGCCACGCTTTGCAGGAGGCGATGCGTCCGTCCCTGATCCTTGAGCGTGATGCCCTGGCGCACCAGGTCATCCAACGTGTCTCCCTCGATGTATTCCAGAAACAGCCGGTGCATGGCCGCGTCATAGGCCAGTTTGCGCCGGATGCGCGGGTGGGTCACCTCTTCCAGCACATAGGCCTCGTTGGCGATGAACACCTCGTCCCAGAAATGCGCCGGCTCCTTCAGCAAGGCGGGGTACGGATGCCGCTCAAATTCCACGCGAGCCAGTTTGGATACGCGGGACTGGACCGCCAGGGGCTCCCGTTTTTTGATGGCCCGAATTTTCATGTGCAATCAACGTGACGGGCGCGGCTCCGGCGGTTGCCGCCCCGGAGCGTGAATCCGCTGCACCGGCACAGGTTATTTGGGTTCGGCGGCCGGATACCCCAGCAACGGAAGCATTTTTGCGGCATATCGCGTTCCCAACTCCCGGTAGCCGGCCGGATTAAAATGCAGATGGTCGGGCGGGATGGCGGTGCAACCGGCCGAAGAAATGACATAGGAATTGGGAATGGTCTTCGGCAACTGGTCAATGATGGGGTTCATGCCCGCACACATGCCTTTCTGATCGGCATTCACGACCTCCCCCGCGAGCAGAGGCACTTCATCGGCCTTGAGATTCAAATCCTTGATCAGCTGGTCGTAAACGACTTTGACCTTGCCCGGCCATTTCCGGTCACCCGTGTTTGACTCCCCCTGATGCAGCAGGATTCCCTTGATCACGCCGTCTTTCTGGGCAAGTTTCGCCGCGTCGACCAGATACTGGTAGGGATTCCCGTCGTATTGCTTGATGATCCCTTTCATCCACGAGGGGGCATTCGAAGCATACGCCTGGTAACTATCCTTTTCGAACAGCTCAATTTTGCAGCCGCCCACCGCAACGATGACCACGCCCACCCGGATGTTCTTGGGAAGGTTGGCCACCATCGTTCGGCCAAAATAATCGACCGGGCAAAGACCGGTGGAGGGACGGCACAATGGAGGGACGGCCGTATACCAATCGCCCTTCTTTCTGTCCTGCTTCGGAAAATTAACGGCGGCCAGGACCTGAAAGCGGTCATCCACGTTCGTCTGGTCCTGCGGTTGAATTCCGGGAAAGCCCTCCATGTTTGACTGCCCAAAGCACACGAAGATCCAAAAATTCGTGTCCTGGGAAAAAGCGTTTACATTTAAGAGGAGCAATCCCGCCAATACGAGCCATCGCAGTTTCATTTTCATAAACGTTGGATTCAATATCATGTCAAACCAGGAGGAATTACGCGTTCGAGTTCCCGCCTTTACCGGCGCGGCCGCGGGTGCCGGAGAATTGGTTTTTTCGGTCTCACCAAGCATGGCGCGATACTAACAGAGCGCCGTCCGGGGTCAACCAGGTGCCTCACAGGCTTGTGTTGCATTGCCTGAGTTGCTTTACTTTGCCCGCGGCGAGTGGTTCGCCCGCAAGCCCATGAAAGCCATTCAAGGTTACCATCTCATCAAGCCGGAAGACCTCTTCTGGCGGCCCTCGAACCTCATGAAAATCCCGAACGCGGATTATCTGGAGCGCACCGGGAGCGAAAACATTGGCGCGCGGCTCTGGCGGTTGCCGCCCAAAAGCGCGAACACGCTGCACAAGCACATCCGTGCGGAGGAGTTTTATTTCGTGCTGGAAGGCACGGGCCGCCTGCGCGTGGGCGACGAAACATTGACCGTGCCGCGCTACGGCGGCGTACTGGTCGGGCCGGACCAGTTGCGCCAGGTGTTCAACGACACCGACGCCGAGGTGCTCTGGCTCATCATCGGCGCGCCGGAGGAACTGGAATTTCTTCAAGGCTCAAAGTCCAAGATGGACCTCTCGCTCATCTACCCGGTGGAACCGACGCAACTGCCCATGGAACTCGCCGGCGCGGAGTGGCCGCCGAAGGCGTAGCGAAGAAAAATCCCGCCCATCCGCGCCCGTTAAACCATGAACCCCACCGGCATCATTGATTTGCCCTGCAAACATCCCGTGGCGGAAACTGTTGACCGTCTCGAATCAGTGCTCAAATCCAAGGGCATGAAAATTTTCGCGCGCATCGACCAGGCGGCGGAGGCGAAGGCCGTCGGCCTGACGATGCGTCCGATGGTGCTTTTGATTTTTGGCGATCCCCGGGCCGGCACGCCGCTGATGAACCGTTATCCAAGTCTCGCCATGGATTTGCCGCTCAAGGCGCTGGTCTGGGAATCGGCGGACGGCAAAGTCTGGTTAAGCTACAACCACCCTGAATTTTTGCAGCAGCGCCACCACCTGGAGGCGCCGCCGTTCGGCGCGCTGGCCAGGTTGCTGGAAACGGCGACGCAATAAAACCATGAGGCGCATCATCAGCCGTTGGGGTTAAGGGGGTTGAGCGAACGTGTGTTTCAAGCCGGCTTTCAGCCGCCCGCGTGATTCAAACCACAATTTGCGCATCGGAAGGCTGAAACCTGGCCGGCGGCACCTGGGAGTTGCATTGCGAAACGATCCCGCAGACCTTCATGGCGCGAATGATCCAATAAGGCGCGTCCACCTGCCACCAGGCCAGGCCACTGCGCGCGAGGCGGGGATATTGATGGTGGTTCTCATGCCACTCGCCGGCGATGAGCCCGTAAACGAACTGGTTCACCGGTTCCCCGGGCTTGTGGGTGCCGGTCAAGGCACTGTGCCCCCGGTAATTGAAATCACGCACCATGAAGCTTAACAGGAACACACCCGAAATCCACGCCCAGACCCCCCACCAACCGGCCGCCGCCCATGCTAATATGCCCCAGAACAAATGGACAAAGACCACACGCGCAAAATAGTGCCAGACGTTTTCAACCGAGCCGGTCCGCCGATAGTGCTCATAGGTATTGCTCATCAATCCGACGTGCTCCAGGCTTTTCACCAGCCGCTCATATTCGGCGGCGGTGAGGTTGCGGTTGGTCTTCTGTTGTGTCTCGGTGGCCAGGTAACTCCCCAGCCAGCCCAGGTGCGGACCATAAGGGTCTCCCGGTTCGTCCGATTTCGCATGGTGAATCCGGTGCGGAATCACATAGCTCTCCTCGCGCAGGCAGATGGGATTCGTCCACAAAAACGCCCGCGCAAACCAGACGCTGCGGAATTTAAAAGCCTGGTGCGACCCGAACCGGTGGTACCAGACCGTGTTGTAAACCGTGCCGATGAAACAGGCACAGAGCAAAACGGTCAGAACGGACGCGATGGAAAAATGCGTCGTCAAAAACCAGACGAATACCAGGAACGTGGCGAAATGATAGGCCGCGTATGCGGCCGGGAGCAACCGGGTCCGGTCTTTCCAGAAGCTGATGGCGTCGAACCACTCCGCCAGCACCTGCCGGAGCGCCGGCGCGCTGGGCGCGGGGCCGGGATGCCCATACGTGGGTTTGTCCAGCATCGTCTGCCGGTAAGTCGGATGGGTGTTCCCGCTGGCGCTCGGCTCTGCCATGGCGGAATAAAACATTTTATCCGGGCAAATGAGAAGTCAAATAAATCCACGCGGGCCATGTCGCCCCGCCCGCGGTAACATTTCATCCGGCTTCACGTCTTAAAAGCATGCAAAGACCATGGTATCTGCTGGTTTTGCTGCTGGCGTTGGCCGTTCCGTTCGCCCACGGCACGGACGTGGACGGTTTTCAGCAGATGTCGTTCACCGTGGACGGCGTGACGCGCACCGCACTCATCTATGTTCCACCCACGGCCAGATCAAATCCAACGCCGCTGGTGTTTGTATTTCATGGTCACGGCGGCAATGCCCAATCGGCGGCACGCAGTTTTGCCATGGACCGTAACTGGCCGGAGGCCATCTCGGTTTACATGCAGGGATTGGACACACCCGGCCAGCTGACCGATCCGCAGGGGGACGAGCCCGGCTGGCAGGCGGCCCCCGGCGACCAGGGGGACCGCGATCTCAAATTCTTCGATGCTGTCCTCGTTCGGCTCAAACAGGATTATGACGTGGACGCGAAACGGATTTACTGCACCGGCCATTCCAACGGCGGCGGCTTCACCTACCTGTTGTGGCTGACGCGGGGCGATGTGTTTGCCGCCGTCGCACCGTCCTCGGCGGCGGCCAGATACGCCGACAAGCTGACGCCCAAACCGGCGTTGATTCTTGGCGGCCGGAACGATCCGCTGGTGAAATTTGCGTGGCAGCAACGCACCCTGGACGCCGTGCGCAAGGTCAACGGCTGCGCGGCGGCAGGCGAACCATGGAACAAACAAGGCACGCTCTACCCGTCAGATGGTGGCACCCCGCTGGTCACGTGTATTTTTCCGGGCGGACATCAATTCAACCCCGCCGCGCCGGCATTGATTGTGAAGTTCTTCAAAGAGCATCCGGTCGGAACGGCAAGGTAAGCCGGCGAAAAGCCGGGATGACTATCCGGCGGCGATTTGCTAGTAATTTGTCCGCATGGTCAAACTCAAACCGATGGCCAGCCTGCCGATTGATCCCTTGGAAGCGAGACGTCTGCGCGTCGTGCTGGCGACCATCGTCATCAACGTCATCGCCGTCGCGCTGCTCACGCTCGCGCCGTGGTCGGACTGGAAGACCGGCCTCGCGCTCAACCTGTTCGACAACGCCCTGCTGCTCAGCTTCGTCGTCCTTTACCACGACGCGTGGCTCGCGCGGCTGATGATTTTCGGCCTCGTGACCGGCGTGGTCGAACTGGCCGCCGACGCGTGGCTCGTGGATTTCACGCGCACGCTGGATTATTCCGTTGGCGGCGGGCCGATGCTGTGGCGCTCGCCGATTTGGATGCCGTTCGCCTGGGAAATCGTGGTCGTGCAATTCAGTTGTCTCGGCCTGTGGCTGCGCGACCGGTTCGGCGGCGCCGGCCTGGCCGCCGTCGGCGTGCTCGGCGCGATCAATATTCCGTACTACGAGGAGATGGCGCGCCGCATTCATTGGTGGCAATACAGCGGGTGCCGCATGATTTCCAATACGCCCTATTACATCATCCTGGGCGAATTCGGCATCGCCATCGCCCTCACGCTGCTGGCCAAACCGCTCCGGCACGGTCACGCCGCCAAAACCGGGTGGCTGGGTCTCGCCGGCGGCGCCGCGATTTTCATTTGCTACGCGCTCGCCTACGGCCTCACCGAGGCCTTCCACCGCCGGTGACGAAAGGACAGAAATCCGCGCGCAGTCGCAAACTCGTGTCATCCCGATGATCCGGGCAGAGTTTCACGGCCAGGTCGTTCCGGGAGCAATCGGGTTCCCTTGATTTTCGCGGCAGAAGAGACAGGCCAGGATGGATGGTTACCGTTTTTTAAGGGCCGCCGACCTGGCGGCTTCGGCCGCTTTTTTCTGCTGTTCGGCGCTGTTGGCCTTGGCCTGTTTCTGTGAGGATTTCTTCTGGTTGGACTTCGGGGATCGGTCGCCCATAATTTTGGTTTTCTTCCGCGGGTTGATCACCTGCGGCATGTCAGTTTCTCCGAAGGGACGTTCAGCATGCCCGCCGGCGCGGGCATTGTAAATGATGGACGCAAAATCATCCGGCCCCGGTGACGACCGGGCTGGCCTGACTCACCACGGAATTCGCGGATTATGGCCCCAAACATAGTTGCCGATAATTGTTGCCATTCCACCGGAACCCGTCATGGTGGGTGCGTCTGTTAGATAGCTTGTCTCTTTCAAGGCATGGTAAATCCTCAGGTGAACCTGGTTCAGTGATGATTTGAAATCCGATTTACGGAAACAGTCTGGTAAAAGCAAAGTTTAGTCTAGGACAGTAAAACATCATATGAGCAGCAAATTATTTGTCGGGAATCTTTCCTTTGACACCACCGAAAACGACCTGCAGGACGCGTTTGCCGCGCACGGCACGGTCATGGAAACCAACCTGATGATGGACCGGGCCACCGGCCGGCCGCGCGGTTTTGGTTTCATCACCATGAACTCCGCCGAGGAAGCGCAAAAAGCCATCAGCGCACTGAATGGCTCGCAACTGGGCGGCCGCGCCCTCACGGTCAACGTGGCCAAACCCCGCGAAGAGCGCACGGGTGGCGGCGGTGGCGGTGGTCGGGGATACGGCGGTGGCGGCGGTCGCGATCGCTACTAATCCCTTTTGGATTTCAAGGCGGGGTCCGGTGAAAACCGGGTCCCGCCTTCTTTTTTTCAATCCGTCCCAACGGCCCCGCTTCACCCGGCCGACTTTCAGGGGAGAACCATGCCGTCAAAAGCGCGTCTGAACTTGACTTTTAGGATACCTTTTAGTTGAATCCAAGCTCGGCGGCGGCACGAGCTGAACGGCGGAACCGGATAACATCATGCAATCGGATGCTCCTCAAAGTGCGATGGCAAGCGGCAAGTACCGTCATCTGGTCTTCTGTTTCCTGCCCCAACTGTTGTTCGGGCTGCTGGCCCTGGGGGTTTACGGCGGCGGTTACTGGCTTTCGTTGCCGCTCCTTTTTCTGCTCGTCGTGGTGCCGTTGCTGGATCTGCTCACCGGCTGGCAGGACAACGGTCATTTTGATAAAAATGACTTTTCCCCCTTCGAAATCTCCCTGCTGCATTGGAACACCCGGCTCTACGCCCTGTTTTACATGGGAACAGTGGTCTATTTTGCGATGTCCATCCATCGCTTTAACGCCATCGAGGTCGGCCTGATTCTGGCGACGTCGAGTCTGTTGGGAGGGATTGGGTTTGCCGCCGCCCACGAGTTGTTGCATGCCAAGGAAAAACTCGACCAGATCCTGCAGCGCATCACCACCACGTTTTTGTTTTACCCGCACTACAAGGTCATCCATATCCGCAGCCACCACGTCCATGCCGGGACCGCCGAGGATGAGAACACCGCCTGGTTGAACGAAAGCATTTACGCCTACATTTACCGCACGATTCCCGGGAGCATGATCCGGTCCTGGCACCTGGAGGCCAAACGCTTTGTGGCCGGGGAGCCATCCGCCGGGGCGGGTATTTTTCGGAACAAAATGACCACCTATGCCGTGGGCCAGCTGGTGCTCCTGCTGGCCCTGTATCTGCTGGCGGGTCCGTGGGGATGGTTGTTTTACCTGGCCCACATCGCCGGTGCGCACGTCGTGCTGGAATCCGTCAATTACATTCAGCACTATGGTTTGCTCCGCCAACAGAATGAGGGGGAGTATGAAAAGACCGGCGCGGAACATTCCTGGGACACCTACCACTTCTTTTCCAGCTATGCGACCTTCCGGGTCGGGCACCACTCCTATCATCATCTGGCGGTGAAACCTTATTATCTGCTGGCCCCCGAGCCGCAGGCGCCCAAACTGCCGGCGGGATATTTTTGGTCCATCGCCATGGTCCTGCTGCCACCCTGGTGGCGCCGGGTGATCCACCCGAAATTAAAGGCCATCAGCGAGGTTCCCGGCGAGCTGACCCTTTCGGGGCCGGGCTCGGGCAGGCCCGAATTCGGCCTTCCGGCGCGTTTTATCAGGGAATAGCCCATCGGATTAAAAAAAGTTGTCGATGGTTCTTGCCATTTCATTGGAATCTGCCATACTTCACGCGTCTGTTAGATGGCTTGTCTCTTTAAAGGCATGGTAAATCTTCAAGTGAACCTGGTTCAGTGATGATTTGAAATCCGATCAACGGAAACAGTCTGGTAAAAGCAAAGTTTAGTCTAGGACAGTAAAAACATCATATGAGCAGCAAATTGTTTGTAGGAAATCTTTCCTTCAATACCACCGAAAACGACCTGAACGACGCGTTCGCCGCGCACGGCACGGTCGTGGAAACCAACCTCATGATGGATCGCGAAACCGGCCGCCCCCGCGGTTTTGGTTTTGTGACCATGAGCTCACCCGAGGAAGCGCAGAAGGCCATTGAGGCCCTGAACGGCAAGGAAATGGACGGTCGCGCCCTCACAGTCAACGTGGCCCGGCCGCGTGAAGAACGCGCCCCCGGCGGCGGTGGCGGTGGACGTCGTGGTGGTGGTGGTGGATACGGCGGTGGCGGTGGTGGCGGTGGACGTCGCGAACGCTACTGATCTTTTTTGTATTTCAGAGCGGGGTCCGGTGAAAACCGGGCCCCGCTTTTTATTTTTGGCCTGTTCGAACGCAGGGGATTATTCCACCGGCGGAGATTTTTTGCGGGCGGACAATAAATGCGCGCCCTTGAGCAGGCGGCAGAAGTCTTTCTTGCTGGTCAGGGTTTTTATGCCGGCCTTGCCGGCCAGACTATCCGACGATTTGTATTCCACCTCCAGCCGTTCCAGCCGCACGATGCGGACGTAGTGTCCGTCCTTTTTCCAGACCTGACCCTGGCAAAGTTTCACGACGTGTTATGGGGGAAAGTGATCTGTCCCTCCTGACGTTGGTCAGGAGAGACAGCGGGTACGGGTTACTTCTTTTTCTTTTTGGCGGCCGGCCTCTTTTTGGCGGCGCTTTTGACCTTGGATTTTTTAGCCATAATTTTGTCATCCGACGGGTTGACTTGCCCGCGGCATGTCAGTTTCTCCGAAGGCAGGGGCATCATGCGCGCCAGGGCGGCGATTGTAAATGCCCGACTCGACTGCGGCGGAGGGTACGCCGGACAAAATCCAAAACTTGTTCCGGCCCGGTTTCCGGTTATGATTCACGACCTTTGTGAACATCGCGGAAGAAATCCAGAAGCGGCGCACGTTCGCCATCATCTCGCATCCGGACGCGGGCAAGACCACGCTGACGGAGAAGCTGCTGCTGTACGGTGGCGCGGTGCAGCTGGCCGGCTCGGTCACCGCCCGCAAAAACCAGCGCGCCACCACGTCCGACTGGATGGAACTGGAAAAGAAGCGCGGCATTTCCATCAGCTCCACTGTGCTCCAGTTCGATTACAACGGTTACCGCCTCAATCTGCTCGACACGCCGGGGCACAAGGATTTTTCCGAGGACACCTACCGCGTGCTCACCGCCGTGGATTCGGTGGTGATGGTGATTGATTCGGCCAAGGGCATCGAACCCCAGACCCGCAAGCTGTTCGAGGTCTGCCGCCAGCGGGGCGTGCCCATCTTCACGTTCATGAACAAGTGTGACCGGCCCACGAAAGATCCGCTCGCCCTGCTCGATGAACTGGAGCACGTGCTCGGCATCGGCGCGTTCCCGGTGAACTGGCCCATCGGCAACGGTTTTGAATTTCAGGGCGTCTATGACCGGCAGACGAAACTGATGCACCTGTTCGAGCGCACCGTGGGCGGCCAATATCGCGCCCCGGTGCAGATCGGCGGCCTCGACGATCCCGCGGTCCGCAGCCGGCTGGAGGACGCGACGTTTCACAAAACGGTCGAGGAACTCGAAATGCTCGAACATGCCGGGCACGACTGGGATGACGCCGCCGTGCTGGGGGACCAGACCACGCCGGTATTTTTCGGCAGCGCCAGCAACAACTTCGGCGTGCAACTGCTGCTCGACGGCTTTCTCAAGCACGCACCTGGCCCAAAAGGACGCAACAACGGCGAAACTCCGGACTTTATCGCGCCGGAACATCCCGCATTCTCCGGGTTCATTTTTAAAATCCAGGCGAACATGGACCCAAAACATCGCGACCGCATCGCCTTCGTCCGGGTTTGTTCCGGCAAATTCGTGCGCGACATGACGGTGCATCATTCGCGGTCGGAAAAGAAGGTGCGCCTGTCCAGCTCGCACAAGCTGTTCGGTAATGAACGCGAAACCGTGGACGAGGCGTATCCCGGCGACGTCATCGGCCTGGTCGGCCACAA
>Ga0070731_10001420_pt1 | contig 24773 bp, 20 predicted proteins | sample Coa_R1_2_FD_66448 | JGI IMG/M metagenome (GOLD analysis project Ga0070731, IMG submission 66448) | Surface soil microbial communities from Centralia Pennsylvania, which are recovering from an underground coalmine fire - Coalmine... | ecosystem: Environmental > Terrestrial > Soil > Unclassified ... | reverse complement strand
TTCCAACGTCCCGCGGATGGGGGACCTTCCGCCGCTGACTGTGGCTGCGGCCGAGTTCGTGCCCCCCAGGACCATCCCCCCGCGGGACGGCCGACCGGAACGCCATATCCCCGCGCAGATGATCCCCACAGTGCGCGCGGCCGATGATGATCCGAACGCGTGGATCAAGCCCGCCGGCGAGCCGCTTGAGTTCCGAACCACCGGCCAGGAGAAGGACCTGACACTCAAGCCGGTCAATAGCCTTTTCGAGAAGCGCTATTCCGTGTACCTGCAGGTTTCCTGACGCGGAGAGCGCCGCTGAACAGGTAAAGTAGAAGAATGATGCACCGCATGGCCGGCTGCCTGCCGCTGCTCACTGCGATCCCCCTGCTGGCCTCCGTGCCGCCTTCCGCGTGGGTGCCTGCGCGCTGGGACGGAACGAACCCAAAAACGCTCGACCTGCTCTCCGGCACGCCCATTAATTGCCTGCTGCTGAACACGTACACGGCCGAATTCATCGACCGCGCCAGCGCACGTGGTGTAGCCGTGCTGGCCGTGCTGCGGCCGGGTGGCGACCCCTCCGACGCCGCGCGCAAGGCCATTCACGCGGGCCTGCAGGGTATCGTCCTTGAAGGAGACTTTCCCAGGGGAGCCGCAACCCGCGTACGCGATGCCCTGGCCGATGCGCACGCCACGGTAGTCGAACTCACATCCCGCGCGCGTATGCCGCTGGGCGATCCGGACCCCATCGTCGCCACCTATCAGGGCGTGTGGCCGGGTATCCAGGTGCTCGACAATGGCGCAGCCAAGGCCGCGCCGTCCGGTTCGCCGTGGATCGACACCAACACCGGGTTCATACGCTCGGTGCGCGCGTGGGGCCCCGCGGCAGTCTGGCTGGGATACCAGCCGCCGGCCAACTCGGTGATCACGATCGAACGCTATCTGGCGGCCATCAGCGACGCGGAGATGGCCGGCGCGCGCTGGATCGTGGCGCTCGACGGCGATTTATCCGCGCGGCTGCAGCGCGGCGATGCCGACGCCGTGAAAGTGTGGCGCGCCATGGCGCAGGTGCTCCAGTTCTTTGAAACACACCCGGAGTGGCGCACCCTACGGTCCTACGGCAAACTCGCCGTGGTGCAGGATAAAGACGACGCAATGCTCTCGGGCGGCATCCTGGACATGATCGCGGCCAAGCACACGCCTCTGCGCGCCATCCCCGGCCAGCGGCTGACGGCGGATTCGCTGGCGGGCGCATCCATGGCCGTCAACGTGGATGCCGATGCCCTGACGGTAGAGCAGCGCGAGATCCTGAAGAGCTTCGCGCGCGCCGGAGGAACCGTGCTGACCGCGCCTCCCGGATGGAAAGGACAGTCCGCACTGGCGCCCGACCAGATCACGCTGGACAAGGCCGAACTCGACCGCTTGAACGATATATGGCACGACGTGCAGACCATGACCGGCCGCAAGAACCTGGGCGCCCGCCTCTTCAACGTGGCCTCCATGCTCTCGAATGTGCTGGCCACCGAAGACCGCGGGCAGGTGGTGGTGGAGTTGGTGAACTACTCGGCCTACCCCATCGAAAACGTCACCGTGCAGGTAGTCGGCACGTTCAGGCACGCGCGGCTGATCACCCCCGGCGGCGCCGAAAAAGATCTGGAAGTCTACACCACGGACGAAGGCGGCACGGGCGTGGACATCGAACGGGTTTCCGCCTGCGCCACGGTGCGATTAGACTAGAGAAATGACCCGCAGAGAGTGGATTGCTCTGATCAGCGCGGCGCCCCTGCTCAAAGGCGGCCCCCGCGCTCCAGGCGCGCCGGTGGCCATCGCCAGGTGCGCCTCGTACGATGAGGACGTCACGGCGCGCCTGGCCACCATGTTCGATCAACTGGGCGGCCTGGATCGCCTGGTGCGCGCCAAAACGGTCACCATCAAGCTCAACTTGACCGGCAGTCCCGCGCTGCGCGTGGATGGCCGTCCGCCGGGCGTGACACACTACGTGCATCCCAAGCTGGTAGGCGCGGCCGCTCACCTGTTGGGCCGGGCCGGCGCGCGCCGCATCCGTTTCGTGGAGAGCGCCTGGGCCACCGGCGGACCGCTCGAAGATTATCTGCTCGACTCCGGATGGAACGTGCGTCAATTGCTTGCGGCCGCGCCCGGCGTAGAGTTCGAAAACACCAACGCGCTCGGGAAGGGTAACAAGTATGCGCGATTCAAGGTACCCGATAACGCTTATCTTTTTTCCGCTTACGATCTGAATCACGCCTACGAAGATACCGATGTGTTTGTGAGCATGGCCAAGCTGAAGAATCACGCTACCTGCGGCGTGACGCTTTCCATGAAGAACTGCTTCGGGATGCTTCCCGCGTCTATCTACGGCGACGATGCAGGCGTGGACGAGCCCAACGAGAACCCCAAATCGGGCCGGTCCAAGACCATGCACGAAGGCCGCAGGCAGCCCTCCAAGTCCGCGCCGTCGGAGCTGGACCCGGCTTCCAGCCGCGAGCCTGGTTATCGCGTGTCGCACATCGTGGCGGACCTGGTGAAGTCGCGGCCCATCGATCTGGCGATTATCGACGGCGTGGAGTCCCTGGCGGGGGGCGAAGGGCCGTGGATCAAAGGAGTCCACCGGGTGCAGCCCGGGGTGCTGGTGGCCGGACTCAATCCGGTGTCGACGGACGCCGTGGCCACGGCGGTGATGGGCTACGATCCGCGCGCCCCGCGCGGCGCCGCGCCGTTCCAGACATGCGACAACACCATGCTGTTGGCCGAGCGCCACGGCGTAGGTACCGCCGACCTCCGGCGCATCGAAGTGCGCGGTGTTTCCATCGCGGAGGCCATGTACCGCTATGCGTAAACCAGCCGCATTGCTCCTGCTGGCGGCCGCCACCCTGTGCGCGCAAAGCCGCCTCACCATGTTCCCGCCGGTGCGCGGCCTGCACGAGATGGTAGGCTCCACCAACAACTTCGAAGTCGATGCCGGCATGCGCACGCTGGCCGCGGGAGGCAACGCGGTGGATGCCGGAGTGGCCACCGTGCTCGCCGCCGGCGTCACGGAACTCGATCATTTCGGCCTCGGCGGCGAGATCCCCATCCTGATCAAAATGGCCGGCAAGCCGGTGGTGGCCATCAGCGGCATCGGCACGGCGCCGCAGCGCGCCACCGTGGCTTACTACAGATCCCGCAGGCGCGAGCCCTGGGAAGAGCCGGGCCACATGGCCGACATGCCCGCGCAGGGTATCCTGGCCGCGCCGGTTCCGGGAGTGATGGATGGATTGATCCTGGCGCTGGAGCGCTACGGCACGTTGTCGTTCGCGCAAGTGGCCGCGCCCGCCATCGAATACTGCGACGGATTTCCGCTTACCGAAGTGATGGCCGACTGGATTCGCGGCTCGCAGCCCCTGCTGCAATTGTGGCCCACATCGCGCGATTTCTTTCTGCCCAACGGCATGGCGCCGCGCCGCGGCGACGTTTTCCGCGAGCCGGCTCTCGGGAAGACGCTGCGCGCTCTCGTGAGCGCGGAGGGCAAAGCCAAGGGCGACCGCGTGGAGCGCCTGCGCGCGGTGCGCGATTATTTTTACAAAGGCCCGGTAGCCCGCGAGATCTCTGATTTTTGCGCGCGCAACGGCGGATTGATCGCTTACGACGACATGGCGGGTTACCACGCCGAGACCGACACGCCCCGGGTGGGAACCTATCGCGGATACGAAATCCACAAACCCGGATTCTGGACGCAGGGTCCGGTGATGATTGAAGCCCTGAACCTGCTGGAGGGATTCGATCTGCGGACTATGGGGCACAACAGCCCGGCCTATATCCACACGCTGGTGGAAGCCATCAAGCTGGCCTTCGCCGACCGCGACCGCTATTACGGCGATCCGAAGTTTTCTAAGATCCCCGAACAGACGCTGCTTTCCAAAGACTACGCGGCCGAGCGGCGCAAGCTGATCGATCCCGCGCACGCATCGCTGGAGCCCCGCCCCGGCTCTTTCGGCGGACCGCTGCAGCAGCCCATCACGTCGGAATCCGCCGTCGCGGCTCGCGATACCACGTGCGTGAACGTGGTGGACCGCGCTCGCAACATGTTCTCGGCTACACCTAGCGGCGGCTGGCTGCCGTCGGTAATCGCGGGCGATACCGGACTGGCCATGAGCGAGCGCATGCAAACGTTTGTGCTCACCGCGGGACATCCCAACGAACTCGGCCCGGGCAAGCGGCCGCGCGTCACGCTGAGCCCGACCATCGTGTTGAAGGACGGCAAGCCCTTCCTGGCGATGTCCACGCCCGGCGGCGATCTGCAGGATCAGACCCTGCTGCAGGTGTTGTTGAACATGATCGAGTTCAACATGTCGCCGCAGGAAGCCATCGAGGCGCCGCGCTTCGACAGCGCCCACATGTATGCTTCCTTCGATTTCCACGCTTTCATGCCTGGCAAGCTGAACGTGGAACGGCGCATTCCGCAGGTCACCATCGACAAGCTGATCGCCATGGGCCACAAGGTCACGGTGGTGGGCGATTGGGCCAACCTGTCGGCGCCCACCGCGATAAAGATCACCGACGAAGTACTGCACGGCGGCGCCGATCCCCGCCGCAGCCGCTTCATCTACGGGCGATGACCAGCTCACCGATCTACAAGCAATACCGCCTCAAATCGTGGGACGACTTCCTGAAAATCATCACCGGCTCGCCCTACTCCAACTGGGCGTTTCGCGGCAGCCCTGACGAGTCCTGGCCGCTGGAGAGCACGGTGTCGCGCTATTTCCGCAACTTTCAGATCGACCGGCGCGCGTGGCCGCATCAGGAAGGCCGCATCCTGCGCATCTTCAAGCGCAAGGCGCACCAGTTTCTGGCGCAGCCTCCGGATGCCGACGACGACTTCCAATGGCTGGCCCTGATGCAGCATCACGGCGCGCCCACGCGACTCCTGGACTTCACCTGGTCCCCTTACGTGGCCGCTTTCTTCGCGCTGGAACGGGCTACCGGCGACGCCGCCGTATGGGCGCTGAATCCCACGGACATCAGCGCGGGCGGCATCCGCCGCTTCTCCAAGGCGGCCAAACCAGGCATCACCAAGCGTGCCATGGACCCGCGCCGGAAAGGCAATTTCGCGCGCTATTTTCTGAAAGGCAACCGCGAGTTCATCTGGCTGGGCGAGCCCGATACCATGAATCGCCGCCTGATCGCGCAGTCCGGCACATTCGTGCTGCCGGGCGTGATCGACAAGCCCATGGAAGAGATCGTGCCGAATTACCGCGATCCGAAAAATATGATGGCCAAGTTCATCCTGCCCGCCGCCGAGGTGCGGGAGACCGGCTTGCGTGAGTTGTACCGTATGAACATTACGTACGCTACGCTGTTTCCGGACCTGGATGGCCTCGCGCGCTCCATGGCCTACGAGCTGGAATTCCACTGGGCCTATAATCCACGGACCATGGAATCGCTGCACACCGGATAAAATGCCGCGGCTGCTTCTTTTCGCCGCCACCACCGGATACCAGATCCGGGTGTTCGCCGAGACCGCGCGGCGGCTGGATGTGGAGCTGTCGCTGGCCACGGACCGCTGCCACGTGCTCGAAGATCCCTGGGGCGACCGCGCCATCCCGGTGCGATTCGAGGATGTGCCCGGATCGCTCGAGGTCCTGCGTGGACGGCGGTTCGACGCGGTGGCGGCGGTGGGCGACAGTCCTACGCTCCTGGCCGCCGAAGCGGCTGCCGCGCTCGGAGTCCTGTTTCATCCGCCGGCCGCCGTGCGCGCCTGCCACGACAAGCACGCCGCCCGCCGGCTGTTCCAGGAGGCCGGCCTGCCGGCGCCGGAGTTCTTCCGCGTCGCCCTGGCCGATGGGCCCGTGGCTGCCGCGCAACGGGCGCCCTACCCCTGTGTGCTCAAGCCGCTGGTCCTGTCAGCCAGCCGCGGCGTGATCCGCGCCGACAACGCCGGCGAATTCACCGCGGCGTTTGCGCGCATAAAGGCGCTGCTGGAGAAGAGCCCGGATATCCGCATAACGCGCGCCGCGGAAAATGCGTTTCTGCAGGTGGAAGCCTACATTCCCGGCCGCGAATTCGCCGTGGAAGGCATCGTCACCCGCGGCGCGCCACGCATCCTTGCGATATTCGACAAGCCAGATCCGCTCGAAGGCCCCTTTTTCGAGGAGACCATTTACGTGACCCCGTCCCGCGAGAGCGCAGCTGCGCAGAGCGAAATTCGAACTGCCGTGGAACAGGCCGTGCGCGCCCTGGGCCTGTATCACGGCCCTTTCCACGCCGAGCTGCGCCTGAACGCCGGAGGCGCCTGGATGCTGGAAGTCGCGGCGCGGCCCATCGGCGGGCTATGTTCGAAGGCGCTGCGCTTCGGCGATGGCATGCCGCTCGAAGAACTGGTGCTGCGGCATGCCATCGGTGAAGATGTCTCCGGGTTGCAGCCAGCGGACGAGGCTTCGGGCGTGATGATGATTCCCATCCCTCGCGGCGGCGTGTATGAAGACGTCGGCGGGCTCGACGAAGCGCGCGCGGCCGCCGGCATCCACGACGTGATCATCACGGCCAAGGCAGGCCAGCTCCTGACGCCGCTGCCGGAGGGCGCCGCATATCTGGGTTTCATCTTCGCGCGCGGCGGCCATTCCGGGGAAGTGGAGCGGGCCCTCCGCGCCGCGCACGCCAGGCTCAGTTTCAGGATCGAAACCGCGCTGCCAACTCTTCGTCCCGGAACGGCCTGACAGACCCCCGCACCGCCAGGCGCCCGCCCCACACTGCTATCCTGCGAGTATATGGCGCCCCCGGCGAGACCGGCGTTTCTGCGAGTGGCCCTGGTCACGGTGCTGGCGGCGGTGCTGGTGCTGCTGGCCGTCCTCCAATATCGCTGGAGCCTGGAGATCAGCCGCGCCGAACGCACCCGTATCGAGGCCAGCCTGAATACATCGGTGAGTCAGTTCCGGCAGGAATTCAATCGCGAACTGGCGCAGATTTCGACCGCATTTCACAGCGATCCCACCGCCGGGCCGGACGATTTCTGGCAGCCCTATGCCGAGCGCTATCAAGCCTGGTCCCGCACGGCCACGCGTCCCGACCTGGTGGCCAATCTCTACGTGTGGAATGCCGGCGGAGCGGCCGATTCCAAGCTCCTGATGCTGCATCCGCAGGAGAACCAGTTTGCTCCGCAGGACTGGCCCGCGCCGCTGGCCGGCTTGCGCCCGGGCCTGGAAGAGCAGTCGCGCCAGACTCCCGGTTCGGACAGCGCAACGCCGGGCACGCCACCGGCGCCTGACGTGCGTTCTTTCGCCTGGACGCTCGAGGAACGCATCCCCGCCATGGCGCGCCCGGTGTATAACGTCTCGCGCCCGCGCGGCGCCCGCTGGAGCCGCCGCGAATCGTCCGGCTCCCCAGAATCCCGGAGCGCCCCGGCCGCGCCGCCGCGCGTCCTGTTGGGATTCGTCATCCTGGAGCTGAATCGCGCGGCGCTTGATCGCCTGTTGGGCGAGCTGGCGCAGCGTTATTTTGCGGGCCCGGACGGATTCATCTACAACGTTGCGGTAGTGGCCGGTGGACCGGACGGCGCGGTCGTTTATCGCTCCGATCCGCAAGTGGCGGTCGCCTCGTTGACGCCTCCGGATGCGCATGCTTCGCTGCTGCCGGCGAGCCCGGGCGAGAGCCGCGCTATCGAAGGTCTTCCGCCCCGAAGCTCAGCGCCGCGGGGGCGCGCCAGGGGCGAAGGCGCCGCTCGCGGACCATCCCAGGCCCGGCCGCGCGGCGCATTCATCCTCCCGTCCGCGGGCGAAGAGCCCTGGCGGTTATTGGCCAGGCACCGGGGAGGATCGCTCGAAGCCGTGGTGGCGGCCGACCGCCGCCGCAATCTGCTGGTGAGCTTCGGCGTGTTGCTGGTACTGGCCATCAGCATGGCCCTGGTCATCGTCCTGACCCAGCGGACACGGCGGCTGGCGCGTATGCAAATGGAGTTCGTGGCGGGCGTCTCCCACGAACTGCGCACTCCGGTCGCGGTCATCTGTTCGGCGGCCGATAACCTCGCGGATGGCCTGGTGGCCGCCAGGGAACAGGTGAAGGATTACGGCGCGCTCATCCGCAACGAAGGGCGCCGGCTGTCCGGCATGATCGAACAGATCCTGGACTTCGCTTCCGGCCAATCGCGCCGCGCCACTTACGAGCTGCGGCCGGTAGCCGTGCCCGACGTCATCGCCGCCGTGCTGGCGGATGTTTCGGCGCTCCCGGAAGCCGCCGGCCTCAACGTGGAGCAGGAGATCGATCCGGACCTTCCATTAGTGGAAGCGGATGCCGCGGCTTTGGCCCGCTGCCTCGAGAACCTGGTCTTGAACGCCCTCAAACACGGCGGAGAGAGCCGCTGGGCGCGGGTGCGCGCGGAGGCGGCGGGTGCCCAGAACGGTTCGCGCGTGCGCATCAGCGTCAAGGATCGGGGCGCGGGCATTGACCCGGCGGACCTGTCGCATATCTTCGAACCGTTCTATCGCGGCAAAGCCGCGCGGGCGGGCCAGATCCACGGCGCCGGCCTGGGCCTGAGCCTCGCGCGCAGCATGGCGGAAGGCATGGGGGGCCGTCTGACAGCCACCAGCGATCCCGGCCGCGGGAACACGTTCACGCTGGAGCTGCCGGCCGCCGCGGCCACCGCCGAGCCTCTACCGCACACCGCCTGAACCATGGAACGCCGCATCCTGCTGGTGGAAGACGAGCCCGGGCTGGTGAGGACGCTGGGCGACCGTCTACGCAATGACGGCCACCACGTGGAAACCGCCCTGGACGGCCGCACGGGTCTGGAGATGGCCAGCGGCGGGGCGTTCGATCTGATCATCCTGGATATCATGCTGCCGGGCAAAAACGGCATGGACGTATGCCGCGATCTGCGGCAGCTGGGTATCTCGACACCCATCCTGATGCTCACCGCGCGTACTCAGACGGTGGACAAAATCGTGGGCCTGAAGATCGGCGCGGACGACTACATGACCAAGCCCTTCGAGATGCTGGAGCTGCTGGCCAGGGTGGAAGCCCTGCTGCGGCGGGCGCCGGCCTTCGGTGCGGCCGGCGATGTTTTCCAGTTCGGACCCATTCGCGTGGATCTGCGCCGCACCCAGGTCGTGCGGCACGGCAAGCCCGTGACGCTTTCGGCCAAGGAGTTCCAGTTGCTGCGTTACCTGGTGGAGCATCGCGGCGCCACCGTGTCGCGCGAGACCCTGCTAAGCGAAGTGTGGGGCTACGGCATGGTGACTTCCAGCCGCACCGTGGACGTACATGTGGCGTGGCTGCGGCAGAAGCTCGAGGAGGATCCCCGGCAGCCGCAATGGATCCTGACCGTGCACGGGTTGGGATACCGGCTGGCGGGTTAAGCCCGATTCAGGAGAAAGCCAATGACGCCAGTACAAGATCATGTCAGGGACATGGCGCGGGGCTACACCGCTGCCTGGTGCAGTCGGGACCCCGCCAGCGTAGCCGCTTTCTTTGCTCCGAACGGATCCCTGCGCGTCAACCATGACCCTCCCGCGGTTGGGCGCAACGCCATCACCGGGGTGGCCCGCGGCTTCATGAATGCTTTTCCCGACCTGGCAATCCACATGGAGGATCTGCTGGCCCAGAACGGCCGCATCGTTTACCGTTGGTCGCTGACCGGCGTGAACAGCGGACCCGGCGGCGCGGGCCGGCGCGTTCGCATCCACGGATTCGAAGTCTGGAAGATCGGCGCCGATGGGCTCATCGCCGAGTCGCAGGGCCACTTTGACGCCGCCGATTATCAGCGTCAAGTGGAGCGCGGCCCCGCCATGCCGCGCTATTTCGACGAGTACGATGTGCGTGCGCGGCTGCGCATGCCCGATCTGATCGAAGCCATGGAAAGCGCTCTGATCGAGTTCTCCGCCGGCCGCGTGGTGCAGCCCGTGCGCGCCGTGCTCGAATTTGGCGCGGATCCGTCGCTCTTCGGATTGATGCCGTCGTATGTGCCCGCGCTTCCGGCGCTCGGCGCCAAGCTGGTCACGGTCTGCCCTGGGAATGCCGCACGCGATCTGGGCACGCATCAGGCATTGATCGTCATGCTCGATCCGGTGACTGGCATGGCCGATGCGATTCTGGACGGACGCTTCATCACCGAAGCCCGCACGGCGGCTGTTTCGGCGGTTTCGGCGCGGCGCCTGGCGCGCGCGGACGCCCGCGTGCTGGGGATCATCGGTTCCGGCGTCCAGGCGCGCAGCCACTGCGAGGCGCTGGCGCTCGTGCGGGATTTCCGCGAAGTGCGCGCGTGGAGTCCGAATGCGGACCGGTTGCGGCAATTCGCCGCCGAAACCGGCGCGCGCGCCATGGAGAGCGCCGAAGCCGTCGTGCGCGGCGCCGGCGTGGTGGTGACGGTGACACCGTCGCCGGCGCCCGTGGTGATGAACGGATGGGTGGCCGAGGGCACCCACATCATCGCGGTGGGTGCCTGCCGCGCGTCGATGCGCGAACTCGATCCGGCGCTGGTCGCACGCTCGCGGCTGGTAGTTGATTCGCGGGCCGCCGCGCTCCAGGAAGCGGGTGATGTGGTGATGGGAATCGCCGAAGGGCTTTGGACGGCGGAGCATATCGCGGCGGAACTCGGCGAGCTTCCCGTCCGCCGGAATGACCGCGAGATCACAGTCTTCAAGTCGCTGGGCCTGGCGGTCGAGGATATCTTCGCGGCCCAGCTGGTGCTGAAGCACGCGGATCGCTGAAACGGCCCATGCTGCCCGATCCCAGCGCGCTGCTCATCGAGACCTTCGGCTCCGGTCCTGAACCCGGCCCTGAACCAGCCTTCGTGGCGGCGCCCGGCCGCGTGAACCTGATCGGCGAGCACATCGATTATCACGGCCTCCCGGTCTTACCGATCGCCATCCGCCGGTCGATCCGCGTGGCTTTCCGGGCGCGCGCCGACCAACAAATCCGGGCCGTCAGCGCCAGCGGTTACGGTATCCGCGAGTTCGCCTGGACCCCGGATCTGGCCCCCACAACCGCCGGCGATTGGGAGAATTATCTGCGGGCCGCCGCGCGCGCCGTCGGCCGGAAATGGGGCCCGGGCCACGGCGTGGACGCGGCCATCGTCTCCGACCTTCCGCCGGCCGCGGGCCTATCCTCATCTTCGGCGCTGATCGTGGCAGTAACTTTATGCCTGCTGCGCGCCAACGGCCGCCGTCCCGTATTCGAAGAGTTGATGGAGATCCTGCCCGAGGGCGAGCAATTCGTGGGGACGCGCGGCGGCGGTATGGATCACGCGGCGTCACTCGCCTCCCGCGCCGGGTGCGCTTCGCTGATCGAGTTCGATCCGCTGGCCGTACATCCCATTCCGGTGCCGCCCGGCTGGGCATTTCTGGTGGCCCACAGCCTGACGGTGGCGGAAAAATCCGGCGCGGTGCGCCGGCAGTATAACGCGCGCCGCGTGGACGGCACAGCGGCGCTCGCGCGCCTTGGATTCGCAACCTACCGCGCCGCCATTACCGGCCGCACGCTGAACCAGCTGGAAGAGTTGGCTGCACGTCAATTGCCCTCCGCCGGCGAGCGGAACAGCTTTCTGCATGTCGCCAGCGAGGCCCTGCGAGTACGCGCGGCGGTCGACGCCATGGAGAAACACGACGCCGCGGCTTTCGGATCGCTGCTGACGGCGTCGCATGCAAGCCTCCGTGACCGCCTGCAGGTGAGCTGCCCCGCCCTCGACCGCCTGGTTGACGCCGCCATCGCATCCGGCGCCCTCGGCGCGCGCCTCACCGGCGCAGGCTTCGGCGGCTGCGCGGTGGTCTTCTGCCTGGAGCCGGATCTCCCCGCCGTGCGCCATGGGTTGATTCAGCGTTACTATGCTGGGTTGCCGCAATTCGACGAGACCGCGCACTTGATCCACGCTGCACCCGGGCCGGGTGCGCTGGCAGTCGACGAAGGAGCCTGATGCATCTCCACACGCTTGATTGGATCATCGCCGCCGCTTCCATCCTCATCTGTTTCGGGCCCGCGCTGTTCTTCGGAAAACGCTCCGGCAAAAGCACCTCCGAATTCTTCGCATCCGGACGCTCGGTCCCCTGGTGGCTGGCAGGCCTTTCCATGGTGGCCACCACGTTCTCCAGCGACACGCCCAACCTGGTCGCAAATTTCGTGCGCACGCAAGGCGTCGCCGGCAACTGGCAGTGGTGGGCATTCACTCTGACCGGCGTGGCCACGGTCTTCTTCTACGCCCGCTTGTGGCGGCGCTCCGGCGTGCTCACCGACCTGGAATTTTACGAGATGCGCTACTCCGGCAAGGCCGCTGGGGCCGTGCGCGGCTTCCGCGCCGTATATCTGGGCTTCTTCTTCAATTGCATGATCATGGCCACCGTGAACCTGGCCGCCTGCAAGATCGCCGCGGTTCTGTTCGGTTTCCCGCGCTGGCAAACCTTGTTGGCCGTGGGTTTGCTGAACGTGATCTTCGCCGCGCATTCGGGCCTGTGGGGCGTACTGGTCATCGACATGATTCAGTTCTTTATCAAAATGTCGGCGGTGATCGCGGCGGCGTATTTTGCGGTCGAGTTGCCGCAGGTGGGCGGCATGCACGGCCTGGTCGAAAAGCTCTCCCATCTGCGCGGACCCGGCGGCTTGAACTACCTCAACATGCTGCCGGATTTCACCAGCAACTGGGATCTGGCCGTGGCCGTGTTTATCATCCCCATCAGCGTGCAATGGTGGGCTGTATGGTATCCGGGTGCGGAGCCCGGAGGCGGCAGCTACATCGCGCAGCGCATGCTGGCCTCCAAGTCGGAGAAGGATGCGCTGGGCGCAACTTTATTCTTCAATGTCGCGCACTACGTGCTGCGGCCATGGCCATGGATCCTTGTGGGGCTCGCGTCGCTCATCGTCTATCCGCAGTTATCGGACATCCAACGGTCGTTCCCCAATCTCGATCCCAGCCTGGTAGGCCATGACATCGCTTTCCCGGCCATGTTGCGATTTCTCCCTGTGGGCTGGATGGGTTTGATGCTGGGCGGCTTGATTGCGGCGAATTCATCTACGATTCTCACGCACTTGAACTGGGGCGCATCGTATCTGGTGCACGATTTCTACCGCCGCTTCCTGAATACCGGCAAGAGCGAAAAGCACTATGTCACGGCCGGCCGCCTCGCCACGTTCCTGATCTTCATCGCCTCTTCCGCCCTGGTCTTCGCCCTGGATACGGCGAAGCAAAGCTTCAGTCTCATTCTGCAGGTGGGAGCCGGTACCGGCTTGCTCTATCTCATGCGCTGGTTCTGGTGGCGCGTTACGGCCTGGTGCGAAGTGGTCGCGATGTGCAGCTCTTTCGGCATCTCGGTCATCTTTCTGATTCTGACTAAGAATGGCGTAGAAATCGGCACTTATCAGCAGTTACTGATCACCATCGCATTTACTACCGTCTGTTGGGTCGCCACGGCCTATCTTGGTCCGAGGACGGATGACCGGACCCTCATCGAGTTCTACAAGAAGGTCCACCCATTCGGCCCGGGCTGGACCCGCGTGCGCGCGTTGGCAGGCATCCCTGAAGCCGAAGCAGCTAAGTGGGCGCGCGGCGAGAATATCCCGCTCTCACTGCTGGGATGGACCACCGGATGTCTCATGATCTGGTCCGCGTTATTCTCGGTAGGCAACTTCCTCTACGGCCGCATGGGTTACGCTTTTGCCTTGCTGGCTATCTTCCTGGTAACCGGTGCCATCCTGATCCGCGTCGTCAACCGTCTGTGGAATTAGCTTCGTGGAGCGGTCCCTAAAAGCGCAAAGGGGCGCGTTTTGCCGCGCCGCCATGCAAGCCAGGAACTCCTTAGGTTCAAGCGGCGCGGGTCGCCCCGTCTTGCGCGTGTTGCTCAAAAGTGCTCCTTCAATTCCGCAAACCGCGACAGCGTCAGCAGCCGCCCCTTGCCCGGCCGGATTTCCTGCTGCTCCAGGGTCCAGGTGTGCGGATGCGGAATGAATATCCCGTTCAGGCCCGCTTCGAGCGCCGGATTGATATCCGACTTGGCGCTGTTACCCGCCATCCATGCGCGTTCCGCATCGATCCCGCGCTCCGCGATCAGCGACCGGTAAGCGTCCACGTCCTTCTCCTTCACGATGGCTGTGTGGCCGAAGTAAATTCCCAGGCCCGAGCGGTCGATCTTGAGCTTCTGCTCGTCCGGATGACCCTTGGTGAACAGCGTCAGGTCATGCCGCGTCGCCAGGTAGGCCAGAGTTTCCGGCACGCCCTCGATCACTTCCATCGGGCAATCCAGAATCCGTTCGGCGAATGACATGACCGTGCGCAGATCCTCCTCGCGCACATCCCGCTCCACCAGGTGCTCGTAACACTGGCGCAGGTTTCGCCCGAAGTTCAGCGAGCCGTAGCCGTGCGTCCGGGCATTAGCCAGCTCCATCTCATCGAGTACGGCGCGAATCTCCGGCGGAGTGAGCGTGGAGTGATCCAGATATTCCACAAACTCGTCGAACGCCCGTTCGAAATAGATATTGTTCTCCCAAAGCGTATCGTCCGCGTCGATGATCAGGTATTGGCGGGTCATCTGGGGGTCTTCGGCGCCAGGCGGAATGGAATCTCGATGACGGCATCGATGTCCACGGGCTGACCGTTGCGGAGCGCCGGCTCGAATCGCCATTTATCCATGGCTTCGGCGGCGCTCTGGTCCAGCCGGTCGTCCAGATGTTGCAGCAGGCGGACGGAATCCACCTGGCCGTCTTTGCGGATCACCGCGGCCAGCCGCACTCTTCCTTCCACGCGGTCCGCGATGGCCGCCTGGTAATACTTAGGATCCACCTTGCGCAGGGGTACCGGCGGGCTCAAGACGCTGCCTGGCGAGTCGCGCTGCCGCTCCGCGAACCAGATCATCCAGCTACCCGTATAGCTGGTGATATTCGGCATTTGTACCGACATGGCGTAGATGGCGCGCCCGTCCAGCATCGGGTCCGGTGAAGTGGCTACCCGCATGGCCGCCGGATGACCTGGAGATGCGGTTGCCGCGGGCACGCTGTTGTGCAAAGCCTCGCGCAAATTACCCGCTGCAGTTGGCGCCCCGCGTGCCATCAGCGCGGGTTTGGAATCCGCGCCCCCATTGCGCACCAGCAGGCCCGGCACGCTCAACATCGCGCCTTCCGCGGAGCCATCCGTGACACCCGTGCTGCGCGGCTGCGGCCCGGCGGAGAACCGCGCGTCGCGCGAGCCTTCGGGCGCCGGTGGAGGCGCGTTGGGTTTGGGATCGAGTCCCACGATGGCCATGCTCGCGGGAGCCGCGCCGCCCGCTTCGGAGAGCGCTGGTGCTTCCGGCAGCGGAGCTCCCAGCGGGCTGGGCTTGCGGCCGCCGCCCTCGGTCGGCGCCACAAATGCGCGTGGCGGCGCTTTCACCGGCTGCATGCCGAGCACGTTGCCCGGCCCGCCTAAAGTCCGGGCCGTCTGAATTTCCGGAGCGGCCGACAGAGTAGGCGCATCCGCCGCGGCCCGGGGCGCTTCCGGAGGCGGCACGAATAGCTTCGGCTTGGGCAACGGCTGCACCTGCGGCGTGTGAATCGCTACCACGTTCGGTGATGTCAGGTCTTTTTGGAGTTCCAGCTTGGGCGCGGGCTGCCAGATGAACTGGCGCGCGCGCGGCGCCGTCAAGGAATCCGCCACCACCTCCTGCGAGGCGATCTTCATTTCCACCCGCGGCAGCGCGGGCTTACGCGCCGCGGGAGGCGACACATCGGGCAGCTTCTCGCGAAAGTCGTACCACACCAGCTTGCTGGCATGCGGAGCGATGGTCTCCGCGTACAAGGATTTCGGTTTCTCGTATAACCGGCCGGAGGCCACCCAACCCAGCAGCAGCCCATGGGTCAGCACCGAGAGCACAAACGGAGCCGGTCTGGGTCGTGCGAACATGCTTTACAGGCCGGGCGGCTTGCCGCCGAATCCGTTTCCGGGCGCCACCTGCCGCACACGCACAATATGCTTCTGGCGCGGGATATACTGTGCCAGAAAGTCGCTCAACTCCCGCAGGCGCTGCGTCTCCGACCGGGTGCGCAGAAGGGTACTCAGAAAATCCATATCCTGCAAGCCCTGCGCCAATTGAAAGCTCAGTTGTGGGTCGTCCAGGTCGGGCTCCGGCGAGAGTTGCTTCAGCACGCCCGATTCCAGAAGCGTTTTATACTGCGACAGGGCCATGTGCTGCACTTCGAGCGGCGGCGGTGCCGGCTCTTCGTCGTCGTCGAAGAACTGTACTTCTCCGCGCAGGTAGTCTTTTTCTTCGTCGAGCATCAACACTTCAAAACGCCGGCGCCCGCACGTGAGGATGTCCATCTTACCGTCGGGGTACTGCTTGATCACTTTTTCGACAATAACCGTGCAACCCGTGTTCACAATGCCTTCGTCCTTGGCCAGCACGACCCCGAACTCGGTGTTTTCGTCTAGCGCGGCGCCCACCATCTCCTTGTAGCGGTCCTCGAAGATGTGCAGCGGCAGCCGCGTGCGCGGAAAGACCACCACATGCAGCGGAAATAGCGGGAGCAGCCGCGAGGCCATGCTACCATTATTGCGTTTCAGGCTGATTACGGCAAACGTTCGAAAAATGCGCATCGACGGCAAAGTGGTCCTGATCACGGGAGCTTCCGAGGGGATCGGCGCGGCCTGCGCCGCGGCATTCCACAAACGCGGCGCGCGCCTGTCGCTCATTGCGCGATCGGAGGAAAAACTGCGTAAGGCCGGCGGCCCGGATGCCCTGATCACGGCCGGCGATCTCACCTCGCCCGAAGTACGGGAGCAGGCGGTAGCGGCCACCGTCGCGCGCTTCGGCGCCATCGACATCCTGATCAACAACGCCGGCATGGGTCTGTACGATCCCTCTTGGAACACCCCTCTCGCCGACGCGCGCAGCCTGTTTGAATTGAATTTCTTCGTGCCGCTGGCCATGACTCAACTGGCGGCGCCGCACATGCGCCAACAGGGCGCGGGCGTGATCGTCAACGTCTCGTCCGTGGCGGGACGCGTCACGCTGCCCTGGCTGACGCTCTATTCCGCCTCCAAGTATGCTCTGTGCTCGCTCACCGACGGCTTGCGCATGGAATTGAAGAAGGACGGTATCCATTGCATGACGGTTTGTCCCGGTTACGTGCGGACGAACTTCCAACTACACTCGCTCGGCGGCGAGCCCCCGCCTAAGATCGCCCGCGGCAAGAAATTCGCCATCACCGCTGAACAATGCGCCGAAGCTATCGCCTGCGGCGTGGAGCGCGGCGCGCGCACCGTGATGGCGCCCAGGTCCGGATGGCTGTTCGTGTTGGCCGAGCGATTGTTCCCGTCCCTGGTGGATGCGCAGCTCGCCGCCATTCTGCACGACGTATGATCCTGAAGCTCAAACAAACGCCGGGGATCTATCTTGTCGGCTTCATGGGGTCCGGCAAGAGCACCGTCGGCCGTTTGCTGGCCGAGCAGATCGGCTGGCACTTCGCCGACCTGGATGAAGACATCGAAGCCGCCGCGGGCATGCGCATTCTCGAGATCTTCGAGACGCGCGGCGAGGCGGAATTCCGCCTGCTGGAGCATGCGGCCATGCGCCAGCGGGTGCGGGCCATCGAGCGCGGCTGGCCGTCCGTACTGGCGCTGGGCGGCGGCGCCATCGTCCAGCCCGAAAACTACGCGCTGGTGGAGAACAATGGCGTCACCATCTGGCTGGACTGCCCGTTCGAGATCGTGCAACGCCGCGTGGCGCCCGCCTCGCACCGGCCCCTGGCGCGCGATCCCGAAAGCTTCGCACGGCTCTATGAGGCGCGCCGCGAGGCTTACGCCCGCGCGGATTACCGCATCCCCATCGAAGGTGACGATCCAACCTTAGCCGTGGACTCCGTGCTCCGGCTGCCTCTGTTCAGATGAAGCTGGAACGTCAGCTTCGCCGCCAGGCGCGCTCTATCTTGCGGGCCGCTCTGCATGCCGCCAATCCCGCGGATGCCGTCACCCGGCGGCTGGCGCGCGAGGACTTCACGCGCTATCGCAACGTCTATATAGTGGGGGCCGGAAAGGCCGGCGCATCCATGGGGCGCGCCGCCGAGCGCGTGTTGGGACGGCGCATCGCGAGCGGCCTGCTGAACGTCAAATACGGCCACACCGCCGCGCTGCGCCGCATCGTCCTGAACGAGTGCGGACATCCCGTGCCGGACCAGCGTGGCGTGGACGGCGCGCGCCGTATCGCCGAAATCGCCGCCGGCGCGGGCCAGGACGACCTGGTGCTCTGCCTGATCTCAGGCGGCGCATCCGCCCTGCTGCCGCTGCCCGCCGATCCCATTACGCTCGACGAGAAACAGCAAACCACCAAAATGTTGCTGTCCTGCGGCGCCAACATCCACGAGTTCAACACCGTCCGCAAGCACATCTCGCGGATCAAGGGCGGGCAACTCGCGCGCATGGCATATCCCGCGCAGGTGCTGGCCCTGCTGCTCTCCGACGTGATCGGCGACGATCTGGATGTCATTGGATCCGGACCCACCGCGCCGGATGCCTCGACCTTCGCCCGCTCCCGCGCCATTCTGGAACATTACGGGATCTTTCAACGCGTGCCCTCCTCCGTACGCCGCCGCATCGCACAGGGCCAAAGCGGCGCGGTTCCCGAGACTCCCAAACCGGGCGATCCGATCTTCTCCCGCGTACGCAACCAGGTGATCGGCAGCAATCGCCTGGCGGTGGATGCCGCCGCCGCGCGCGCCCGCGAATTGGGCTTTCGCACTCTGGTCCTTTCCACCTTCATCGAGGGCGAAACCCGCGAAATCGCGCGCATGCACGCGGCCTTGGCCAGGGAAATAGTCTACTCCGGGCGGCCGCTGAAGCCGCCCGCCTGCATCATCACCGGCGGCGAGACCACCGTCACGCTGCGCGGCGATGGCCTGGGCGGCCGCAACCAGGAGTTCGTATTGGCCGCCGCCATCGACATTGCCGGCCTGCCCAACGTGGTAGTGCTCAGCGCCGGCACGGATGGCTCGGACGGCCCCACGGATGCCGCCGGCGCCATTGCCGACGGACGCACGCTGTCGCGCGACCCGCGTGCCCCGGAGTTCCTGGCGCGCAACGATTCGTATCATTATTTCGAGGGCCTGGACGACTTGGTGGTCACCGGGCCGACCAACACCAACGTGATGGACGTGCGGCTGGTCCTGGCAGGGGGCGCGCCGTGACCTTCTGGCGCAAGGACGTGATCGATCCCGCGCTCGATCGCGAAACCGCGGCCCACATCGCCGAGCAGAAGGAATGGATCGCGCGCCAGCCCCAAAACCCGCGGCCGTGGTACAACCTGGCGCAGCTCTACCGGATGTGCCAGAAACCGGATGAAGCCCTGGCGCTGCTCCTCGAAGCCGTGCGTCTCGATGATGCCTGTGCCGACGCGCACGTGGCGCTAACCGAGATCTACGCCGTGCGCCAGGATTACGCCGCCGCCTGGCACCACGCCCGCAAAGGTGAGCAGCATGGCAACCCGCGCGGGGTGGAGCTATTGCGCCGGCACGGTGTGAGTGAATAGCCGGTCCGCCGCAGCCTTATCTTGCTCCGGCCTGCGAAACGCCCCGCCGGTAAATCACTCTACCGTCGAAGATGGTCGTCTCCACTCGTGTCTTCTCGATCTCCGCGGGCGGCATAGTCAGCAGATCGTCGGATACCACGGCCATATCCGCCAGCTTGCCCGCTTCGATAGACCCCTTGATCTTGTCATCGAAGCTGGCGTAAGCCGACCCCATGGTGTACGCGCGAATGGCTTCGGCAACGGTGATCTTCTGCTCCGGCACCCAGCCGTCCGGACGCTTGCCGTCCAGCGTGCGCCGGGTGGCGGCCGCGTAAATGCCCATCAGCGGCGCCATCGGCGCCACCGGCCAATCCGACCCGAATGCCAGCACCGCCCCCGAATCCAGCAGCGAGCGGAACGCGTAAGTGCCCTTGGCGCGCTCCGGCCCGATGCGCTTCTCTGCCCAGCGTCCATCGTCGATGCAATGATACGGCTGCATCGACGCAATCACCTGCAGCTTGCCGAAGCGCGCAATATCGTCCATGCGCAGGTGCTGCGCGTGCTCGATGCGGAAGCGCCGGTCGCGCGGACCGTTCTTCTGTTCGGCTTCTTCATACATTCCGAGAATGATATGGTTGGCTTTGTCGCCGATGGCATGGATGGCCACCTGCAGTCCGGCGCGGTCCGCGCCTAGAACGTGGTCGAGCATTTTGCTTTCGGGAATCATCTCAGCGCCCGCCAGGCCGGCGGTATTCGGCGCATCCAGGTACGGCTCGAAGAACAGCGCGGTCGTGGAACCCAGCGAGCCATCGGCGAAACCCTTCAGTCCGCCGATGTGCAGCTTTTCTCCGCCAAAAGCGGCATGCAAGCCGACCGCCGCCAGCCGGTTCCAAGTGGCCAGCGGTTGGTGTCCGGAGATGCGCACGGTCAGTTCGCCGCGCGCCAGCAGCGTCTGATAAACGCGCAGAATCTCGGGCGCGGCCGACATATCCTGCACGCTGGTCACGCCGTGCTCCGCCGCGTAGCGCATGGCCGCGCGCACGGCCTCGGCGATCTGATCTTCGGAATGCGGCGGCGCGATGCGCTCTACGCGGCCCATGGCGGCATCCTTCAGCACGCCCGTCGGTTCGCCTGCCGCGTCCCGTACGATCGTGCCGCCGGGCGGGTCCGGTGTGTCGCGCGTGATACCCGCCAGCTTCAATACCCGCGAATTGGCCAGCGCCATGTGACCATCCAGCCGGTTGACGAACACCGGATGGCCGGCGCTGGCGTCATCGATCAATTGCCGGGTAGGCAGGCGCGCGGGCGTCCAGTTCTCATGATCCCAGTCGCCGCCGGTGATCCAACGGCCCGCCGGCAGCCCGCCGGCGAACTGCGCGATACGGTCGCGGAACTCGGCCTCGGACTTTGTGTCCCGCAATTGTACGCTCGCCAGGTTCTGGCCGCCATCCACGAAATGCACGTGCGCGTCGTTGAAGCCGGGCACCACCAGCTTGCCGCCCAAATCGATGACCGCTGTGCCAGGGCCGGTCCACTTGCGAATGTCTGCGTTGGAGCCCACCGCCACGATCCGGCTGCCCACGCAGGCCACCGCCTCGGCGCGCGGCTGGGCCTCGTTCACCGTCCAGATCTTACCGTTCACCAGCGCCAGGCTGGCCGCCGGTTGCGCGTCCGCGATATGCATGCCGGCCATCGGGAGCAACATGGTAAGTCCCACCCGCAACTTGAACATGCTCTGATTGTATAGAATGGAAACCCTGTATGAAAGGAATCTTCCACTCGCTCGCGCTCGCGGCGTGCTTCGCGCCGATCGCCGCGGCGCAACCCGCCGCGCCCTTGAAGGACCGTATCGCCGCCATCATGCGCCGTCCCGAATTCCAGCACGCCAGGTTCGGCATGGAGTTCCGCGCCCTGGATGCGGACCAGCCCGTTTACGGCTTCAACGAGCAGCAGTTCTTCGTCGCCGCATCCACCACCAAGCTGCTCACCGAGGGCACCGCGCTCTCGCTGCTCGGGCCGGATTACCGCTTTCATACGCGCGTCTTCCGCACCGGCGCGGTGGACCCTGCCGGCACCCTCCATGGCGACCTGGTGCTGGTCGCCTCCGGCGATCCCAACCTGTCGAACCGCATCCAGCCCGATGGAACCCTGGCCTTCCAGAACCAGGATCACGCATACGATTCGTTGCCTGGCGGCGCCAAGCTGGTGGCGGGCGATCCGCTAGCCGTAATCCGCGGTCTGGCGGTGCAGGTTGCCAAGGCCGGAATCAAGAAGGTGGCGGGACATGTCATCGTGGACGCCGGTTTATTTCCCGAAGGCGAGCGTGAGCTCGGCACCGACATTGTCATTTCGCCGGCGGCCGTGAATGACAACTTAGTGGACGTGACCGTCACCTCCGGCGACCCGGGGTCCCCGCCCAGGCTGATATTGTCTCCCGCGACCGCCTATATCCACATCGCGAATCAGCTCAAGACTGGCCCCGCGGGCAGCGCGGCCGCGATTTCGTTTACCGACCAGCGTCAAGCGGATGGCGCCTACGCCGTCACCATTCAGGGCGCCGTTCCCGCCGCTTCGTCTTTCATGCGCACCTATCGTGTCCCGGAGCCCGCCCGCTTCGCCGAAATGACCTTCGTCGAAGCCCTGCGGGATGCGGGTGTCTCCGCCGCCGCCGATCTGAACTTCAAGCCTGCCCAGGGGCAATCGACTTACAAGCCGGAGAACATGGTGGCCGAACATGTCTCGGCCGCCTTTACCGAAGAGGTCAAGGTCACCCTGAAGGTGAGCCAGAATCTGCACGCCAGCATGACCCCGTACATCCTGGGCGCCGTGATCGGTAAGAAGAAGGATGACGCCCTACAATCGGGGTTCGACCTGGAAAACGATTTCCTGCGCAAGGCGGGTCTGGATGTCTCGGGCGCCAGCCAGAGCGACGGCGCCGGCGGCGATGCCTTCTATACACCGGACTTCATGGTGCATTACCTGATCTACATGGCTCACCAGGACGCCCTCTTCCCTGCTTTTCTGAAGGCGCTGCCGGTGCTGGGGAAAGACGGAACCCTGGTGGACATTCAAACGGATTCGCCGGCCGCCGGCCACGTCTACGCCAAGACCGGCACCCTCGGGCATGCCGATCTGCTGAATCACTCCCTGATGATTACCGGAAAAGGCATCGCCGGATACATCGACCGCACCGACGGGCGGCGCCTGGCGTTCGCGGCTTACATGGGAATGGTGGCCGGCGATCCGCAGACCGTCATGCACCGCGTGGGCAACGTGCTGGGCGAGATTGCGGCCGCGGCTTACGACGCTCCCATTTAGGCGCCACCCATTGCCGCGAAATCGGATAGAATAGTCTTATAGTCCGGCCGCGAATTCAGTGGGAGAAAAATCCATGTCCGAACGAACCATTCATATCACTGAGCTTATCCTTCGCGATGCCCATCAAAGCCTGATGGCCACGCGTATGTCCCTGGAAGATCTCGTGCCGGCTTGCGAAGACCTTGATAAAGCGGGGTTTTGGTCGATCGAGTGTTGGGGCGGGGCGACTTTTGATGCCTGCATCCGTTTCCTGAACGAAGATCCCTGGGAACGCCTGCGCACCTTCCGCAAGCTCATGCCCAACTCCCGTCTGCAGATGCTGTTGCGCGGCCAGAACCTGCTGGGCTACCGGCATTACGAAGATGGCGTCGTGCGGCGGTTCGTGGAGAAGGCCGCCGAAAACGGTATGGACGTGTTCCGCGTATTCGACGCGCTCAACGATATTCGCAATCTGCGCACGTCGCTCAAAGCCGTGCGCGCCACGGGTAAGCATGCCCAAGGCACCATCTGTTACACCATCAGCCCGGAACACACGATTCCAGCCTTCGTTACCATGGCCGAGCAGCTTGTTGACCTGGGCTGCGATTCCATCTGTATCAAAGATATGGCCGGACTGCTGAAGCCTGCACCGGCATATGAGCTGGTGGAAGGCATCAAATCCGCTTGCGGGGACGAAACCCTGGTGCACGTGCACACCCACGCCACTACCGGCGTCACCCTGGTCAGCTTGATGAAAGCCATCGAAGCCGGTTGCGACATTGTGGATACCAGCATCAGCAGCTTGAGCCTGGGCCCCGGCCACAATCCGACCGAGGCGCTCATCGAAATGCTGGAAGGCACCGGCTATCGCACCGTTATCGACATGGAGCGCGTGCGCAAGGTGCGCGATTACTTCAACAAGGTCCGGCCGCGCTACAGCGAGTTTCTGACCGGATTTAACGGCGTGGATACGGATATCTTCCGCAGCCAGATTCCCGGCGGCATGATTTCCAACATGGAGAGCCAGCTTAAGCAGCAGGGCGCCGGCGACCGGCTGCGCGAAGTGCTGGAGGAAGTGCCTGCCGTCCGGCGCGATGCGGGCTATCCGCCGCTGGTGACGCCTTCCAGCCAGATCGTCGGTACCCAGGCAGTCTTCAACGTATTGATGGGACGCTACCAAACACTGACCGGTGAATTCGCGGATTTGATGTTGGGCTACTACGGGAGTACTCTCGGCGAGAAGAACCATGAGGTGGTCAAGAAGGCCATCCAGCATTCCAAAAAGGAGCCTATTTCCGGCCGCCCGGCCGATCTGCTGCGTCCCGAGTGGGACCACTTGCGCGCGGACGCCCTGGCGCTTGGCGGATGCAATGGAAATGATGAAGATGTATTGACTTACGCCATGTTTCCTCAAGTAGCGCCTAAATTCTTTCCGGCGCGCAGTCAGGGACCCAGGAACCTCGGCAAAGAGCCGGCCCAGGCGCCCTTAAAAAACGAAACGAAGCCAATTGCCGTGCCGGCCCAGGCGCAACTGACCGAGCCGGTTTCCTATGTGGTGACGCTGAACGGCAAATCGCACAACGTCACGGTCGCGCCGGCGCAATAACTACCAGGTCAACATGAGCATCGAAACCAGAATTCGCGAGTTAGATCAAAAACGGGCAAGCCTGATGGAAGGCGGCGGAAAGCCGCGCATCGAGAAACAGCACGAGTCGGGCAAGCTGACGGCCCGCGAGCGCATCGAGCGGCTGATCGATGGCGGCAGCTTCCAGGAGATCGGGCTGTTCGCGAGACATCACGCGATGCTGTTTGGAATGGCTGACAAAGAGCTTCCGGCCGATGGCGTGGTCACCGGCGCCGCCACCGTGGACGGCCGTCTCGTTCACCTCGCCAGCCAGGACTTTACAGTCGGCGGCGGCGCGGCGGGTGAAGTGCATAGCGATAAGGTCGCCGAGATGATGCGCTCCTCGCTCAAGACCGGGTCGCCGTTCGTCTTCATCAACGACTCGGGCGGCGCGCGCGTGCAGGAAGGCATCAACAGCCTGGCGGGAT
>Ga0070731_10001419_pt1 | contig 24798 bp, 27 predicted proteins | sample Coa_R1_2_FD_66448 | JGI IMG/M metagenome (GOLD analysis project Ga0070731, IMG submission 66448) | Surface soil microbial communities from Centralia Pennsylvania, which are recovering from an underground coalmine fire - Coalmine... | ecosystem: Environmental > Terrestrial > Soil > Unclassified ... | reverse complement strand
CGACTTCCTGTTCCGCCATGCGACGCGGCCGGAATTCATCTACCGGCACAAATGGCGAGTCCACGACCTGATCTTCTGGGACAACCGCTGCACGATGCACTACGCGTTGTCCGATTACGATTTCTCTGTCCGCCGGCATATGCATCGGACCACAATCGCGGGCGACGTGCCGGTTTGAATCATTCCCGTGTCATCGCCTCGCGATAAAGCTGGTCGACGCGGCGCGTGATCGGGCCAGGCTTGCCGTCGCCGATCGTTCGGCCGTCCACGCGCGTCACAGGGGTAATGCCGCCGAGCGTGCCGGTCGCGAACGCCTCGTCTGCGGCATAAACCTCGCTCAGCGTGAAATCCGTTTCGCGCACCACACCGCCATCCGCGCGATAGAGCTCGATCACCTTGGCGCGGGTGATGCCCATGAAGTTGCAGCGTCCCGTCGACGTGCAAAGCTCATGCCGGCGCACGATGAAGAAGTTCGTCGAGTTGCAGCTCGCGACGAAACCATTCGGATCGAGCATCAGCGCCTCGTCGGCGCCAGCGTTGACCGCCTGGATCAGCGCCTGGATAAGATTGAGCCGACTGTGCGTGTTGAGCCGGAGATCGAAGACATCCGGCGTGCTGCAGCGAAACGACGACGTGAAAAGCGACAGGCCATTCTCGGCAAGCGATGGGTTCGGCTGCTTGAATTCGGCGACGATGACGATCGTGGCGCGCCCGAGCGCGAAGCGCGGATCCTGGTTCGGCGTCTTCTTTCTGCCGCGCGTGACCATGATGCGAACGTGGACGCCGTCGCGCATGCCGTTCCGTTCGAGCGTCGCACGTATCGCGGCGACGAGCGCGTCGCGCGGCATGCCGATGTCGAGCGCGAGCGTACGCGCGGCGTCGTAGAGGCGGTCCATGTGCCGATCGAGCGCGACCAGCCGGCCGTCGACGAGACGCAGGCTCTCCCAGATGCCGTCGCCGAGAACGAATCCGCTGTCGAACACCGACACCATCGCTCGCTCGCGCGGCACGAGTTCACCGTCGACGTAGACGAGCACGTCCTCGTTGCGCGGGTCGTCGACGTAGCCTTGCGAGCTTGCCGAAGTTGAGTCGTTGGAAGCGTTCATGCGGAGATCGAGTCGTCGAGAGTCAATTGGCGATAGAGACGCACATACCCGCCGCCTGCTTGTTCGCCGAGTGAAGGCGACGCGACGCCGAGCCCCGGTGCGTCACCCAGATCGACGAATCCGGAATCGATGCGCTTCATCTCATCGGGCAGAAGCGACGCGAGATGATCGTGAAAGCGATGGTATTCGACCGTCGCGACATTGTCGCGTGCCGCGCCGAAATGCAGGCTCGCCGCCTGCATCACGGCGGTCGAGAAGCACTGCGGGGTCGACTTCACGCCGTGCGCGGCCGCGTGGTTGTCGATAGGGCCGGCACCCGAGAAGCCGCCGCAAAGTCCGAGACAGTATTGAAGAACCGTCACCGCGTGCGCGTCGATCAGCATGCGAAACGCCTCTTCGCGATGCTCGGCCTCCGTGGCGACGACCGGCAGAAGCGATTCATTGATCTGAACCATGCCTGTGATGTCATCGAACGACAGCGGCGCCTGGATCGCCGCGACGCCAGCGCCGAGCAGCGCCTCGCACCACGCACGTGCGCTCGTGCGCGAGAGCTGGTTGACCGCATCGACCCAGAGGACGGCATCTGCGCCAATCGCGTGCCGCACTGCACGCACGCGCTCGACGTCGCCCTCGCGCGACAGCGCGCCGATCTTCATTTTCACGTGCCTGATGCCCACCTCGGCGTAACCCTCGAATTCGCGCGCGAGATCGCGCAACGTCGCGCCGTCGCGATAGAGGCCACCGCTTGCATAGACTGCGACTCGTCCTCGATGTCCCCCAAGGACGCGCCATAGCGGCATTCCCGCCGCGCGCGCCTTTGCATCCCAAAGCGCGATGTCGATCGCGCTCGTGGCCGCGGCTGCGACCCAAGGTTCGAGCGAGGGCGTCCGCGTTGCGACGCGTGCAACGATCTCCGTTGCATGCGCAATATCGACGCCGATCAACGCGGGCAGGAATTGACGCGCCAGCGCATCGAGGACGAGCGCGATCTGCGGTTGCCGCGACCATGCCTCGCCGATACCTTGTACGTCGACATCGGTGTCGAGCACGACGAGCGGCGCGCGTCGCTCGTACCAGCGAAACGTCGGATTCCACGAGCGTCCATCGAGCTGCCGCCGGAATTCGAGCACCCTGGCGGCGACGATCTTCACGGGTTCGCCTACAGCGCACGTTCGACGAAGCGCGCGAGAAACTGCTGCGTGCGCTCCCGCTTCGGATGCTTGAGCACCTCGTCGGCGGTGCCCGTTTCGTGAACGATACCGTCGGCGATGAACACGACGCGGTCCGCGAAATGGTAGGCGAAGCCAAGCTCGTGGGTGACGAGCAGCATCGTCCTTCCCTCATCCGCCAGCGCGCGGATCACGCGCAGCACTTCGCCGACGAGCTCCGGATCAAGCGACGAAGTGGGCTCGTCGAAGAGCAGCACCTCGGGATCCATGGCGAGCGCACGTGCGATCGCGACGCGCTGCTGCTGGCCGCCGGAGAGCTTCGCCGGATACGCATCGAGCTTGTCCTGGAGGCCCACTTTGGCGAGTTGCGCGGTGGCACGCTCGCGCGCCGCATGCTTCGCGATGCGTTTCACCGTGATCAGCCCTTCCATCACGTTCGCGCGCACCGTCATGTGCGGGAACAAATTGAACTGCTGGAACACCATGCCGACACGCGCGCGAATCTCGCAAAGCTCGGCTTCCGAATAAAAGCGCTCGCCGGAAGCGCCGTTGGCGCTCGCCTGCCGTCCGATCGCCTTGCCGTCGAGCTCGATCGTGCCTTCGCTCGGCAGCTCCATGAAATTGAGGCAGCGCAGGATCGTGCTCTTGCCCGATCCGCTCGCGCCGATGATCGCGATCCGCTCGCCGCGGCGGACGTCGAGATCGACGCCCTTCACCACGTGCAGGTCGCCGAAGCGCTTGTGCAGATTGCGGATGCGGATGACCACGTCGCTCGTGTTCGCGGCGCCGGCGGCCACGGCGGGCGCTACGGCGGACATGGTTGTCGTCACGTTTTCAATCACGCGCGGCGAGCCGCCGCTCGAGCCGTGCCGACAGGTAGCTGCCCGGGTAGATCAACACGAGGTAGATCAGCGCAACGACGGTCAGGATTTCGAGCGGCCGATAGTAAGTGGAGCTCAGCAGCCGTCCCTCGTACATCACCTCGTTGACTGCGAGAAGCGACGCGAGCGAAGTGACCTTCGCGAGCTCGATCGCGCGATTCGTGAATGCGGGAAGCATTCGCTTCATCACCTGCGGCAGCACGATCCGGCGCATCGTCATCGCGCGCGTCATGCCGATCGCCTTCGCGCCTTCCCACTGCCCGCGCGCAATCGAAACAATGCCGCCACGGAAGATCTCGGCGCAATACGCCGACGTGTTGAGCGTCAGCGCGAGCGCCGCCGCGACGAAGGGCGTCAGTTGCGCGCCGAGCATGATCGGGAACGCGTAATAGAACCAGATGAGCTGCACGAGCACCGGTGTGTTGCGAAAGACCTCGACGTACCCGATCGCCAGCGCGTTCAGCGATGGTCGCCGCGACACGCGCGCGAGGCTGATCGCGAAGCCCAGCGCGAGGCCGAGCGCGAACGCGACGAGCCAAAGCTCGACGGTGACTGAGACACCGCGCAGGAGCAGCGGAAAATTGTCGCGGACGACGGCAAAGTCCCACGTGTATTTCATTGCTCGCCTTCAGCCGATCCGCGCGAGCCGATGCTCGAAGAGGCGCATCAGATTGCTCGCGGCGAAGAGCACGATGAAATACATCGCTGCAATCGTCGTATAGACCTCCATCGGGCGAAACGTGATGCTGTTCACCTGCATCGCCTGGTAGAGCAGCTCGCCGTACGCGAGCGACGACGCGAGCGCGGTCGTCTTCGTGAGCTCGAACGAGCGCTCGACGAACGGCGGCACCATGCGACGAAGCGCCTGCGGAACGATGACGCGCCGGAGCGCCGCGCGATAGTTCATCCCGAGCGAGCGCGCCGCCTCCCACTGGCCGCGCTCGATCGAGACGATGCCGCCGCGAAAGACTTCCGCGTAGAACGCGCCCGATTGCGTCGACAGCGCGAGCACCGCCGCAGTGAACGGTTCGAGCGAGAGACCGATCAGGATCGGCAGCGCATAGAAGAACCAGAAGAAATGGACGAGCGGCGGCGTGTTGCGATAGAAATCCACGAACGCAGTCGCGGGGACGCGTAGCAGCGGCCGCCGCGACAGGCGCATCAGCGCGACCACGAAGCCGACGATCACGCCGAGCACGATCGACACGGCGGCGAGCTTCAGCGTACCGACGAGCCCGGCCACGAGCATGTCGAAGTGGCCGAAGACCGCGCCGAAGTCCCATTGGTACTTCATGCGGATGCCATCGCGACAATGACGCAGCGCGGAACACGACCAGCCTCGCGCACCGCGTAGGCAGACGCTACTTCCACTGCTCCTTGATGATCGGCGGCGCCTTCGCCGGGTCGATGTGCCGCGATCTCAGGAAGTCCTCGTAGAACTTCTGCGTTTCGCCATCCTTGTAATACTTGGCGAACTCCTGGTCGAGGAATTCGACGAACGCCTTGTCGCTTTCGCGGCGAACGCCGGCGCTCGTCGGCAACGCGACGACGGGCTGCGGGATCACGACCTCGCCCTTCTTGACGCGTGCCTGCTGCATCACGAGCGCAGGGTGATAAAAGCATGCCGCATCGACGCGACCGGAATAGAACGCGGCGATCGCCTCGTCCATGTTCTGAAAGCGCTCGATCTTCGCCTTCGGCAGGCGCTTGGTGATATCGCGGTCGGGCGCCGTGCCGAGCGTCACCGCGATCTTCACGTTATCGTGGTCGAGATCCGACCAGGTCGTCGCCTTGAGCCCGTCGCGAACGAGGACGCCCTGTGCGTACCAGAAGAATGGCGCGTCGGGAAAGTCGATCGCCTTCTTGCGCTCGTCCGTGGCATCGAGCACGAACATCACGTCGATCTGATTCGCCTGAACGGCCGCGACCGCGTTGCCCCAGGTCGTTTCGACCGGTACGAGCTTCACCCGGAGATCCTTCGCCACCTGCTGGCCCATGCTGTAGCCGATGCCGCTCCACTGCCCGGTCGCCGGATCCTTGAAAAACCACGGCTCGCCGGGCGTGACGCCGATGCGAAGCTCGCCGCGTTGCTTGATCTGCTGCATCGTCGACGCGGGTTGCTGAGCGAGCGCGGCGGCGGATGCGAGCGCGACGACCACGAGGGCGCCAAGGACGTTGGTGAACGCGGGTTTGGCCAAAGTGATCATCGGTGTTCCTCCAATTCTCAAAGGCGCGCTCGTTCGACTTGGCGCGATGGGCGACGAAATGATAATACGAACGCCACTCGCATGCGGCTCGCGCAGCGGCGCCGGCTGTCGATGCGAACCCCGTCCTTTGTCTCCACGAACAGCCTGGACCCGAAATTTCATTTGGCGGAATTTGGCGCGGCGTTTTGACATGCTGCATCGCGGGTGAAATACTCGGCCTCGGTTCTCGCCCAGGAGACGAACATGGCGCTCGTTGGCATCAGAATGCTTCCACGCATCGGCGCGGCCGCCGCCGCGATCGTGCTTCTCGCATTGGCAGCCGGAAGCGCGTCCGCGCAAACGATGCAGGGAAAGATCAGGGCCGGTCAGCCGATCATCGTCGCGACGGAGGACGACTACCGGCCGTTCGAGTTCATGCAGGATGGAAAGCCGGCCGGCCTCGACAACGAGCTGTTTCAATTGATGAAGGCCGACGCGAAATTCGACCTGCGACAGGAGATCCTGCCGTGGACCGGCCTTCTCGCCGGCGTCAGCAGCGGCAAGTTCGACGCGGCGGTGACCGGTGCGCTGATCAACAAGGAACGCATGAAGGCGTTCGACTTCTCGATGCCAATCGCCGCGAACAACCACTATTACCTGAAGCGCGCGAACGACAACAGCATCAAGTCGATCAAGGACCTCTCCGGCAAAACGTGCGGCGTGCAGTCCGGCAGCGTGCTCTTCGCCCGTCTGCCGGAGCTCGAGGCGATGCTCGCGAAGACCGGGGGCAAGCTCGGCAAGGTCGTCCAGTACGCCTCCTATCCCGAGGCGTACCAGGACCTGGCGGCCGGTCGCGTCGACTATGTTGTTAACGGCGAGATCAATCTGCTCGGCGTCATGGCGGAGCGGCCCGGCGTTTTCGCGATGGGACAACCGGTCGTCGATAGTCCCTCGTACGTGGGCTGGCCGGTCAAGAAGGGCAACAAGGAAATGCTCGACTACCTGAACGGATTCCTCCGCGAGGTGCGGGCGAACGGCAAGCTGCAGGAGTTGCAGCAGAAGTGGCTGAAGGTTTCGTTCAAGGATTTGCCGGAGCACGTCGAACCCAACTTCTGATCGTTCGCGGTTTCGCTCGCTCTCGTCGCCGCTCGCTTGGGAGCGTCGCTCGCGCTGCTGTTGAAGGGCGCTGCCGTCACGGCGTCCGTCTCGGCGGCGGCGATCGCGCTCGGCGTTCCGCTCGGGCTCGCGCTCGCGCTTATTCGTTGGCGTCGCGTTCCCTTGCTGTCGCAGGTGACCGCCGCGTACGTAAGCCTGATCCGCGCAACGCCGGCGATCACCCTCGCGCTTCTGATCTTCTTCGCGCTGCCGACCTTCGGCGTAGCGCTCGATCCGACGACCGCGGCGGTCCTCACGCTGACGATCAACACGTCCGCCTTCAACTGCGAGATCTGGCGTTCGGCGCTGATCGATTTTTCGCGCGATCAGCTCGACGCGGCGGCTGCGTTCGGCATGCGGCCCGGCGTTGCGTTCCGGCGGATCATCTTTCCTCAGATCTGGCGGACGAGCCTGCCGGCGCTCGTCAATGAGATGACGCTGCTCGTCAAGGCGAGCCCCGCGCTCGCCGTGATCGGCATCGTCGATCTCACGCGCGCCGCGAGCCGGATCGGCGCAGCCACGTACAAGCCGCTTCCGCCTTTCATTGCGGCAACCGTGCTCTACGTTGCCTTGGTGCTCGTACTCGTCGCGGTTCAGCGCCTCGTGGAAGCGCGCGTCAAGCGCAGGCTCCAGGCCGCATGATCGCCGGTTTTGGCATCGTGGCAGCGCATTTCCGCGAGTTCGCGGCCGGGCTCGCAAACACGCTGTGGCTTGCGGGTGCGACGCTCGTTCTGGCGAGCGTCCTCGGCTGCATCCTCGCCGCATTAATGCTCTCGCGAACGCGCTTCGTCCGCACGTCGATCGGTCTCTTCGTCGACGCCATGCGTTGCGTGCCCTTCCTGCTGCTCGCCTATCTCGTCTACTACGGCCTTCCCGAGCTCGGGATTCGCTTCGACAGCTGGAGCAGCGGCTTGAGCGCGCTCGCGGTCTATCACGCCTGCTACGTGGCGGAGATCGTGAGGGGCGCCTGGAGCCATCTTCCACGCGAGCAGATCGAAGCCGGGCGAGCGTACGGATTCTCCGGATACGCCCTCTTTCGCCGCGTCGTGCTGCCGCAACTCTTCTTCGCGGCGGCGCCGCTCATCGGCAATCAGACCGTCTACATCATCAAGGACACGGCGTTCCTGATGATCATCACGGTGCCGGAGCTCACCTTCGTCGCGAGCTCGATTCAGGCGACGTACTTCGTGCCTTTTGCCTCGTTCATGTTCGCGATGGCGTTGTATTGGATCGTAACGCTCGTTGTCGAGGCAAGCGTGCGGCGCATCGAAGCCGCCGCGGAGACCCGGCGTGCAGGCTGAGGACCAACCCGTCGTCGCCGTCGAAGCGCGCGGCCTGTGCAAGCGTTTCGGCAAGCTCGAGGTCCTGAAGAAGGTCACCTTCACCGTTCCGCGCGGCACGACGGTCTGCATTCTTGGGCCGAGCGGATCGGGCAAATCGACGCTCCTGCGCTGTCTCAACTTCCTCGAGCAACCCGACGAAGGCGAGGTGCTGCTTCGCGGCGAGCGAGTCGGCGTAAAGGACGGCGCTCTGATGAAGGAGCGCGAGCTTTGCGCGTTCCGCGTACGCATGGCGATGGTGTTCCAGCACTTCAACCTCTGGCCGCATCTGACCGCGCTTGGCAACGTGATCGAAAGCCCGATTCATGTGCTCGGCAGGCCGCGTGAAACCGCTGTCGAAGATGGGCGAGAGCTATTGCGCAAGGTCGGTCTCGCCGACAAGACCGATGTCTACCCGCACACGCTTTCCGGCGGGCAGAAACAGCGCGTGGCCATCGCACGCGCGCTCGCCATCAATCCGGAAGTGCTCTTGTTCGACGAGCCGACCAGTTCGCTCGATCCCGAGATCGTCGGAGAAGTGCTTTCGGTGATGAAGCAGCTATCGTCCGAAGGCATGACCATGATCGTCGTGACGCACGAGATGAGCTTCGCGCACGAAGCCGCCGATGCGGTGCTGTTCATGGACGGCGGCCGGATCGTCGAATCCTCGGCGCCGGATGAATTCTTCGCGAAGCCGCGTACCGAGCGCGCGCGGCAGTTCCTGCAACGCTACGTCAGGTGACACGATGACCGAGCACGACAAGACGCTGCCCAACATTGCCGCCAACCAAATTCGCGAGGACCGAATCATCGCGCCGGGTGACGACTGGTCGGGTATCGTCGAGCGCGGCAATACGCTGCGTATCATCGATCTCGAAGGTCAGCAGGCGGTCGATTTTCTCTGCTACAACGCTTCGGATCCTTTGGAGCGCTACAACGCCGCCGACACGATGAAGATCAACGGCTCGCTCTTCGTCGGCAATGGAACGCGGCTCTACTCGGACATGGGGAACGTGCTCTTCGAAGTGACCGACGACACGTGCGGCTTCCACGATACGATCGGCGGCTGCTGCTCGGCGGAAAGCAACCGCGTACGCTACGGCGTTGCGCGGGGACCCAACTGCCGCGACAACTTCCTGCGCGCACTCGCGCGACACGGGATGTCGAAGAAGGACATGGTCGCGAACATTAACTTCTTCATGTACGTCCCGATCGGCGCCGATGGTCGCATGGCGATCAAGGAAGGCCTGTCGAAGCCCGGCGATTACGTCGACCTGAAAGCCGCCATGGACGTGCTCGCGGTGCTTTCGAATTGCCCGCAGATCAACAATCCCGCGAACGCCTACCATCCAACGCCGGTGCGCGTCGTCGTGTACGCGTAGCGCGGTCGGCTTACTCGACCTCGATCGCGACGTCCTTCGGACGGCGATCGAGTCCGTTTGTCAATGTGATGTCCATCGGACACGCGGAAAATACGACGATCAGATCGACGATCGCGCTGATGGCGACGCGATCGCCCGGACGAGCGGCCGGCGGACGGATCGCGAGCTTTCCATCGGACTCGATGGCAACGTTCTCGAACAGGTTCCAGGGACTCGGAATGCGAGATGTGGCAACGGCGATCTCGCCAAGAGCCTGCCAAAAATTTTCAGCGCAGCTCGCGTGCCGGCCTTCACAACCGAGCAGCCGATAACGTTCCTCGTCGCATGCCGAAAGCAGCGTGTCGTGCACGCCGGGTGACGTGTCCTGGTCGAAGCGAATGATGGGCCGGCGCCGGTTGCTGTAGAGCAGGTCGCCGGCTCGCGGGCAGAGCTTGTCCAGGCACGAGCGCGTGTGCTCCATCGACATGACCTCGCTGGTGTCGCTCGCGCAAAGCGCCCACGTGTCGACGACCTGCTGACCGTGGAGATTGACGATCTTGATGCGGCCGCCCGTCGCCAACCGGACGGCCTTGCCCGTGCCGGCTTTGATCAAGAACGAATGCGGCACGACTACACCGCCACGTCCGCGTTTCGCCGTGCCCAGAACGTGACCCGCCGCTCGATCAGCGCGAAGATCGCATACATCGCAACACCAAGCACTGCGAGCAGGAATACGCCGGCGAACACCAGCGGCACGTCGAACGTCGAGCTCGCGAGGATCATCATGCTTCCGATGCCGATGTTCGCGGCGACCGTTTCCGCGACCACCGTGCCGACGAACGCGAGCGACACGGCGATCTTCAGCGATGCGAAGAAATACGGCATCGAGCGAGGCAGCCCGACGCGACGCAGGATGTCGAGCTTGCTGGCGCCGAGCGCACGCAGCACGTCCTCGAGCTCGGGCTCGGTCGTTGCGAGACCGGTCGCGACGTTCACGACCACCGGGAACAGGCACATGATCGCGGCCGTCAGGATCGCCGGGATCGTACCGATGCCGAACCAGATCACGAGGATCGGCACGACCGCGATCTTCGGCACGCTGTAGAAACCGATGAGAAGCGGATACGTCACGCGATAGACGAAGCGCGACAATCCGATGCACGCACCGATTGCCGCGCCGACGGCCACGCCGAGGAAGAAGCCGACGATCGTCGTGTAGAGCGTCTGAATCGCGTTTGGCAGGATCGCCGGCCACTTGGTGACCAGCACCGAGAGAAACTCGCTCGGCTTGGGGAGAATGAACACCGGGACCTTGAACACGCGGCACGCGACTTCCCACAGCACGAAGAAGAGCACGATCGCGAGCAGGGGAAACGTGCGATCGACGGCGAAGATCGTCGCGAGACGCGCTCGCAGGCTTTCGCGCGCCGCCGGGAGCGCCTCCGAATCGGCGACCGGCGCCGGCCTCGGTGCAGCGCGGTCGAGCTCGCTAACGCTGCGCATCCTCGAACTCTCTGTCGCGCAGCATCTGCATTTCTAAACGCCGCGATCGTGCGAGATATGGCGACGCAGCTCGTGCACGAGCTCCGAAGCCTCCTCGGTAAAGAGATCGTCGAGCGTTCGCGGGCGCCTGATCGTCACGCGATGCGACATCAGCACGCGACCCGGCCGCGCGCTCATCACGTGAACGGTATCGGCGAGGAAAACCGCCTCCCGCAGATCGTGCGTCACCAGGATCACCGTCGGGCTGCGCTCCATCCACAGCTTCTGCAGCACCTGCCACAGGTCCTCGCGGGTGAACGCATCGAGCGCGCCGAACGGCTCGTCGAGCAGCAGAAGGCGTGGATCGTGAATCAACGCGCGACACAGCGAGGCGCGCTGAAGCATGCCGCCCGAAAGCTCCCACGGATACTTGTCGACGAAATTGCCTAGGCCCACTTCGGTCAGCAACGCGCGCGCCATCTCGCGATATTCGTTCTTCTTCGCGTGAAACCGACTGCGATGCGGCTCGACGATGCGTAGCGGCATCAGCACGTTGTCGAGCGTGCGAAGCCAGGGGAGCATCGTCGGGTTCTGGAACGCCATGCCAACGATCTTGATGGGTTTCACGACCTCGCTGCCGCCGACCATGACCGCGCCCTGCGATGGACGTCGCAGACCCGACGCGAGCTTCAGGAGTGACGACTTGCCGCAGCCGCTCGGGCCGACAATCGCCACGAACTCGCCGCGGCGAAGCGACAGGTTCGTCTGGTCGAGCGCGAGCGTCGACGCGTTCTTGCCGACCTTGTAGTCGAGCTTGACGTCGCGAACGTCGACGAACACGTCGCCGTCGCGAGCCGCCGGGCTCGCCTGGCCCACCGCGGCGGCTTCAACCGCGACGTTCATCGATTCATTCCGCCGCTTTGAGCTCGTGAATCTCGCGCAGCTCGCGCGCCGGCAGGAACTGGCGCGTGAAGATTTCCTGCGGCGCTGGCGTGCGCTTCAGATCGTAGGCGTCGACAACGATGCCGATGCCCTTCTCGAGGTGTGCATCGTCGACGTCGCCGATGCCGATCCGCTTCGATTCGGGCGACAGCATCTCGATGTTCACCGTCGCGATCAGGTTCTCGAGCTCGATTTTGCGATCGAGCAGCGGCTGGCGCTTGAGCGCCGCGTCGACGCCCTTGCCAGGATTCGCGAGCGTGTCCTGGAAGCCTTTCGCGATCGCGCGCAACAGACCTTTGACCGCCTCGGGATGATCGTGGATGAACTCCTTCGAAACGATGATCGCGTTGCTGTAGAGATCGAGCCCGTAATCGCTGTACTTCATGATGTTCACGTGCTCGCCCGGGTTCGGATAGATCTTGCGCAGGCTGAACCAGACGGTGTTGATGTAGCCCGAGATCGCGTCCACCTCGCCGCGCACGAGCATCTGCTCGCGAAGGCTCGGCTGCATGTGCTTCCACTTGATCGTACTGGCGTCGATCCCTGCCGCTTTCGCAAAGGCCGGGAACAGCTTGAACGGCGCATCGTCGACCGGCGCGCCGAGCGTCTTGCCTTCGAGCTGCTTCGGCTTCGTGATGCCCTTGTCCTTCATCGAGTAGATCGTGAACGGCGAATTGCCGTACACCATGAACACGGCCTGCGGCGTGTCGTCGGGGTGTTGCGCCGCAAACACCGTGAGCGCATTGATGTCGCCGAAGCCGACGTCGTAGGCCTTGCTCGCGACGCGCGTCACCGCCGCGCCGGACCCTTCACCCTGGTCCATCTGGACGTCGAGACCTTCGGCCTTGAAATAGCCGTTGTCCTGTGCGAGGAAGAACCACGCCTGCGGTCCCTGGTATTTCCAGTTGAGGATGAAGCGAACTTTGACCGGCTCGGCCGCGTGCGCCGCCATCGAAAGCGCCGCCGCGGCAACGAGGCCGGCGCGCAGCATGTCTCGCAGCCACATTCTCATGCTCTCCTCCTGATTGACCTTACATCCACTTGGACGCCTTCACGGGCGCGAACGCGCCGAATCGCTCGAGCAGCACGCCCGGATCGGATTCGGCGATGATCATCTCGCGATGCGCGGACGGCAGGAAACCCTCGGCGATCATCGTGTCGATCTGCGCGAGCAGCGAACGATAGAACCCGCCGACGTCGAGCAGGCCGAGCGGCTTTTCATGACCGTCGAGCTGCGCATCGACCCACATTTCGAGCAGCTCCTCGAGCGTGCCGACGCCACCTGGCAACGCAATGAAGCCGTCGGCAACTTCCGCCATCCGGCGCTTGCGCAACGACCGCGTGTCGACGATCTCGGCGTAGGTCAGCTTCGAATGCAACTGTCCCTTGTCGGCGAGCGCGCGAGGAATGATGCCGCGCACTTCGCCGCCGGCTTCCAGCACGGCGTCCGCGACGATCTTCATCAGGCCCTTGCTCGAGCCGCCGAAAACGAGCTCGATGTCGCGCGCGGCAAGCGCCTGCCCGAGCGCAGCCGCCGCGTCGCGATAGATATCGGATCGACCGAGGTTCGATCCGCAGAAAACCGCGAGCTTCATTCGTGAGCGACTCGGAGACCGCGTTCGGCATCGGACTCGGTCGCGCGGAGACGATCAGAAGGATGCTGCGCCCGCGAGCGCCGCAAGCCCGGCCTTGGCGACTTCGAGGTCCTCTTCACCTGTTTGCGATCCGACGCCGATGCCGCCGATTGTGATGCCGTCGACGACGATCGGCAATCCTCCCTTGAGATTGACAAGGCGTCCCGACGTCGCGTGCGCGAGGCGGAACTCGAGATCGCCCTGAATGCCGCCGGTCGGCGCGCGGCTCGACGCTGCCGTCGACGCCTTGCGGATCGACGATTCGATGCTCAATCGCTTCGCGCCGTCCATTCGCATGAACGCAAGGAGATGTCCGCCCTCGTCGACCACCGCGATGCACTGCGGCTTCTTCATTTCCAAGGCTTTCGTGACGGCCGCATCGACGATCTTCATTGCGCCAGCCTGCGTGAGCCGTAGATGCTTGGCGACGTCCATGCGGTTCTTTCAGAGAAAGCTACGCGGCCGCTTCGGCGATCACGCAGACGAGATTGGCACCGGGTGGTCCCTGATGCTCCGCACCCGCGGATGCGAGGAACATCGTGTCGCCGACGATCGTCGCCACGATCGCATGCGCGACCGCCTTCGCCTGGATGCCCGAAAACGCCGCGAGAAAATCGGAATGCAGCACGTGACGGCGGCCGCGCACGTTGGTCGCGTAGTCGGCGCCCGCGTTGACGAGCACCGTCGCGAGCCTGCGCCGATCGCGCTCGGCGATGACGCCGTCCGCGAGGTCGAATCCCGCCTTGGTGAAGGCCTTTCGCGCGCCCGCGATGTCGAGCTGATCCTCCATCACGCCGTGCGCGGCGACGAGTCGGCCCGGCGCGCCTTCGACGTTGCCGATGACCAGAACCCGGCAGGCGACCTGCTCGCCGCCGGCGGATGTCGACGCGACCGACGAGTACAGCGACTTCTCGACGTTGACGATGCCTTCGCGGAGCTTTTCGCGATCGACCTCGCCGGTAGCCACTGCGACGCCGAGCGCGCACGCACCCTTCGCAAGCGATGACGCCACGGCCGGATTCGTGTTCGCGACCTTGCGTCCCCGCTTCTCGGCGTCGGCCACGCGCGCCGGCGTCATCGCCGGGCACTTGACCTCGACGCATTCCACCTGCGATGGATCGGTGATGCCGGCATCCTTCATCGCCGCGCGCGTGACGTCGGCCACAAGATCGATCTGCGCCAGCGTTCCGTATTCCTCGGGCAGAAGCTCGCGCGAGCTCGCGACGCCGAGCACGAGGCGTTTATCGCGGCCGCCCGCCTCGCGCGTGGGACGTCTGACGAACAGGTTGATGTGCGGCGACATGATGCCGCCGACGCCCCCGATCATCATCATCGGAATCTTCGCGAACACGTCGGCGCGCGAGATGCCGAGCCGTTCCGACAGCAGCACTTCCATCGCGAGCGTCGCGTAACCGCGCGCGTAGGGGTCGCCCTCGGTCTGCGCCATGATCGCGACGACATGCGCGGGATCGACCTTCTTCGCATCGAACAGCGCGGCGACGGCCGACGCGTCGCCGGGCGATGCCATCGGCACGCGGATCACTTCCGCTTCGTATCCCTGGCTCGGCATTTCGGAGATTTCCGTCCTCCTATGGACGGCGGCCAGTAAATCGGCTATCGGGCGCTATGTCAAGATATTTCGAAATTCCCCGGCACTTCGACTGAAGCGTCGGAATGGCGACGACAGCGACCCAAGAGTCGAATCATCGCGCCGAAACGCTGCGGCGATCACCCCTGCGTGCGTTGCCAGCAATCGAAAGGGTGTTCACCGTCGTCGCGCAGAGGCACGTGCTCGATCCGGATCGATTGCTGCGACGCCGGCTTCGCCATTTCCGCGTAGATCCTCGCCGTCGACAACCCGTATTTCTCGCCGTCCTCGTTCGAGTACGCGTAGTACACCTCCCCGATGCCGGTCATGTGCATCGCCGACAGGCACATCGGACAAGGGTGGCCGCTCGCGTACATGACGCAGCGCTCGAGGCGCGGGGTTTTCAGCTTAGTTGCCGCGGCGCGAATCGCCTGCATTTCGGCGTGCGCCGAGGGGTCGTGCGTTGCAAGGATTTCGTTGACGCCCGTCGCCAACACCTCGTCGTCCCTGACGAGAACGGCACCGAAGGGACGACCGCCGCGCTCGAGCACGTTTTCCCTGGCGAGGCGGATTGCCAGTGCCAGGTGCTTGCGATTCATGGTCATGGTTTGCTTCCTTTCTTCACCGTGCGATGAAGGTTCCATCGCTTGCGACGAGTCGTCCCGCCTTGAAGACATGGCTTCGGACCGGACGCGCGACGACCGCCTCGGCAACGTTGCGCGATGGAACGACAGTCAGGTCCGCCTGCGCGCCCACGTGCACGCCGTAGTCGTCGACGCCGAGCGCTCGCGCGGCGCTATGCGTGGCGAGATCGAGTGCGATGGCGAGTTCCTGATCGGTGAGGAAACCCGAGCCGTATGCGATCAGCATCGCACGCTCCAGCATGTCCGCGTCGCCGTATGGCCACCACGCGTCGCGAATGTTGTCGTTGCCCGCGATGACGGTCACCCCTGCCTCGCGTAGCTGCATCAGCGACGGATAGGGGTGGTTACCCGGCGCGTTCGTGAGGATCGAAACGCCCGCGTCGGCGAGGTTCTCCGCCGTGCGCTGCGCATCGGCTTTCGGCACCATGCCGAGCGCGTAAGCATGACTGACGTTGACGCGCCCCGCCATGCCGAGCGACTTCGCACGCCGTGCGATCTCGTCCAGTTCCGCCAAGCCTTCTGTAGCGGGGTCGTGCAGGTGAATGTCGATGCCGGCGCTGTGGCGTTGCGCGAGCCCGAATACCGCATCGAGCTGGCCATCGACGTCATGATCGACGCCCGACGGGTCGAGGCCGCCCACGAGGTCTGCGCCCTCACGCATCGCCGCGTCCATCAGTTCGTATGTCCCGGGGCACGACACCAGACCACGTTGTGGGAACGCCACGATCTCGATCGATACGACGTGCTTGTAGCGCTCGCGGACAGTCAGCACGGCGTGCAGGCTCGCAAGTCCGGTGACCGGATCGATGTCGACGTGCGAGCGCATGTGCGTCGTGCCCTGCGCAACGGCGAGCTCGATCAGCGCGGCGGCGCGTTGTTCGACCGGCGCCGCATGACCGAGGATTTCAGATTCGATGGCGACCCGCTCCATCACGCTGAATGTCGGGCTCCTGCCTGCTCGGTGCGGTTGCCATGCATCGCCGATGAGCGACTTGTCGAGATGAACGTGCGCGTCGACGAACCCGGGCAGCACGAGCGACCCGCGAAGCGATACCTGGTCGCGTGCGGCGGGCAGCGCAGCGTCGATCGCCGCGATGCGGCCCGCGGCGATGCCGATCGATACCACGGCGCCGTTCGCGAGCAGCGCATCCGTCAGCAGGGCATCGAAACGCTGGCCGGCACCTTCGGTCGTCATGTTTACGACTTCGGAAAGGGTCCGTTGATGCCTTCGACGAGCCAGTTGATGCTGCGGATCTCCTTGTCCGACAACGAAGCGCCCGCAGCCACATGCTGCTTGCCGTCGCGATCCTTGAGCGGACCGGCGAAGACTTTGAGCTTGCCGCTGACGATGTCCTTCTCGCGCTGCTTGGCGTCGGCCACCACGTCGGCCGGTATCGCTGCGTTGTAAGGGACCATCGCGCAGAATCCCCCTTCGCCGAGCCCGCGGAAGCGGTCTTGCGCCTTCCACTTTCCGGCAAGGGCGTCGCGTGCCGAGTCCACGTACGCGCTGCGCCAATCGAAGATGTCGCCGGTCAACTGCTTCTTGGTCACGAACTTGGAATAATCGCTGCAGTTCGCGACCGACCACGCGCCACGTTCTTCCGCCGCGACGCCCTGCACCGGCGTGTTCGGGCTGCCGGCCAGCACGTCGGCGCCCTGCGAAATCAGCGCACCCACGGCGTCCTTCTCCTTGGCAGGGTCGTTCCAGGTATTGATCCAGATGACGTTGCACACCGCCTTCGGATTGACGCTGCGCGCGCCGAGCATGAAGCCGTTCATCCGCCACACGGTCTGGGGAATCGGAAATGCACCGACCCAGCCCAGAACGTTGCTCTTGGTCATGCGGCCGGCGATGACGCCCGCGACGTAGCTCGCTTCGTAGTTGCGCGCTTCGAACGCGCCCATGTTCTTCAGCGTGGTGACCGACGCGCAGCAATCGAAATGGGTGTTGGGTGCGGTGCGGGCGACCTTCAGCATCGGCGCCATGTGCGAGAACGTGGTGCCGAAGATCAGCTTGTTGCCCTGCGACGCGAGCTCGCGGAACACGCGCTCCGAGTCCTGCGCCTGCTGGACGTCGGACACCACGGTAACTTTGACTTTGCCAGGAAACGCGGCTTCCATGGCCTTCCACCCGATTGCATGCTGGGTTTCCCAGCCCACCTCACCGATCGGGTATTGATGCACGACGCCGACGTTCAGAACGTCCTGCGCGAACGCGCCGAGCGCGCGAGCGCCCAGGGCGGCGATGCCAAGCGACGAAGTGCGCTTCAGGAAGTCACGTCTGTTCACGATACGCATGGTTCTCTCCACATGGGGGTGATGATGGCCGGTCCTGCGGGGGTGTCATTGGCAGCGCCGCAAGGTCGCTCGCCGCTGATTCGCGTGTTTCATACGCTGGGGTGGAACGGCTTGCCGAGCGACACCGGGGCGTTCCGGCGGATCATCGCGACATCGCGCGATATCACCACCAGCACGACGATCGTGGCAAGGTAAGGCAGCATCGACATGAACTGGGTGGCAAACGCGATTCCCGCGCTTTGCGCAAAATACTGAACGATCGTGATGCCGCCAAACAGATAGGCGCCCAACATCACGCGTGCAGGACGCCACGTCGCGAACACCACCAATGCCAGCGCGATCCAGCCGCGCCCTGCGACCATGCCTTCCAGCCACAGCGGTGCGTAGACGAGCGAGAGGTACGCGCCGCCGATGCCGGCCATCGCACCGCCGAACAGCGTGGCGAAATAGCGGATGCGAATGACGCGGTATCCGACCGCGTGCGCGGATGCTGGCGATTCGCCGACGGCACGCAACACCAGGCCGGCGCGACTGCGGGAAAGGAACCAGTTCACGCCGGCGAACAGCAGCCATGACGCATAAACCAGCGGGTGCAGCGAGTCCAGCAGCGGACTCAGCAGCGGAATGTCGATCGGCAGCGAGATACCCGCGTTTGCGGAGCTCTCCAGCGTGACGCCGACGTAGCCCTTGCCGATGAACGCGCTCACACCCGCGCCGAAGATCGCCAGCGCCAGTCCCGATGCCACCTGGTTGGCCTGCAGGGTCAACGTCGCGAAAGCGAACAGCAGCGCCATCAGTGCGCCGGCGACGCCGGCCGCAGCGACGCCGAGCCACACGTTGCCCATCCCCCGCATCGTGATGAACGCGACAATCGCGCCCACGAGCATCATGCCTTCGACGCCAAGGTTGAGAACGCCCGATTTTTCGGTGACAAGTTCGCCGAGCGCCGCGAAAATCAGCGGTGTGCCGGCCCCGAGCGTCGCGGCGAGCACCGGCACGAGCATATCCATCATGTGGGCACCGTCCGGTGATGCGTCGCCATGGCGCGGATCACGCGCACGCGGTAATTGACGAGCACATCGACGCCGAGCAGGAAGAACAGCAGCGCGCCCTGGAACAACGAGGCCGCCGCTGCGGGCAGTCCCATGCTGATCTGCGCGGAGTCGGCGCCCAGGTAAAGCAGCGACATCAGCAGACCTGCGAATACGATGCCGACCGGATCGAGGCGCCCCACGAACGCCACAATGATCGCGGTGAAGCCGTAGCCGGGCGATATCACCGGCAACACTTGCCCGAGCGGGCCGGCGACTTCACCCACGCCCGCGAGTCCTGCTGCAGCGCCGCCGGCGAGCATGCCGACCCACACGGTGCGCTTCTCGCTGAATCCCGCATAGCGCGCGGCGGCACTCGACAGGCCGACTACGCGCGTCTTGTAGCCCAGGAAGCTCTTGTTCATGAACACCCACCCGACGCCGACCACGACCAGGGTCAACAGCACGCTGGCGTTGAGCCGCGTGTTGTCGATCAGGATCGGAAACAGCGCGCCATCGGCAAAGAGCGGCGATTGCGGCGTATTGAATCCCTGCGGATCGCGCCAGGGGCCGAACACCAGCCAATTGACCAGCAACTGCGCGACGTACGTGAGCATCAGGCTGACGAGGATCTCGTTCGCATTGAAACGCGTGCGCAGGAACGCGGGAACTGCCGCCCAGGCCATGCCTCCAATGACGCCGGCGACGATCATGGCGGCGAGCAGCAGCGGACTGTCCGCGAACGCAGGATTGAGCGCCACCCAGCCGGCCGCAATGGCGCCGACGGTCAATTGTCCTTCGGCGCCGATGTTCCAGATGTTGCTGCGAAAGCCGACCGCAAGCCCGATTGCGATGAGCACCAGTGGCGACGCCTTGAGGAGCAGCTCGGCGACGCGGTTGATGCTGTTGATCGGCGCGATGAAGAATGCGTAAAAGGCAGCCAGCGGATTCTTCCCGAGCGCAGCGAACAGGATGAATCCCATCACGATGGTCAAGGCCGCGGCGATGAAGGGCGATGCATAGCGCATCGAGCGCGACCGCAACGCCCGTGGTTCCAGTCTAAGTTGCATAAAGCGACTCGTCGGGTTGCCTGCTGGCCGCGCCCGTGATGCGGTCAGGCCAAAGGCCGCTCATCCACACGCCGATTTCCTCGACGTCCGTCTCGGTGACGCGCCTCGTCTGCGACAAGCGGCCATTGGCCATGACGGCGATGCGGTCGCAGATCTCGAACAGTTCCTCGAGATCCTCGGATATCACGAGGACCGCCGTTCCGGCGTTGCGCAGTTCGATAAGCGACTGACGGATCGCGACCGATGCACCGACGTCCACGCCCCAGGTGGGCTGCGACACGATCAGGACTTTCGGGTGTTGCATCACCTCGCGCGCGACGATGAATTTCTGCAGGTTGCCACCCGACAGGGTTTTGGCCTCGGCATCGGGGCCGCCGCACTTGACGGCGAAATCGTCGATGCAGCGCCGAGCGAAATCTCTGATCGCATCGGATCGCAGCATGCCGCCCGCCACCATCTTCTGGCCGTGCGCCGTCAGAAGCGCATTGTCAGCGAGCGACATCGACGGGATCGCGGCGCGACCCAGTCGCTCTTCCGGAATGAAGCACAGTCCCAGCCGTCGACGCGCGGCTGCGCCGAGATGCGCGCTCGCCATTCCGCATATGCGCATCACACCGGCGTTCGGCGTCGGACGCTCGCCCGATAGCGCCGCCAGCAGTTCCTGTTGCCCGTTGCCGGAGATCCCGGCGATGCCAAGGATTTCGCCCTTGCGTACGATGAACCGTATGTCGGACAGGTCGGTGCCGAACGGCTCGTCCGATGCAAGCGAAAGGCCGTCGACCGCCAGCCCGGGCTCGCCAACACCGACTGCCTGCGGATGGTTGCATTTCGGCAAGTCGCGGCCGATCATTAGCCGCGCCATGCTGGAAGCGGTTTCGCCTTGCGGCTCGCATGTCCCGGTCACCCTGCCGGCGCGCAGCACGGTTGCACGATGACAAAGCGCCTTGATCTCGTCGAGCTTGTGGCTGATGTAAAGAACGCTGCAACCTTCGCCCGCCACCTGCCGCAGCGTCTCGAACAGTCTCGTCGTTGCTTGGGGCGTCAGTACCGACGTCGGTTCGTCCATGATCAGCAGCCGCAGGTCCTGCAGCAGGCAGCGGATGATCTCCACGCGCTGCCGCTCCCCAATGGAGAGGGAATGGACGAGGGCCGACGGCTGGACGGTGAGGCCATAGCGTTCCGAAATGGCCCTGATGCGCAAAACCACGTTATCGAGGCTTGGCTTGCCCGGCAGTACCAGCGCCACGTTTTCCGCAACCGTGAGCGTTTCGAACAGCGAAAAGTGCTGGAATACCATGCCGATGCCAAGCTCACGCGCATGAGCAGGACTCGCTACGTCGATCGGCGCGCCATGCCAGAGCATCTCGCCGGCGTCCGGCTTGACGACGCCGTAAATGATTTTCATCAGCGTGCTCTTGCCGGCGCCGTTCTCTCCCAATACAGCATGAATTTCACCGGGCATGACGCGAAGATCGATGCCGTCATTCGCGACGACGGCAGGATAGGACTTGCAGATGCCCCGCAACTCCAATCGCGCGGGGTTGTCGTCAAGCGCGGCCACAGGTAACGTCGCTCATTTGCGCATGCTCGGTGTATTCGTCACGTTAGCCGCAACGCTCGGGAGCCTGTGAAGTTAAGCATGCCAGCGCGAGCGGCGACGCAGTAAACGGGGCTATGGGCTATGTTGTCAAGGTCGAAATTTTGGTCATGTTGCCGTTACGCCGAATGGCTTGCAGGCTGCTCGAACTCCCGTGAGTGGAATCCGGTGTCGGTGCCGGTGCTGCGGGGTGCACTGTCTCAGGATATTTCGAAATTTTACCCGGTCTGGGATATTATCCCCACCTTTGGAATGCCGCCAGCGCCAGTCGCGCGACGCGAATTGCGCGGTTGATCGATCATCCGTCGATCTCGGATGCTGCTTTGGGGCACGAGAGGAGCACACGGCATGGAAACGGACAAGCTGCTGCAATCGCAAGTGTGCGTCGTCAACATCGGCCTGCGCGAGTTCGCGCGCGACATGGAGCGCGTCGGTGTGCCGGTCGTTCACGTCGAGTGGTCGCCGCCTGCGGTGCGCGATCCGCGAATCATCGACCTGCTCGCGAAACTTGGCGCATAGCTCGCCAATGTCGGACTCCGCGCTGAGCGAGCGCATCGCATCCGCCAATCACGAAGCGCACCGGCGGATGCTCGAAAGTGAGCCGGTACTCGTCGACGTGCAGCTCGCCAAGGACGCGATCCCTGCGCTGGATGATCGGACGATCCTGCATGCGGGACCGCCGATCACCTGGGGGCGCATGTGCGGCCCGATGTGCGGTGCGGTCGCGGGCGCCATCGTTTTCGAGGGTTGGGCCCGGGATCTCGACGCCGCCGCGCGCCTCGCCGCGTCGGGCGAAATCCGCTTCGAGCCGAACCATCACCATCATGGCGTCGGACCGATGACCGGGATCACGACGCGTCACATGGCCGTGCTCGTCGTCGAGAACCGCGCGTTCGGTAACACCTCCTTCTGTACGGTGAACGAAGGGATCGGCAACGTGATGCGCTTCGGCGGCAACGACTGCGAGGTCATCGATCGGCTGAAATGGATCGCCGACGTTGCGGGACCGGCGCTCGGCGCGGCAATCCGGCATCGCGGTGGCGTGCCGCTCAAGGGGTTGATTGCGCGCGGGCTTGCGATGGGCGATGAGATGCACATGCGCAACGCCGCCTGCTCGAGCCTGATCCTGGGCGAGCTCGCCGGCGATCTCGCCGAGACTGCGACGAAAGATCTTTCGCGCATCCTGCGCTTCGTCTCGGGCAACGACATGTTCTTCCTGAACGTCGCGATGGCGATGGCGAAGTCGATCGCCGATGCCGCGCAGGGCATCGCGCATTCGACCGTCGTGACGACGATGGCGCGAAACGGCACCGATTTCGGCATTCGCGTCAGTGGCACCGGCGACCGCTGGTTCACGGGACCCGCGCAGATGGCGCGCGGACTTCTTTTCGCCGGCCACACGGAAGCAGACGGCAATCCGGACATCGGCGACTCATGCATCACGGAAACGGTCGGCCTCGGCGGCTTTGCGATGGCGGCATCGCCGGCCGTCGTCGGGTTTCTGGGCGCCGGAACGATCGCCGACGCGATCGGGCACACGCGCAGCATGGGCGAGATCACGATCGGTCCCAATCCCGCGTGGACGCTGCCGACGCTCGAGATGGCCGGCGTGCCTACCGCGATCGACATTCGCAAGGTGCTGGCGACCGGCCTGTTGCCGGTCATCAATACGGCGATCGCCAACAGGCAGCCGGGACGCACGATGGTCGGCGCCGGCATGGTGCATCCGCCGCTATCGTGCTTCGAGCAGGCGCTCGTTGCGTTCGCCGAAGTGAACGGGCTGCATTGATGATGTCGTTTCCCAACGGGGCACAGCCATGAGCGTTCTCGCCAATCGGATTCGCCGCGCGTTCTATCGCGACTCCGTCGCATTGATGCGCATCTCGCGGTCGGTGAGCGCGCTCCCGGGCGTCGCAGCAGCCGCGCTGATGATCGGCTCGGCAACGAACCGAAAGCTCATGCGCGACGCGGATTTGCTCGGCGCCGACGGCGAGGGCGCGGGTCCGAATGATCTCGTCATCGCGATTCGCGCGGAAACGAACGACGCGGCCACGGCTGCGCTCGCCGAAGCGGAGCGCCTGCTCGATTCACAGGGTGCGACCGAACGCGGCGCGGGAGCCTGGCATCCCAGGTCGCTGGATACGGCGCTCAAGCAACTTCCGAACGCGAATCTGGTGCTGATCTCGGTGCCGGGCGAATTCGCCGCCGCCGAAGCACAGCGCGCGCTGCGCAAGGGATTGCACGTGATGATGTTCAGCGACAACGTGCCGATCGCCGACGAGGTCGCGCTGAAGCAGGAAGCGCGCAAGCATGGCTTGCTGATGATGGGCCCCGATTGCGGCACGTCGATCATCGGCGGCGCGCCGCTCGGCTTTGCGAACGCGATCGAGCGGGGCGACATCGGCATCGTCGGCGCGTCGGGCACCGGGCTCCAGGAAGTATCGACGCTGATCGCGCGCCACGGCAAGGGCATTTCGCATGCGATCGGCGTCGGCGGGCGCGATCTCAAGCAAGCCGTGGGCGGCATCACGACGTTGATGGCGCTCGATGCGCTCGACCGCGATCCCGGCACGCGGCACGTCGTGCTGATCTCGAAGCCGCCGGAAGCCTCGGTGGCGCGCGCGATCATTTCGCGCATCGCGACGCTGCAGAAGCGTGCATCGATCTGCTTCGTCGGCACGGCGGACATCGGCGCAATACCGCAGAACGCGCGCCTCTTCGCCGATTTGCGATCGACGGCCGAAGACGCGTTGTCGGGCGCCCGCATCGCATGGCGCGGAAAGGCGCCCGCCGCCGCCGATCTGGCCCGCCGCGTCGCGGGCGGTCGCAACAGGGTGCGCGGCCTCTTCTCGGGCGGCACCATGTGCGCGGAGGCGCAGGTGTTCTTCCAGCGCGCCGGCATCGCTGTCGCGTCGAACGTGCCGATTCCCGGCGTGCGCGATGCCACGTCTGCCGGCAACGATGCGCATGTGCTGCTCGACCTGGGCGACGACGAATACACGATCGGCCGCCCGCATCCGATGATCGATGCGACGCTTCGCAACCGGATGCTGGTCGACGCGCTCGTCGACAAAACCACGGCGGTGATACTGCTCGACGTCGTGATCGGCTACGGCGCGAACGCCGACCCGGCGCGCGAGCTGGTGTCGCAATTGCCGCCGGCCGAGGAGCGCGAGGCGTTGCTGATCACGTCGGTCTGCGGCACCGACGCCGACCCGCAGGGTTATTCGCGGCAGGTCGCGATGCTGGCGGAAGCAGGCGTGGTCGTCGCGCCGTCGAACGCGCACGCGGCGGAGCTCGCGATCGACGTCGCGCGAAGCCTGTCCTGATTCGCT
>Ga0070731_10001418_pt1 | contig 24822 bp, 23 predicted proteins | sample Coa_R1_2_FD_66448 | JGI IMG/M metagenome (GOLD analysis project Ga0070731, IMG submission 66448) | Surface soil microbial communities from Centralia Pennsylvania, which are recovering from an underground coalmine fire - Coalmine... | ecosystem: Environmental > Terrestrial > Soil > Unclassified ... | reverse complement strand
CGGCGCGCTGCAGATCGGGCACAGCGATTCCGCCGGCTTCCATAAGCTGCATGGATCGCAGACAGAGTTCGTTCACGTCCTTCGCGGGCATGAGCGCCTGGGGGGGTTGCCCGAAGGCCACGGCTGCAACGAACCATGTCAGGCAGGTCAGAGACCTGACCCACTGTCTTGCCCCTTTCGTCACGGATGTTCCTCCTTCTCAAGCTGCAGCGTTACCGTTCCGATCGGGAACTGCATTCGCAGCCGGATCTGTACCGGCAAGTGGCGCGAGTCGTCGGTCAGCCACAACAGCGCGCGTCCCTTGCGGGTGTAAACCACGCCATTCAGCATCCCCGCGTCATAACGTATGGTCTTGAAATCGCCGGCGGGGGTACTCACCTTCTCGCGTTCCTGCGCCTCGACCTTAACCCCGGCCGAGCGGCGGCCGTCGCTCATCGGAATCAGCGTGGATTGCCCCGGCTCCAACGTCATGCCGCGGAGCTTCAAAATCGCCCCGATCACTTCGTGGACGCAATTTGGCGTGGCCACTTCGTCCGAGTGAAGCACGACGTTCCGGATCACGTCGCGTTCCAGGTAGGACGCGCGATTCTGGCCACGGTCGTAGGTGATCCTGGTTTCGTGATGGCGTTTTCCTTCAAACGAATCCATCATACTGCTGGTGGCGCAGAACGGATCTTCATAGTTGACCGAATAAAGATCGTGTACCTTGAACAGCGTCGACACCATGCCCGCCGATTCCAGCTTCAACTCCGCGTGAGATTTCTGCGCGTCGATGACCGCCGACCCTGCGTGAATCAGCCGCCATTCAATGTCGTAGGTGAGCCTTTCCGACGGCGTCTTGACCGGGGTTGGATCCGGAGGCGGCTCCGGCTTCAGATCGGCCACGGGCGCCGCTTTCTTGCCCGCGGAGGCAGCTCTCCTGGACGAAGAAGATTGGCCCGGAAGCAACCAGCAGGCGGCGAGAAGCACGACAACGCCAGCGGAAAGCCGCATTACGTTATGAGTGTACACCACGCAACGTTGGTCGCGATGGCTCCAGACGCGTGGAAATCAACGCTAGAATCGAGGGGTGACCCGCCTTCCCGGACGCCATTTCCTGCGCAACCTTGTCGAGCGCCGCGCTCTGGTCGCCCAACTCGTTCGCCGCGATTTTCAGCAGCGCTACGTGGGGTCGGCAGCCGGATGGCTGTGGGGCGTAGTGCATCCGCTGGTGTTGCTGGCAAGCTGGATTTTTGTCTTCAAAGTGTGTCTGAAGATGTCGCTGCCGCCCGGGTCGGTCACTGAAAATTACACCATGTACCTGTTCTGCGGCATGCTTCCATGGCTGCTGTTCCAGGAAACGGTTACGCGTTCGGCGGCCTCGCTGATCGACCACTCCAACCTGATCACTAAGACCGTTTTCCCGGCCGAAGTGGTCCCGGTTTCGATCTTTCTGTCGTCGTTGATCCATCATCTGATCGCCCTGGCGCTGGTGCTCGCTGGAGCCGCTTTGTGGGTGAAGCAGCTCAGCCCATTGATCATCCTGCTGCCTGTCTATATGTTCTTCGTCGGTCTGCTGGCCGTCGGGGTCGCCTGGATCGCATCGAGCCTGCATGTCTATTTGCGTGACACGGCGCAGGTAGTCACCGTCGTCATGACGCTGTGGTTCTGGGTGACGCCGATCATGATCAGCGAACAGCAGATCCCGCAGCGCTTTCACGCTTTGGTGCAGTTGAATCCGCTGGCCGGCGTAGTGCACGCATACCGCTATCGCGTCTTCTCCACGGTCTGGCCCCCCTGGCAGGAATTTGCCGTGCTCGCGGCGTATTCGACGGCGATTTTTGTGATCGGCGGATTGTTTTTCCGCCACTTGAAACGCGGTTTCGCCGATGTCCTTTAGGACGTCCTTTAGGGAGTGACTCTGAAATACTCGCCCCTGGATTGGTTGCTGGAGATCGTGTCGCTCGCGGCGCTCGGCGCGATGTACGGTCTGGCAGCCGGATCCTGGAGCGGGCTGCCCGACGTCGTTCCCACGCATTTCGGCATTTCCGGAACACCCAACAGTTGGGGAGACAAACGGTCCATCTGGCTGGTGCCGGCGATTGGTCTGTTTATCTATCTCCTGTTGACCGTCTCCGCCCGCTACCCGCGGCTCGTCAATCTGCCGTTCCGCGTCGATCGCGACGCGCCTGAAGTACAGCGCGTCATCTTCAGACTGCTCGCAAGCTCCAAGGCTGCGACGATGCTTCTGCTGGCGTACATTGTCTACGGGCAGGTTCAATCGGCGATGCGTCAGACCAACAGCCTGGGCATTGCGTTTATTCCGCTATTTCTAATCGCGACGTTCGTGCCCTTCGCTGTATATCTGAAGCAATTGCGGCGCTACAAACAGTAAGGCGTCAGTCAAACTACGACGCCCGGCGCCGCGTACACAGCCGTGCGCTGGCCCACAGGGTTGCAGACTCGCAGGCGCTTCGCGCGGACCGGATCGCCGCGGAAATTCGAGGTTCCGAGCCAAACCGCATATCGAGCAGCGAACGATTTTGCGCCGGGCGGACCATCGCCTTCGACAGCTTGTTCAGAACCGACGGCACCGACCCGCGGCCGGGAGCAGACGGCTCGCAAGCGGGTTCCGCGACCGGCATGTCCTGGATCCAGGCTTTGGCCGCGAATCCCTTGGCCGGGTCGCTCTTACGTTCAAGGCCCTCAAGAATCTCAAACATTACGCTCATCGATTGCTTCCTCCTGCGATTGGCAACTAGCGCAATATTATTCGAAGATTTTGAAACGTACATCGGCTTTTGGTACTACGAGTCGTAGGACTAAAAATCGACCAAGTACTACGACTCGATAGAACCTTTCAGAGCCGTGACCACAGGCTAGACAGAGTAAGTCGGCGGAACGATCCCTTTGTTTCGCAGAAACATTTCGACGTACCCGCGTGTGTGCGCCGTATGGATCATGGCGCCGTACAACAGGTCCAGGCCAGTCATGGGAGCGCCCTTGCCGTTACCGAAGGATTTCGTGAAATCCGCCTCGCTGAGTTGCCCCACCGTAGCAATGCTCCAGTCGTACACGGCGTTCAGGTATTTGATGGTGGTGGCCTTGCTGGTATCCCCTGACGGAACCGCGGGCGGCGCGCCCTTTCCGAACAAGCCGATGTAGTGCCCCTCGGCGCTCCCCAGGTGCTGCAATTCTCCGCCGAAGGTCTTGGCTTCGGGGAACGGCTTGTAGTCGTAGTTCGCCTCGGGCATGGCCTCGGCCACTTTCAGCGTCAGAGCCTTGGATTTTTTCCAGTGCTCCACCAAGTTCTCAATCTCTTTATCGGCGGCGCGCGCGATACGCACCGTGGCGGCCGCGGCCGCGAATCCGGTCATCGACGTCATCACTTTACGACGGTTCATTCTCACCTCACAGGTTATTGTACTCGTCCACGCCTTCTTCTGTTATACGAGACATGTCGTGATAAACTGACACTATCCAAAGTTACTAAAATGGGCAGCCGTTTGCAGCCCGGATTCGAGGATGTGTGACATTTGCCCGCAAAGTCGTCCTCTATTTAGCGGCCGGCGCGGTCGCCGTGCTTTCCCAACAGGACTTGACCGTCCAATGGAAGACGTCCTTACAGGATCTTGCACAGCGCCTTAACGCCGCGGAAGGAAGCGCGGCCGCAGCCTGGCGCAGCGACGCTGAATCTGTTCGTTCGTCGATCGCTACCTTTGCCGCGGCCAACCCGTCGAAGAAGATTCAGGTGCCTGCGCCTCTTCCCGAGTCGCCCTCACGCGAGGCAATGTCCCGCCAACTCGATGAGCTGAACGCAGCCGTCAGCCAGGTGATCCAGCAGACACCGGGAACCCCGTTTAATCTTGGCGAAATCGAGGTTACGGTGACCTCAACCGTTTCCGAGCCCTCGCCGGTAACCGTCGGAATCGATCAGACCCAGATCGCGAACCTCAATCTGGTAAACGCCGCCAAGGCCCTCGATTATTTGCCGGGAGTTTCCATCCAGCACCTTGCCAACAATCGCAACGAAGCGGGCATCATGGTCCGCGGATTCAGCACTCGCGGTCAGGTTCCCTTGTACGTCGATGGCATTCCGATCTCCGTCCCCTATGACGGCTACGTCGATTTCAATCGCTTCCTGACCAGCGGTATCGGAGAGGTTCAGGTGGCCAGAGGCTACTCTTCGCCGCTTCTGGGACCGAATGCGCTGGGTGGTTCGATCAACATGGTCACGGAAGAGCCGGTGAAGAAATTCGATGCGGACGCGCTTCTGGGGACCGGCTCCGGAAACGCGCTGCTGTCATCGCTGCGCCTGGGTTCCCGCTGGCGGCGATTCTTCTTCCAAGGCTCCATCGACTGGCTACAAGCCGACTATATTCCGCTCTCCGGGAACTTCCCGGTAAATCAGTACAAGGGCGTACCCGATATCGTAATGACCGATCATCAGAACAACTCCTGGTCGCGGGATGAACGCTTCACGGGCCGCGTCGGGTGGACTCCGAGGCGCGGCGACGAGTACGTCCTGAGCTGGATCAATCTGAAAGGGCAGAAAGGCGTCCCGCTGTATCAGGGCGCCGATACCGGAGCGACCTTCCGCAATTTCTGGGAGTGGCCGTATTGGAACATGGAGAACTTCTACATTCATTCCAATACGCAGATCGGCGAAAGCAGCTCGATCAAGTTCCGGGCGTTCTACACGCAATTTCGGAACGACATCGACATGTATTCGACCGATACCTACAACCTGATGAACACCCGGAATGCCGAGCACAGCATGTATAACGAGCACAACGACGGCTTCTCCACGGAGTTCACCACGCGCACTCTTTCGCGCAATACGATTAGCGCGTCGTTCTTCCTCAAGAACGACATCCACACCGAAAAAGGAATTTATCCGGCTATCGCTCCATTCCCACTGACCGAGCCGACCTTGCGCGACAGCGACATTCAAACCTCCATTGGATTGCAGGACGTCATTCGGGCCACGTCGCGGCTGTCCTTTACCGCCGGCTTCAGCGCCGATCACTTTGACGGGCAGCAGGGCCAGGCCTACAACGCTGCCATGACGGGATTGGTTCCGTTTACTTGCATCGCCACGCCCACGAATACCTCGTTTTCCGGATGTACGGCGCACGTCTGGAACTACAATCCGCAGGCGTCCGCTTCCTATAAAGTCGGCGAATCCGGAAATCTATTCGTGACCTTCGCCGATCGCGGACGTTTCCCGATGTTGAAAGACATCTACTCCGCCGGTTTGGGTGCGGGCCTGCCAAATCCCAATCTTCTGCCGGAACACAGTTTCAACTGGAATCTCGGGTATTCGCAGCTTCTAGGATCGAAAACGCTGGCGCAGGTGGTGCTCTTTCGCAGCGACCTTCACAACGCGATCGAGTCGGTGTACGTGACCGATCCCGGAGGATCGAATGTTCTGACGGCGTACTGCCCGAACAGCAAGATCATTGGATTCTGCAGCGAAATGGCCAATATCGGAAAAGAGGTTCACCAGGGCGTCGAGTTTGAAGTGCGCAGCACGCCTTTGCCGCGCTTGACGTTGAACGCCAGTTACAGTTTCCTGAATCGGAACATCCACTACGATTTCGGAACGCTTGCCAATGTAAGCGCCGTGAACACCAGCATCAGCATTCTGCCGACGTTGCCCAAGAACAAGCTGGTGGGCACCGTGACGTACCGCCTGCCGCATCAGATCCTCGCAATCCTCAATGAGCGATACGAGAGCGGCCTGACGTTGCAGGATACGACTTACGCGACGACGTCCCCGCTGTTTTTGCCGTACTCGCAATCGTATGCGACCACGGACATCATCGCCGTCGTGCCGATTCACTACGGTATGAGCGTGCAGGCAGGGGTAAAGAACCTGCTCGATCGCAACTACTACTACACCGCCGGGTATCCGGAAATTGGACGGAACTGGTTCCTCAATTTCCGGTACCGGTTTTAGTAGGACAGGTCTCCGACCGGTCTCTTAGGCTTTCGCGACCTCGTCCTTTTTCAGCTTGTCGCGCTGCTCTTTGAGAATCGCCTTGCGGCTGAGCTTGATTTTGTTGCCTTCAAGCGCCAGCACCTTTACCAGGATCTGATCGCCTTCTTTCAGCTCATCGCGAACCTGCTTGATGCGATTTTCAGAGATCTCTGAAATATGCAGCAGCCCGTCGGTGCCCGGGAAAATCTCAACGAACGCGCCGAAATCGACGATTCGCACGACTTTGCCTAGATACGTCTTGCCAACTTCGGCAACCGCGCAAATATCCGTGACCATCTGAATCGCGCGATCCGCCGCCGCTCCGTCGGAGGAGAAGATCTTCACGCTGCCGTCGTCTTCGACATCGATCTTGCAACCGGTCTGATCCACGATGCCGCGAATCACCTTGCCGCCCGGACCGATCAGCTCCCGGATCTTGTCCACCGGAATCTGCATGCTGAAGATGCGCGGAGCATAGGGCGAAAGCGTCGTCCGATGGGTGTCGATCACCGCGTTCATCTTGTCCAGAATGTGCAACCGCGCACGGCGGGCTTGCTCCAGCGCTTCGGTCATGATCGCGTGCGTGACGTTGGGGACCTTGATGTCCATCTGCAACGCCGTGATGCCGTCTTTGGTGCCCGCGACCTTGAAATCCATGTCGCCGTAGTGATCTTCGGCGCCGGCGATATCGGTCAGAACCGCGTAGTCCTTGCCTTCCAATACCAATCCCATCGCAATTCCAGCGACCGGGGATGAAATCGGCACGCCCGCGTCCATCAGCGAAAGCGTTGCGCCGCAAACCGAGGCCATGGAACTCGAACCGTTCGATTCGAGAATGTCGCTGACCACGCGCATCGTGTAGGGGAAGGCCTTTTCGTCTGGCACAACCGCGGAAAGCGCGCGTTCCGCCAAAGCGCCGTGTCCGATTTCGCGCCTTCCAGCGCCGCGCATGAACCCGACTTCGCCCACGCTGAACGGCGGGAAATTGTAATGCAGCATGAAGCGCTTCGACTTCTCGACCGGATCAAGCAGCTCGATCCGCTGCTCGTCATCCTTGGTGCCGAGCGTAGCCGTCACCAGCGCCTGCGTTTCGCCGCGCGTAAACAGCGACGACCCGTGGGTTCTCGGCAGCACACCGACTTCGACGTCGATCTTGCGAACTTCGTCGAATTTGCGGCCATCCGGACGGCGGCGCTCCTTGAGCATTTCGTCGCGGAAAATCCGTTCCTTCAGCCGGTCGAACAGGTCCTTGGCTTCGGCTTTCTGTTCTTCCGGAATACCCTCCATCGCCTTCTTCTTGGCCGCGTCCACGCGAGCGTAGCTTTCCAGCTTCTCGTACTTCTGCGTGTTCATCGCGTCCTTCAACTCGGCCTGGATCGATTTCGCGATCTGGTCGTACAGCGCCTGGTTGATGGCCGGCGGGGCGTATTCCATCTTCTTCTTGCCGGTCTTCTTCATCAGCTCGCGGATGCCCGCGGCGATCTTTTTGCAGCAGTCGTGCCCGAACTCGATCGCGGCCAGCACTTCGGCTTCGGTAGCCTGCTGCGCGCCCGATTCGACCATGACGATCCCGCCCTCGGTCCCGGCGACGACAATGTTCACCTTGGACGCTTTGGTCTCTTCATAAGTCGGATTCGCGACCAGTTTGCCGTCCACCATGCCGACGCGCACGCCGCCGAGCACATGCTGGAACGGAACATCGGAAATCGCCAGCGATGCGCCGGCGCCGACGATGGCTAGCGTGGAAGGATCGCGCGTCGGATCGGCGGACAGCACCATGCCGATCACCTGCGTCTCATGCGAATAACCTTCCGGGAACAGCGGCCGGATGGGCCGGTCAATCAAGCGGCTGGTGAGAATCTCTTTCTCGGTAGGCCGGCCTTCGCGCTTGATAAATCCTCCGGGAAAACGCCCGGCGGAGTAAGTGTACTCGCGGTAATCGACAGTCAGGGGAAAGAAGCTCGCGTTCGGCTTCGGTTCTGGGGCGGTGCAGGCGGTCACCAGGACCACCGAATCGCCGGAGCGGACAATCACCGCCCCATTGGCCTGTTTGGCCATCTTCCCGGTTTCGAGCGTAATAATCCTACCGCCCCCGAGATCTACTTCAACGGAATGCAACATGTTTGGAATCGTCCTTTAATCAAGAACCGCCCACTTCCGTCCACGGATCGCGGTGCGGTCTGCTTTGATTAAGAGGAGACTGGAGGGTTCTGCGGTGGGACGGCTTCGATCAGCCGTTTCTCGAGAATCGACCCTGTTAGCGACGGATGCCAAGGCTCGTAATCAGCGTCTTGTAGCGCTCCGGACTGCGGCTGCGCAGGTAATCGAGCAATCGCCGGCGACGCGCCACCATTAGCAACAAACCCTTGCGTGAGTGATGGTCCTTCTGATGCGTCTTGAAATGCTCCGTAAGCTCGGAAATACGCCGGCTGAGGATGGCCACCTGCACCTCTGGCGAGCCGGTATCCGACTTGTGGACCCGGAACTTCGAAATTACGTTGCTTTTTGCTTCGCCCGCCAATGCCATTCGGAAGTCGATACTCCTCGTCTATTCTTAATCGTTTTGTACGTAACAAGAATACCACAGAACCATAACTACTCAAACAGGGACTACTCAAGGGGAGCCGACTCAAGAACCGTCCGCACGCCGCGCTAGAATAAATGTTTCCCCCGCAAACGTCAGGCAAACACATGTCAGGTGAGCATGAGCACTGAACCAGCCCTCTTAAAGCCGGCCGTTCTGGCCCTGGATCCGGCGCGGCGGACTTCCGTCAGGGCCGGAATGGTCGCTTTGATCCTGTACTCGCTGGGGCATTTCTTCGTTGATCTGTACTCGGGCGCGATGGGCGCTTTCCAGCCCATTTTTGTCGATAAGCTGCATTTCACGCTGACCCAGGCCGGAATTCTGGGCGGCGTTATGGTGTTTTCCGGCTCCTTCGTCCAGCCCGCCTACGGATACCTGTCGGACCGGTTTCATTCGCGCATGTTCTCGGCTCTCGCTCCCGCAGTTGCCGGAATCTTCATCGCCGCTCTGGGACTCGCGTCGAGTATGTGGATGGCCGCGGCTTTGATTTTCGCGGGCGGCATCGGGATCGCGTCGTTTCACCCGCAAGCCTCGGCTCGCGCGACCCGCGGAATCCTGACGCATCGTGGCCGCTGGATGGCCGTGTTCATCAGCGCTGGAACGCTGGGAGTCGCCGTCAGCCCAACCTATTTCACCTCGATCATTCAATGGGTCGGCATGGAGCGGACCTACCTGGCGGCGATTCCGGGAGTGATCGTGTCGCTTTTGCTGGTTTTCCTGATCCGATCCCCCGAAACCGGCGAACACGTGTCCCGCCCGCACTTCGAATTCAGTGCGCTGAAAGCGGTCCAGCGCCCTTTGATCATTTTGTGTCTGTTGGTGGTGCTTCGCTCCGCGATTCAGATCGTCTTCGGTCAATTCCTGCCTCTCTATCTTCATCGCGAACGCGGTTTCACGCTTCTGGCTGCCAGCGGAGCGCTCTCGATGTTCCAGATCGCCGGCGCCGTTGGAGGGTTTCTGGGCGGTCATTTCACCGACCGTTTCGGCGGCCGCCGCGTCATCATGTTCTCGATGCTTTGTTCGGTGCCGTTCCTCGCCCTGTTCTTCTTTGCGCAGGGGATCGTTTCAATGGTGGGTCTGACGCTCGGCGGTCTGATTCTTCTCTTCACAGTGCCTGTGAATGTGCTGATGGCCCAGGAATTAGCCCCGGCTCAGGCCGGCACCGTCAGCGCCCTGATGATGGGTTTTGCGTGGGGATTGGCCGGCCTGATCTTTATTCCTTTCATCGGATGGGCCTCCGACAAGCTCTCGATGAAAGTCACCATGAGCGCGCTGGTCCTCTTTCCGCTGATCGGTTTCTTCTTGACGATGAAATTGCCAAAGGGCCACGAATGAACACGAATGCACACGAATTCGTGAATTTGTGTGCATTCGTGTTCATTCGTGGCTAATAAAGCAGTTTGCCTCCTGAGCGGTGGTCTCGATTCCTCTACCTGCCTCGGCATCGCCCGCCGTGACGGCTATGATTGCTACGCGCTGTCCTTCGATTACGGCCAGCGCCATCGGGTCGAGCTCGAAGCCGCGCGACGGGTAGCTGGATTTTTCGGCGCCCGCGAACACAGGACCATGAAGATCGATCTCAGAGCCTTCGGCGCCAGCGCCCTGACCGCCGATATCGATGTCCCCAAGTCCGGCAAAATCGCGCCAGGTATCCCGATCACCTACGTCCCGGCCAGGAACACGATCTTTCTATCATTCGCCATGGCCTGGGCGGAAGTTCTTGAATGTTCCGACATTTTCATCGGCGTGAACGCGATCGACTACTCCGGCTATCCCGACTGCAGGCCCGAATTCATCCAGGCCTTCGAGCGCATGGCGAACCTGGCGACGAAATCCGGTGTCGAACACCGCACGCATCTCAAAATCCACACGCCGCTCGCGGACCTGAACAAAGCAGGAATCGTTCGCCTGGCCGCTGAAGTCGGCGTCGATTTTTCTCTCACCCATAGCTGCTATGATCCCGGTGAGAACGGTCGCCCGTGCGGCGCGTGCGATTCCTGTGTCCTGCGCCGAAAAGGCTTTGAAGAAGCCGGCGTTCCCGATCCCCTTCGATGAAGATTTCCGAAATTTTCTATAGCGTTCAGGGCGAGGGCACTCTGGTCGGAGTCCCCAGCGTCTTCATCCGCACCAGTGGATGCAATCTGCGCTGCGCCTGGTGCGATACGCCGTATACGTCGTGGAATCCCGAAGGCCACGAGATGCCGGTCGCCGAAATTCTCGAGGAAGTACGCCGCTATCCGGCAAAGCACGCCGTTGTCACCGGCGGCGAGCCGATGATCGTCGATGAAGTCATCGAGCTGACCAAAGCTCTCGACATGCACGTCACCGTCGAAACCGCAGGTACTGTCTACAAACCCGTGAAGTGCGACTTGATGAGCATCAGCCCGAAGCTCGCCAACTCAACCCCGGAAGGAAAGTTCGCCGCACAGCACGAACGGCTCCGCTACCAGCCCGAAGTCCTGAAAAAGCTGATAGCCGACTACGAATATCAACTGAAATTCGTTGTCTCCGGGCCCGGCGATCTCACCGAAATCGAATCGATCCTCACCGCTACGAACGCGTCCCGCGACCGCGTTGTCCTAATGCCAGAAGGGACCGACGACGCCACCCTGCGCTCCCGCGCATCCTGGATCACTGAGATCTGCAAACGCGAAAACTTCCGCTACAGCCCGCGCCTCCACATCGACCTCTATGGCAACCGCCGCGGAGTGTAGCCATTCCCGTTCATTCCCGTCCATTAACGGCCAAAATGTTTTTTTCACTGAATCGCGACCGTCGAAATCTTCGTTGCGCTCGTCACAGTCCCATCGGCTGACTGAATCTGCAGATCCACCGCGCTCCCCGTTGGAGCGTTCTGCGGAATCGTGATGTTTACCTGGTAGACACCCGGGAAGCCCGATGCCTGACCCGCAAACCCGACTGGCGCCGTTATCCCGCCTACCATCACCACGGGCAGCACCGCATTGTGGGTGATGGCGCCGCCGCCATCGCCATTCGCGACCGGAGGCGTCATCACACCCAACCCCGTTGCATAGAAAAACGCTTTCCCGCCCCGCGCGATCGGATGCGTCGTCAGTCCGGTGATCGATCCCGTTGGCGCGGCAATCGAAAAATCCGCCAGATTCACCAGCACCGCGTTCCCCGATCCCGAAGGAATCGTGAAAATCGCCGGAGCCTGCGTCACAATCTTCACCTGCTGCGGGTCCGACTGCACTCCGTTCACGATCAGCGCAACCGGCACCGTCGCCGATGTTTGGCCGCTCGATAAGACCTCGAACGGCACCTGCGCGTTGACAAACGGAAATGCCCCGGCGGGAAACACATCGCGAACTGGCGCATCGATGCCGTTGATCTTCACGCCCACGCCACCCAGCGTCGTACCGAACGGAACCGTTTGCGCATCCGCCTGGGCCGATCCCACGTTGGTTCCGAAGATCGACACCAGCGATCCCGGCGCCAGATCTTTGGAATAATTCGCGGCATTCCCGATGCCTCCCGTCAGAATGGTCGGAGGCGGTAACGCCACGGCCGGGGTGAGCACGTAGCTGTTGGTATAAACGTGGTCACCGGCATCGGCATCCTGGTTATCGTTCACCGCATTCCCGGCGACATAAAAATGCACCGGCCCGACGTTGGTAGCCGGCGGCATCCACGTAAAGGTGTACGGGGTCGTCTGCGGAAAACTTCCCTTGGGGAACGAATGTTCGACGAACTCGATCGACGGATTCCCGTTCCCATCCGGCCCGCAGCTATTCGGCGCTGGCTCCGGCGTGTCCATGAACTGGACGGAATTGTAATCGCACATTACAAGTTGATTCGCGCCGGGGACGAAATATCCTGCCTGACCGTTGATCTGGTCGCTATCCAGACGCGCGCTCATCTGAAACCCGAAGTGAGTATTATTCGGATCGGTGACGGTTACTGAGATGGTGATGGCTCCGCCGCCGGGCGTGTAACTGGATCCGGTGGAAAAGGTCGCCGTGACGCCGCCGCCGGCCACGTTGACGGGCCCGCCATTTTGCAGCGACGTGTGACACTGCCCTGCATCGGCGCAGGAAAACTTCGCATCTCCTGGCGCCCCCGAATGCCGCGCGTCCGGACCCTCCACATGCGCCCATAGAACCGCCGGAAAAATCGCGGCCAGCGTTCCGATCGTTCCCCAAAATAGTTTTTTAGAAAGATTGCTCATAACCCCACACTCTTCAAACACCGCAGCGCTTTTTTTGCTGTGGTGCTTAAAGGGATTTCATGTAATTGTTCTTCAGTGAACCAGCAGAACCCCTTAGGTATCCCGTTTACGCGCCTTAAAATCGCCTCCCGCACGACAAAGCGGTAGCGATGGTAGGTGATGCTATGCCCGAATTCTCCCACAACCGGCCCCAGTTTCGCGGACGCTAACGTTTCAGGGAGATCCCAGAATCCGGCCACGCGCTCACCCGGCGCGAGCAAAATCCTTCCGTCACGTCTTACAACTAATAACGTGCGCGACAGCCGGACCGTTTCCGGTTTTGTTTTCTTCAACGGCAGCTCAGCCTGTGTTCCTTGCGCCCGCGCTTCGCACAACTTCGCGACCGGGCAAGCGCCGCATAGGGGTTCGCGCGGCAAGCACACAGTCGCGCCGAGCTCCATCATGGCCTGATTCCACCGGCCCGGATCGCGGCGATCGAGCAGATCGTTCGCCAGCTCCGCCACATTCGCGGCCCCATCCCCGGTGAGACGGATGATCACGCGCCGCACGTTCCCATCGACGGCCGCGTGCGGCAACCCGAGAGCAATACTCGCTATTGCCGCCGCTGTATAATCGCCCACGCCCGCAAGGCCGCGAATCGATTCGTAATCCCGTGGGAAGCCGTCCTCACAAATCTGCTCCGCGGCTTTCTTAAGATTTCGCGCCCGGGAATAGTATCCGAGCCCGCTCCACATTCTCAGGACCAGATCCTCTTCAGCCGCCGCCAGCGCCCGCGCATCGGGAAACACGCTCAGGAATTTCTCGTAGTACGGAATTACAGCGGCAACACGCGTCTGCTGGAGCATAATCTCGGAGATCCAGATAGTATACGGATCGCGGCTCCGCCGCCACGGCAAATCCCGTTTGGCAGACTGATACCACCTGATAAGCCCGTTCCGAATCGCTTGGACGCGCAACTCCTAATCTTAAATGAAAGCCAGCCCCCCGCTGCCTTTCTTTAGCGTTAAACTCGGTAAGGGCGCCAGTGCGCCTCTGACCTTTAAAGGAGGGATTCATGCGGGCCAACGTTACCCGAAGAAGTTTCCTACAAGCATCCATTGCTAGTGTTCCGATAGCGGCCGCCGTGCCGGCGTTAGGCCTGGCGGCGGATGCAACCAACGACCGCGCGGCGGGATTCAAGCTCGGCATTATTACCGACGAGATTACCTCCGACCTGGAAGAGGCGCTCAAGTTCATCACCAGCTACGGCCTGCATTACTGCGAGCTGCGTGAGTTCTGGGGCAAGAACGTCATGAATTCGCCCCAGGAAGATCTGGACCGCGCCAAGAAACTGCTGGCGCAGTACAGCGTCCAGGTCAGCGATATCGGATCGCCGATTTTCAAGTGGGACATGCCCGGCATGCCCGGCAAGAACGATGGCGAGCGCGCTACGTCGAAAGCCACCTACGGCGAGGCGGATTCGGACAAGATGCTGGAGCAGTCCTTCAAGCTGGCGCATCATTTCGACAGCCACAAGGTCCGCATCTTTAGTTACTGGCGCGTTGAGGAGCCGGACAAAGTCTTCGCCCGCGTGAGCGAGCGGCTGGCCAAAGCGGCGAAGCTGGCGGCGAAGAACGACATCATTCTGGTGCTGGAGAACGAGTATTCCTGCAACGTCGGAACCGGCAAGGAACTCGGGAAGATGATCAAGCACGTCAATTCGCCGAATCTGCGCGGCGTCTGGGATCCGGGCAACGCGGCGTTTCTCGGTGAGACTCCCTTTCCCGATGGCTACGAAGCCTGCAAGGGAACATTCGCGCACATGCATATTAAGGATGCCGGGACCAGCGCGAAGACCGGAAAGCGGGCGTGGATGCCGGTCGGCGGCGGTAATATCGATTTCAAGAGCCAGTTCGCGGCGCTGCACAAGGAAAACTACAGCGGCACAATGTCGCTCGAAACGCACTACCGGCGGCCGGACGGCAATAAAATGGAGAGCACGCGCGAGTCGCTCGAAGGATTGCTGAAGGTCATCTAAAGGATTGAAGAGGCGCACGTCTCGACCACGATGGTGCACCTGGCCAATGTGTCGTACCGGCTCGGCCGTACGCTGAATTTCGACGGCGACCGCCCGGGTTTCAAGATCCCTGGGAAGGGTTAAGAAGCTTTTTGATTCGATCCATATCGAGCGACTGGCGAACATGCTCCGCCAGTCGCTCGATTCGTTTTTGCCGGTTCGCGTAGACGTATGCAAATTGGGTGGCAGGCCCAAGGCTGCATTGCTCGCGCCAGGCACCGAGAATCGTATGACGGAACGGATCGTCATCGAACAGTCCGTGAACATAAGTGCCGGACACGTTCATGCAAACCGCGCCGTCCGGATGCCCTTCTACTTCCGCAAACGGCGACGCGCCTTCGCGATACTCCGTCTCGCCGAGATGAATCTCGTAGCCGCGAAAATCGCATCCATCTAAATTACAGTTGAGCGCCCGGCCCGCAACCAACCGCGTCGTTTTAATGGCCCCGAGTGCAGTGTCGATCGGTAGCAGGCCCAAACCCTCGGCGATTCGCGCCCGGCTCTCGATTCCCTGCGGATCGCGGATCTCGCACCCCAGCATCTGCATTCCTCCGCAAATCCCAAGCGTCGGGCCGCGAAATCTTACCACCGTTTCCGAGAACCCGGTGTCGCGAAGCCAAGCCAGATCGCTGATCGTCTGTTTGCTGCCCGGCAACACAACCACGTCAGCGCGCGCGATATCGCCCGGACGTTCCAGGAACGCCAGCGCGACCGACGGCTCGGCCGCAAGCGAATCGAAATCCGTAAAATTCGACATGTACGGAAAAGCGATCACGCCGACGCGGAGAGGACGCGCCTGCGAAACGTCTTCGCTCCGCCATGAGCGGGCGACGGTCCGCCGGTCCTCGAGCGAAACGCTGTCTTCTTCCTCAAGTCCAATGTCGCGCAGGTAAGGGACGACACCCAGGCACGGAATCTTCAGCCGTTCTTCCGCCATCGCGATACCCGGCCGGAGCAGTTCGACATCGCCGCGAAATTTGTTGATGATGAATCCGCGGATCAACGCGCGTTCATCCGCATCCAGCCATTCGAGCGTTCCCAGAAGCGAGGCGAAAACTCCGCCGCGATCGATATCGCCGACCAGCAGGCAGGTCGCCCCCGCGGCGCGCGCCATTCGCAAATTCACGATGTCGTGGGCTTTCAGATTGATCTCGGCCGGAGACCCGGCGCCTTCGATCACCATCACGTCGTTGTCTGCGGCCAGCTTTCGATAACTTTCGAGCACCACCGGAAAAAGGTCTTCCACACGGCGCAAATGATAATCCGACGCGCTGCAATGTCCCCAGACTCGCCCGAGCACCACGACCTGCGACGAAGAATCGGTCGACGGCTTCAGCAGAATCGGATTCATTTCCGCGCACGGCACGGCGCGGCAGGCTTCGGCTTGCAGGGCCTGCGCGCGTCCGATCTCGCGGCCATCGGGAGTCGCCGCGGAATTCAGCGACATGTTCTGCGCTTTGAACGGAGCCACTCGATAGCCGTCGTTCGAAAAGATGCGCCCCAGCGCTGCGGTGAGAAGCGACTTGCCGACGTGCGATGCCGTGCCGACGATCATGAGCGCACGCGCGCTCATTTTTCTCTCCACCGATCGTAGTGGATCAGCTTGTCGAGCGGCTCGCGCGTTTCCCAGCCTTTCTCCTCGAGCTCCGGCCGCTCGAGAAAGTCCGAGACATATCCGACGCATAAATACGCGACGATCTCGATCTGCTCCGGAACGCCCAGCGTGCACTTCAACCGGTCGAAGTCGAGAATGCTCACCCAGCCAACTCCCAGCGATTCGGCCCGCGCCGCCAGCCATAGATTCTGCACCGCGCAGACGGTCGAATAGAGATCCGTCATCGGGCTCGTTTGCCGCCCGAGGCCTGCGCCTTTGCGTCGTGAACGATCGCAAGTGACGCAGAGATTCACCGGCGCGTCGACAATTCCGGCGAGCTTCAAGGCGTCATATTGTTCGCGCCGTTCGCCCTGATATATTTCGCTCGCGCTCGCGTTGGCCCGCGTGAAGTTTTCGAACACGGCTCGCTTCACGGTTTCATCTCGAATGACGATAAAATCCCACGGCTGCATGAAACCCACGGAAGGCGCATGATGAGCGGCGTCCAGAATTCGCATCAGCACGTCGTCAGGGACCGGCTGCGGGAGGAATTGCGACCGGACGTCGCGGCGTTCGTGAATCGCCCGATAAACGCCCCGGCGCTCTGCATCAGAAAACGGGTTCATTTCAGGGAAGGAAGCGGTATCCGACGCCGTGTACGGTTAAGAAATGCTTCGGCGTATTCGGATCCGATTCCAGCTTCTGCCGCAGTTTTACGACGTGGGCGTCGACGGTGCGCGTGTTCGGGAACGATTCGTAACCCCACACCGAGTTGAGAATCATGTCGCGCGTCAGGGGCCGGTCGGGATTTGAAAGGAAATACGTCAACAGATTGTATTCCGCCGGAGTCATCTTCAGCGTCTCGGCGGCGCGGGTGACGACGCGTCTCTCGAAATCGATGGTCACCTCCCCGAACTGCGCTATCTTGCGGGATTCCGGAGACGTTCGCCGCAGCACGGCGCGAATCCGCGCCAGAAGCTCGCGTGCCCCGAAGGGTTTTACGACATAGTCGTCGGCGCCGATTTCAAGCAGCAGAACCTTGTCGACTTCCTCGCCCACCGCGCTCAACACGATGATCGGTGTGTTCACGTGCCCGGCGCGCAGTTGTTTTGAAATCTCGATCCCGCTCATGCCGGGCAGACGCAGGTCGACCAGAATCAGGTCCGGCTTCATGGTGAGCGCGCGCTCGTAGCCGGTCTTGCCATCGGCGGCGAGCAGCGGGCGATAGCCCTCCTCTTCCAGCATCAAGCCGATGGTGTCCCGAAGACTGTCGTCGTCGTCGATCACGAGAATGGTGGTCATGCTATGCACTCATTCTAAACGGACGCGCTGGCGCAGACGCGGAGTGCGACCGGATTTACAAAGGTTTTACAGATTTTGTACTTAAAGCGGAGGGCCGCGGCAGGCGACGGCGAAGCTGATATCCGAAAACGGTCACGGGAGGATTCTCGACCGGCTGATAATTATCTTCAAGCCAGTTCTCGAGGGCAGGGAAGCTTGAGCTCAGGTTCGAAGCGTTGGGAAACACGCGCAGAAACTCCTCGCGGGGCAATTTCAGGTAGGCGAGCCACGTGGGGGGATCGGCCTGCAACTCAGCGAGTGCGACGGATTCTTCGCGATTCGTCATCATGCCGGGCGCGAGAAAAGAGAATTGCGTCGGATTTCTGGTCTGCGTCAGGAAATATTGCAGAGGCATGTATGGGTACACAAACATGCTGTCGCCGGGATGTACTTCCGCAACCCACTTTTGGACTTCGGGAACTGCATCAGAAGCGACACGCAGATTGCCAACCGGGGATGGAACCAGCAGAGTTCCGCGCAGCCCGTTAAAGAAATTCGCGCCGAACACGCTGGCGAGGACGAGCATCACGCAAGCCAGCGCCCCGCCCGCTCGCGCCGGCATCAAGTGCGACATCGCGACCGCGGTCAGGACATAGGGCAGTGCGGCGACGAAAGCCAGGTGCATCACATCCGCACGCGGGAAGACCGTGAGTGTGAAAGCTATCGAGGCGAACGAAAGGAGCGCCCACACGGGCCGGTCCTCCGCCGGTATTTTCCCGCGCCACATCGCAATCGCGGCGAAAATCACGCCGGCGATCGGAAGAATCGCGGGAAGCGCCAGACAGGACACCAGGATTCCGCGAATCGCCAGCTCAAATCCCGAAGCGCCGGCGAACAGCGCTTGGTAGCCTCCGACGATGGCTCCGTACGGCATGATATTGACGCTCGAATAGTTCGTCTTCAGCCATGTCATTTGTTTCAGGAACGCCAGCAGGCAGCCGTTCATCGCCAGGCAAATCACGGCGGCCATACTCACGGCCAGAACGCCGCTCGTCCAGGAAATCAGTTGCTTCCTCCGGCTCGAATCGATCAGGAGCCAGATCCCTGCCGCGCCTCCGACCAGTGCCAGCGCTGGAGTGCACCAAGCCGCAAACCCCATGAGCGCGCCGCTGATCAGCAGAGGAGGACAGGTCCCCGGGCTGCCTTCTGAACTGTGAATCAGAACACACAACCCCGCGAGCGCGAGCGTCGCACTGTCCCAGCGATGCTGCGCTGTTAGGAAGGTCGGATCGGCGATCTGAAACCCCGCGAATATCAATGCGGTAACCGCCGCCAGCCGCAGCGAGGCCAGCCGCGCCACCAGCCAGAACACCAGGGCGCATTGCGCCGAAAAATCCAGGATGACGATCAATCGCCCCGCCCACAACGAAATTCCGAACAAGCGGAACACGATCGCCTGCAGCCAATAACTTCCCGGACTCATGTAGCCGAAGAAGTCCACGTAGGGCCGAGCGCCCGAGAGCATCCGCTGCGCGGGCTCCAGGATCATGCCTTCATCGTTGGTCGCGACCACTCGATTGCCGTGAAAGGCGAGCAGAACGATCACCACGAAAAAGAAGACCAGGATCGCGAGTCTTCCGCTTCCCTTTTTCACGTTAATTCCCAAGTCGCCAGATACCGATCACGCTCTTCCCGATGCGCCATCCGAACAACGGGTCGAGCACGCGCGACACTGGCACCAGCCAGCCATCCCACGTCAGGATCTGGCGTTCAGTGGGCATCGCGGATCTGAGTAGCATCCGATTCGCCGCCGATGCCAGCATTCCAGCGCAATCCAGATAAATGATCCTCACAGCGTGAAGGCTCTTGGGTGCGGCCGCGCGCAGCGAAGCCCGTGTATAGCGGCGGAAGTGGCCGATGGCCGCGTCGAATGGCGTATATAAGAAAGGATGCGCTGGCGCGAGGACGATCAGATGCCCGCCCGGCCGCAGGCGCGCGGCTGCGTCCCGCATTTCCTCACTGTCGCCCTCGATATGCTCCAGGACGTCGATGTACAGAATCGTGTTGAAGCGTTCCTCGGCCGGCAGCCCAGCGATCGTGGATGTTAAGATCCGGTGCCGCTGGGATTGTTTCTCGATCTGCGAAGCGAGAGCGGTGTCGGGTTCGAGCGACGTCCATCGATCGTGACTCAGGCTGGCAAGGAGCTTGGTATTCGCGCCGATCCCCGCCCCTACTTCGAGCACGTCGCCGCCGACGTAGGGCGCGACCTGATTGCGCCAGTAGCTCTTCCAATTTCTGGCCTTTTCGAACAGGTGCAGCTCGGTGCCGGCGTATTCGAACGGGGCGGTTTCCGCGTTCATCGAGCCGATCTCACGGGCGATTTGCTCTGGATGGAGGTCTTGCCGAGAAGAAAATACGGAGCGTCGCGCTGCAATATGAATCCAGCCGAACTGCGCCGGCTGGCAATCAGAAACGCGAACAGGATCGCGAAGGTCAGCGCCTGGAGCATCAATCCGATCAGCCATGCTGTGGTCTGCGGCGTCCAGCCGGGAATTACGCCGCTGGCGCAAATCGCGGCTAGCGCGAACACCGAAAACGCGGCGGACGCGGTCAGCAGACGCGCGCTCACCTGATCGCTGAACACTGAAATCGCCGAGAGGCCATGTGTCAGCAGGCTGACGAAATTCATCTTCGAATGGCCTTGGAGCCTGGCTCCGCGGTCGAGCGGAATTAACCGCCGCGGCAGCCGGGCGCGAAACACGGCGGCCGCGTAGTGATTCCACAAATCCGGCGAGGCGACCAACCGGACCAGCAGGCCCCGCGGAATCGCGCTGAAATTTCCGACGCGGACGCCGATCCCGGTCAGCATCCGATGGACCAACTGATAGGCGCGATAGAAACCCTGAAACAGGAGGCTCTCCATGCGCTTGGAGCGCGCCGCGAAGATCACGTCCCGTCTTCCGGCCTTTTCAAATTCCCGAAGCAGCGCCGGCAGGTCCTGCGGCCGATCCTGCCCGTCGCCGTCCATCACGATCACCGCATCGGCGTCTCCGAATTCGTGAACGTGGTACAGTCCCAGCGCGATGGCGCGCTGGTGGCCCAGATTGCATCGCAGATGCAGAATTTCAATTGACTGAATCGCCGTAAAATTCTGCCCCGGCCAATCTTCGGGCACAGCGTCGGTGGAACCATCGTCCACGATCAACACCGACACGGACCATGCGGAAGTTGCGAGCACGCGGTCGATCCCCGGCAATAGAAGCTGGAGCGCGGCCCAATCGTTCAGGCTCGGAATAAGAATGGTGAGCGAGTCGCGGCGGGCGGTCATGGAACGGCCTTCTACCTCCCATCGGCAATCGCGGAGCGCTTCAATAGGTTGTATTCTTATGCATATATGCCGTTTTCACGTCTCTTGAACGTTCGCCAACACTTTCCCGATCGCAGCATTTCCGACATCCCCGGCGCCATCGCCGCGGAACTGGCCGGGTCCGGATTCGGGTCCAACCTGAAACCTGGCGCGCGCATCGCGATCGGCATCGGCAGCCGTGGGATTTCCAATATCGCGACCATCGCCCGCTCGGTAGTCGATTTCTGGAAATCGCGCGGATTCTCGCCGTTCTTGTTCCCAGCCATGGGCAGCCACGGCGCGGCCACGGCGGAGGGCCAGGCCGATGTTCTCGCCCGGTATGGGATTCAAGAGCGCTCCATGGGATGCCCGGTATTGAGTTCCCTGGAGGTCGTTTCGCTCGGTTCAACTCCCGACGGCATCGAGGCGTTTATGGACAAGAACGCCTTCTCCGCCGACGGCGTGTTCCTGGTTGGGCGCGTGAAATGGCATACCGATTTCGCCGGCAAGATCGAAAGCGGGCTGTTTAAGATGATGGCGATCGGGCTGGGCAAGTTCGCTGGCGCGCAGCGGTATCACACCTACGCGTATCGGCTCGGCCTGGAGCACGTGATCCGGACTATCGGGCGTCAGGTTCTGAAGAGCGGCAAAATTCTCGGCGGGTTGGCTATTTTGGAGGACGCGAATCACAAGACCGCGCAGCTCACGGCCGTTCCGGTGGCCGATATGGAGCGTAAGGAAGAAGAGCTGCTGGCGTTGGTGAAATCGTGGATGGGCCGCATTCCAATGCCGCTCAATATCCTGATCCTGGACGAAATCGGCAAGACGTTTTCAGGCGCTGGGATGGATACCAAAGTTGTGAATCGCGGCGTGAACGGGGAGTACAATCCCTGGGACACCGCTCCGAAGATCGACCGAATCTTCATTCGCGGGCTGAACGATCATAGCTACGGCAACGCCGTCGGCCTCGGGATGGCGGACGTAATCCATGACCGTCTGCTCGAAGTGATCGACTGGAACCCCACGCAGATCAACTCGCTGACCGCATCCACGCCAGCCGCCATTCGCACGCCCATCCACTTTTCCACCGATCGCCAATGCCTGGATAAGATCTGGCCGACCGTCGGATGTCTGGATCAGAAGGATGTAACCATCGGCTGGTTCGCCAACTCCCTCGAAATCGGCACCATGCGGCTAAGCGAGAATCTGCGTGCGCAGATCACGGCGAATCCTAATTTGGAGATCGTTGGGGAAGCCGAAGAAATGGACTTCAACGGCGATGGCAATCTGGTGGGGCTGCTGGAAGGCGCGGCCGTCGCGCACTAAACAGAACGACGAATGGCCAAAAAAAAGAATATCGCGGGAAGACGGGCTGTAACCCGCCCCCCGCGAGAATCTTTTTGGTTAAGCAGCGTTTCCGCTGCGGTTGAGGTTTAGCTACCCTGGGTGGCAGCGTTCGACATAACCGACGCGATCTTCGAAAAGATCGTGCTGATGCTGGTCGCAACGCCCGGCATAATCGCGCCGGCGGCAACGGCCACGAAACCCGCCATCAAAGCATATTCGATGAGGTCCTGACCACGCGTGTCCTTCAAAATCTTAAGCTTCAGAATGAAATTCTTCATGTCTCCTTGTATCTCCTCTCCCTACGGTGCCCGACAGGTCCCTGTCGTTGTCTAAAAGTATCATCGGCAGGTTTTCAAAAGAATCAGGCTTAATGCCTAATGGGACCCTGGAAAACTCTCAGGCGCCTGATTTATGAGGCACTTGCAGGCCCTAGGAGTAGTGCCAGTACCCCTTGTGGCCATTATGGGATTTCGAAGGGACCAAAGTACCGACTACGCCCGGACTTCATTGATTTAATTAGTCCAAGCGACCCGCTTTTGCTTGCCTAAGAGTACTGTGTCGGAGGGCATACTACCGGCCCAAAATAGGCTTCAACCGGGGTAAAACGACTAAATTTTAATAAATCCGTGACATTGGATTATCCCGGGCTTGTCCGGCATGAGGCCGTGAAGTTTGCCGCGACGTAAACCGATGTAAAGCTTGACGATACAATGTCTTCCGTGGTCCATTCCGCGCCCGCCGCCGAGGCTCCCAGCGTAGCGCACAAGCCCGCTTCGGGTTGGATCCTGCGCCTGGTGATCTTCACATTGTTAATGATCCCGTCGGCGCACTTCGCCTGGAGCAATCGCGATATGCCGGATTTCGCGCGCCTCCACGATGACGGGCTGCTGTTTTCGTCCGCCAGGAGCCTGGCGAGCGGAGCCGGCTACCGGATTCCGAGCTTGCCTGAGAATCCATATCAGACTAAATATCCGCCTTTGTATCCGGCGCTGCTGTCGCTTATCTGGAAGGTGAATCCTGACTTCCCTGGAAACCTGCCGCTTGCTGGCGCGATGAGCTGGGTGATCTATGCTGTCTGCATCGCGTTGTGCTGGGTTCTTTATCGACGCGAAGGTTTCGAAGAGAGGCGGTCCTGGCTGCTTGCCGGACTGCTGGCCGTGAATCCTTACGTGATTTTGTTCGGATGCCGGCTGTTCTCTGAGATTCCGTTTACGTGTCTCTTGATAGCGGCGTTCCTTGCCGCGCGGCGCGAAGGGCCGAAGTGGGCGCTGGCCGCGGGTATCCTCGCCGGATGCGCGTATCTTTCAAGGACCGCGGGAATCGCGCTGCTGATCTCGATGCCGGCTTGGTACGTGTGGCGTCGCCAGATGAAGCCGGCGGCCTGGTTTGCCGGCGGAATGCTTCCCTTCGTTGTGGCGTGGTCGGTATGGACACGGATGCATATGCTCGCCTCATCCGACCCGGGCGTGATCTATTACGTCGATTATGTGCGTTATCAGTTCTTAAACGTCGGATGGGACAACATCGGCGTCGTGCTGTGGAAGAACGTGGACGAGCTGCTGTACGGAATGGGATCGCTGATTCTGCCAAAGATCGTTGCTCTGGGGCCCGTGAAGATCCTGACGCAGGTGATCGCGGTGGCGATGATTTCGGGTGTGGTCAGACTCGCGCGCCGCGGAATCACCGTTCCCTATGCTCTGTTTGCGCTGGTTTCCGCAGCCATGTTGATCGTCTGGCACTTTCCTCCAAATGAGCGATTCGTGTTGCCGCTTTTCCCGCTGCTGGTGGCCGGTCTGGTGACCGAAGTCGAGCATCTTTGGACGATGCTACGCGCGGGATTCCAGCACCCGGATTTCGGACAGCGCGCCGTCGCAGCGGTGTTTGGATCGGTCGTCGGGCTGGTCCTTTTCGCGGGATTTGCCCTCCAGCTCTACGTGACCGTCCATTTCCTCGACGAATCCGAGGCGCAGTATCGGAGCAAATTAGTCGATCTGCGGGCGGCGTATCAGTGGATCTCGCGGAATACACCCGATTCCGCGATTATCGTTTCGTCCGACGATCCTTTGCTGTATCTTTACTCCGGCCGCCGCGGAAAAGAAGTGCCGCTGATGCCGCGCTCCTGGTATGCGTCCGATCACACCGCGATTGTCGATGCGTTTCGTGGATCGGCCGAATACTCCCGGCGTGTGGGGGCCACGTATATTTACTCGACGTCGGACGATTTATCGCGTTGGACCGGGGATGAGGATATCGCACAGGTGGAGCAGGCGATGCGCACGAACCGCGCCCTGATGCCCGTATTTTCGAGCGGCGCGGGGACCGTTTACCGGATCGCGGAGCAGTGATGGACGCGGGCAAAGACAAAGGGCCGATCTGGATGGCAGCGGCGCTCGGGGCCGTCTTGCTGGCCGGGTTCGGGTACATGCAACGAGACCGGGCACTGCACGGCCTCAACGATTTCAT
>Ga0070731_10001417_pt1 | contig 24844 bp, 39 predicted proteins | sample Coa_R1_2_FD_66448 | JGI IMG/M metagenome (GOLD analysis project Ga0070731, IMG submission 66448) | Surface soil microbial communities from Centralia Pennsylvania, which are recovering from an underground coalmine fire - Coalmine... | ecosystem: Environmental > Terrestrial > Soil > Unclassified ... | reverse complement strand
AAAATTTCCATCAATATCACATTTTTCAACATTATATAACAATCGAGCTGAAAAGGACATTTTTAATTGATCGAATTTATTTTTTTAATTTTTCTAGATTGATGATCTAGAAAAATTTCAATTTTCTTATTTAAATTTGAAAAAATATATTTTATTTTTAATTTTTTATATTTTTTTATGTAAAATAAAAACGTGTAGTACCACCGACTCTCTCTTTTGAATCGTATTTTTTCTGATCTTTTAATTTGATGGATTGTTTATCAAATCTAGAAATTCCTCCCCATTCGTCGATTAATAATTGTGAATATGTGTACCCATCTTCCCATCTATAATTTCTATTTGTTTCGATTTGATGATCTCTAAAATCATTACAAATAGTCATTATTACTCGTTGATTCATTTTTGGAATATTTTCTCTCCTATCTGCAAGAATACGCTCCATAATACGTATTATATCTGCATGGCTAACTATTATTTGTTCTACATATTCTCTTGCTAAAACTTTGCTTATTTCTTGTTGAATAAAATTAATATTATCTTCGTCAAAATATCCTTCTGGAATAGCGGAACCTACCGCTACTGTTTGTATAACATTCATATTTTATTAATATTAGATGAAATTTAATTAAATTATTGTTATATCTTAAATTAAAAAATGATAAAATATATTTTTAAGTTTGAAAATAAAATCAAAATTTAAAAATTAAACAGAAAATGCAAAATATAGAAATATTTAACAATGAAAATAATGAACCTTTATTGAGACCTAATCCTAAGAGATTCGTTATTTTTCCTATAAAATATCATGAAATTTGGGAATTATATAAAAAAGCATTCGCTTCAATTTGGACGGTAGAAGAGGTTGATTTATCGACAGATTTAACAGATTGGAATAATTTAACAGTTACTGAAAAATGGTTTATATCGCATGTTTTAGCATTTTTTGCAGCTAGCGATGGAATTGTTAATGAAAATTTAGCGCAAAGATTTATGAGTGAAGTTCAGATACCTGAAGCGAGAATGTTTTATGGTTTCCAAATAGCTATTGAATCGGTACATAATGAAACTTATGCTCTTTTAATCGATACTTTAATAAAAGATGAAGTTGAAAAAACTAGATTATTTGACGCAATTGAAACTATTCCTTGTGTTAAAAAAAAAGCCGATTGGGCTTTAAAATGGTTATCTAGTTCACGAAGTTTTGCCGAAAGATTGGTGGCTTTTGCCGCGGTAGAGGGAATATTTTTTTCAGGATCTTTTTGTGCCATATTTTGGCTTAAAAAAAGAGGGTTAATGCCTGGTTTAGCATTTTCAAATGAATTAATATCGCGTGATGAAGGATTACACGTTGATTTTGCATGTTTATTATATTCAATGTTGGAAAATAAATTAGAAAAAGATATAATTTATGAAATAATTTTAGAGGCTGTAGTATACGAAAAAGAATTTATTTTAGATGCACTTCCTGTTAATTTGATAGGAATGAACGCCGAATTAATGTCTCAATATATTGAATTTGTTGCCGATAGATTAATTTATTCTTTAGGATATGAAAAAATATACCATACCAAAAATCCATTTGATTGGATGGAATTAATTAGTTTACAAGGGAAAACAAATTTTTTTGAAAGACGTGTATCTGAATATCAAAAAGCGGGTGTTGTAGTAGAAAAAAGAGGAGAAAAAAACGATCAAATTTTTACCATTGACGCTGAATTTTAAAAAACAAATTTTATTTTTTTATTCATTTTGAAATGAATAAAAATAACAAAAAAATGTTAATATCCTCTTTCTATTTTTTTAGCATAAAAACTATCAAATTTCCTTTTTTTAATAGACATGATCGATTCTGAAACACACGCAAATTTATTTTTTCTTATATATGAAACATATATTGAATATGAATCTGAGTCAGATATATTTACTAAAAACCAATCCCCTTCTTTAGGTATATAATTTTTAATTGGCTCATCAGGCCAAAAATCTATATTATTATATTTATCTCTTACCGGTTCAACTATTAGAAAAATTTCTTTACCTACATTAAATTCTCTATAAGCTTTAACTTTATCATTATAAATATAGCTAGAAATTTGTATATTTGTATCATCATTTTTTAATTTTGAATTAAAAATTGCTCCTTTAAATTTTAGAAATTCCTCATTAAGAATTTCCATATTTTCGAAAACGCCCATATTTATAGTTTTTTCTCCTATAACAGTGGTAAAAGAAGCGACTATAAATGTTTGATCTCGCAAATCCTGTGAATTCATTCCACTTTCTAATTATAAACCCAAATATTTTATCACTTTTTAAATCTTTAGTTTTAATTTTTTAACGTTAAAACGTTAAAAAATAAAACAAATGTATTATTTATTTTGCTTCGGTTAATTTTTTATATTGAGACATTGGTATATATCTAAATACAGACCCGCATTTTACATTTCCGTCAGTATATTTTAATATTTTATATTCATTATTACTTAAATCTGAAACCAACACCATTTCTTCATTTTCGTAATATTTTTTAGCCGTTTTGCCAAAACTATTATAAACAGTATTAAATATTTCATAAGGTTCAGGATCATAATATTTTGGCATATGAAAGTGCGTCATCGTTCCCAAAAAATATACTGAAATATAATCTGCAACGCCTGCTTTTCTATCAGCAGATATTTGTGACATTTTATTTTTCAAATCAAAAAAATAAATAAAAAAATAAAAATAAATTTCATTTTTTAATTTTAATTTCTTACCTCAAAAAGTAAGAAATATTACAAAAAAATAAAAATAAATAATTTATATTCTACACTTATTTGACCTACAAGAGGGCGTATTTTTCGACCAACCACAATTTTTAATTCCAACATCAACAGCTTTTTGTGCTATATCGCAATGATTCCATTGACATGCACGTATATGAGCGGCTTCTACCCCTTGACATGTTATTTTGCATTTTCCGCCTGTATTTCTTAAAGCGCTCATAATAGGAAAGCCTTCTTTAGATGGATTTAAAAATGCTTTATCTCCGCAAATTTTTTTAAGTTGATGTCTTTCATAACCTTTTTGAGGTGCAGCCGCCGCCCAACCTCTAGTAGCAGAACCTCTTCCCTCTCCTTTATTTTGCATTTGCTCTTTTAAAGCGGCAATTCTGTGATGTCTAGTTTTTGGTAAATTTTTTAGTATTTCTTGCAATTGTAATGATTTTTTACCTGTTAATTTATGAGGAGAACTTTTAGTGGAAGTTTTAGTGGAAGTTTTTTTTGTCTTACCGTTTTTATAAGCTTGATAAGCTACAGAAATAGTTTGTAAAGATGCTGAACCGTGTTTAGATGCATAAAATTTTCGATATTGTTGCCAATCCATGTTATTTTTTTTTATTTTTTAATATTTATAAATATTAAAAAATTATTATTAAATACATTTTTTTGACGTTTTATCCTTTTGTCCTTTGGACAAAAGGGTATTTCTTTCTGTAAAATAGAAAGAGGTAACCTCAAAAAATCTTATCTCATTCGAATTTAGAAAATTCTATTATTTTTTCCCAATTTAAAAAATTTTAATTTTAGTGCTGGAACACAACCGTGATCAGAACAATCCATTTTTATTTTTTCTTCATCAAATATGGCTACTGCTAAATAAGGATTTTCAATTTCGTCAAAATCTAAATCAACATCATGAAAAAACAATTGATCAAAAACATCGTTGATTGAATTGAATTTTCCTAATATTAAATGTTTTTTCATTTGGTTGTCACTTAAAGAAACGATACACCCTTCATAATATGTCATTTTCAATATCGAAATAATAAAAATTGAGCATTAATTAATTTTATTTTTTATTAAAATATTTTTTCAATTTTTTTAAATTTTAAGTCGTTTTTTTTTGACATTAAAATTTAAAAATATTTCGGTAAATGACAAAAGTGTTTAAAACAGTTAGTCCTATTATAGATAGCGGTAGCGCACATATTGCAAACTATCCTCAACAGGTTCAATTTTGTACAAAATCATTTACAGAAATCGATAAAGGAGGGACAGATTTATATTGTCACATTACAAATACCGTTATTTATTTAGGATTTTCTGTAATTAATGGAGATATTTTAATGTTAAAACGCAGTGAATTAAATAATTGGCCTACCCGTCTTTTTATAAGTAATACTGTTAAAATTGGAAAAAATGCTAATTTTAGAGGATTTGACGAGATTATTCAATTTAAAGAATACGATTTTATTAATCTCATATACCAAGATGATTATTTTGATATTACTACTAAAAAGAATATTCTTACCTGTGTTAACGATATTATAAATACTTATAAAGTGCCTGTATCAGAACCATTAACGTCGAATGATCTTATTAAATATGAAATGTATATTTGAAAAAATAAACATAAAAAAATTGAAAAATTAAATCAAAAATTTTTTATTAGTAATTGAAATGCTTGAAAATATTTCATTTATTTACAATAAAAAATATATTGATTCTCATAAAATATACGATTATTTAACTCAGAATAACCATTCTTTTAATTATAAATTAAATTTTGATATAAATGACGACGTTTGGTTTCAAATTTTTTCATTTATAAATGAAAATACCTCAAATTTTTTAATTAATATTTGTATGACAAATAAAAAATTTAATTATATAATTAACGAAAGAATTAAATCAATTTATATGGAATTTCCTAGAGTTTGTTTTCGATTAACAAAAGGTCTTGATTACAAAAAACCATTCGACGAACTATATTTACCTGTCAAATCAGGCGAGTATGAACTTGCTTTAGCAAGTTTAATTAAATTAAGGCAACTTCAACTCTATGATATTGAATTTATTCCTAAAGAAATAAATCTATTAGTGAATTTGCAAGAATTAATATTATTTTGTAATAATATTAAAGTTATACCTAAAGAAATTGGACAATTGGTTGGTTTACAACGTTTTAAAGCATGTGGAAACAAAATTGAAGTTATTCCTAAAGAATTTGGACAATTAAATTATTTGCAAAAATTAAATTTATCGAGTAATAGAATTAAAATTATACCTATAGAAATTGATCAATTAACTAATCTACTGGAACTTTATTTAGCTCACAATAAAATTAAAATTATACCCAAAAATATTGCAAAATTAACTAAGTTACAAAAACTTTTTTTGTCTTATAATAAAATAGAAATCATTCCTAAAGAAATTGGAAAATTGACTAATTTACAAGTTATTGAGTTATCAGGCAATAAAATTGAAGTTATACCTAAAAAAATTGGAAAATTAACCAATTTGCGGGAAATCGATTTGTGTGATAACAAAATCGAAATTGTTCCTGTAGAAATTAGAAATTTAACTAATTTACGAGAACTTAAGTTATCTAAAAATAAAATTCAAGATATCCACGGAGGGATTGTTTTGACAAAGAATTTGACTAAATTGACAAAACTTGATTTACGTGATAATAAGATTATATTTATGCCTAAAGAAATAGGATATCTAACTTGCGTTTACAGAAAAAATCAAGGACTTTATGGATTTTTTCATTAAGAACTCCAATTTCTTTAAAAGTTTACTTTTTGTTTGTTTAAATTTAATTTTTTTTAACTTTTTATTCACTTGATCTCTCTGAAAATAATATAACTAGAAACAAACTAAAAAGTTATGTATAAAAAATAAAATGTAAGATTTTTTAAATTTTATCATGTATTGAATATGATAAAATTTGAATGTAGCAAAGAAAAGTTTAGCGTACTTCGTGTTAAAGATTTAATTATTATGGTATCTCCAGATAGATGTTCTATAATAGTTTCTGATATTAGATTTCAAAATTTTTATAATCTTTCAATGGATTATTCATATAAAATTCTATCTTTAACAAACGCTGAATTAAAATATAACAATTTTGGCAGATTACAATTATTTATAACTATGAATATTGGAACTGTTATAAAAACTATTAAATGGATAGTTCCTGCATTTTTTAACACAAGATATTCGGATTCTAATAATTATAAATTTAAACAAATTCAAAATTATTGTTGCAAAATACCTAAAAACATCAACGATATGATTTTTTCAAAATTTCAGATTTTTATTATAACATTTTCGATTTTTATATTAAAAAATACAGACTATCAATTGATAAAAGACGTTATATTTTTAATATTAAAATGGATAATTGAAATAATAAAGATTGATTATTTAAACTATAAAATAATTAACAAACATATTTCTATAGCACAATTTACGGGAGTTTAAAAGATAAATAATATTTTAATATTTTGTTAATGAGAAAATGTATTAAACTTTTTTAAAGTTTAGACTTTTTTGCTAAAGCAAAAAAGTTTAATAAATACTTTATAATAATATCAAAATAAAAAATGATAGGAACGGGTACGATCGTTTTAATCGTATTTTTATTTTTAATATTGGCAATCGCTATATGGTATTTTGTCGTCGCTTATAATTATGGTTCTTCACTCACTGTCGCATCTTATACAAGAGGAGCAAATTTAGATACCGCAACTATTAATGCACAAGGTCAACCTACTTCAACAGGAAAAGGAACTGTAAATTTTACCTGCGATCCAGACAGAGAAATTTGTGTATATAGAGCGACGGCAATTTGTACAGGTGCAGAAAACGCTCTTTCCAATAATGAAAGCGGAGTTGAGCCTATATCAAATGGATTAACAAATAATGGTTATTATGGAAATTTTGACACAAATAATACGTTCGATCTTACTGATTCGCTCTCTACTTTAGCGAATGGACTTCAAACTTATTCTTATAGTTTTGACGCCAGTTCAGATTCTAAAATAAGATTTAATGGACAAGTTTGCCCATATTCAAATTATGGAAAATCTGGCGCAGGCCCTCAATTCGTTAGGCCACAATTAATCGCAACGTATTCTTGTATACCAAAAGGATCGCAATGTTTATCTGCAAATTCTACGATTCCGTATACACCTATAGTCCCAGTTTCTCCGCATATAACATATGGATCTCAAATTACTTTAAAAAATCAATCGACAAAACCTGGTTATAACACTTTTATGAGACCATGCGGAACAAATAGTACTACTGGTTGCAATGGATATTACGTAACTTTAGCTCCAAATAGTGCAATTAAAAATATAAATAATTGGACTATTTTAGGGAAGACTCCTGGAACTCTATTAAATTATGGAGACGTCATACAATTAAAATGTCAAAATATACCCGGTAATTTTAATGCTAGTTATCTATCTCAATGTGGAGTTCCATTTTCAGGTTGTGGAATTTTACCAGTATCAACAATGATGACGTATAATGATAGCGCAAATTGGACCATAATAGGAGGACAAATCGGTCAACCTGTGAGAAATGGTGATGTAATTCAAATATCGGTTACGCAATATGGAACCGATATTATTTTTGCTTGTTCATCTCAACCAACTTCATGCGGAATTTCATTAGGAGTAGGTTCCCCTACTCTTCCAAATACAGCAAAATGGCAAATAATGAGCGCATAATTTAGATAAATAATATTTATTTTTCACTTAAATAAATAGTGAAAAATATGTAAAATTTTATGAAAATATAAAAATTGAAAATAAATTATTTTTTTTAACAATTTTATTATGGATTCCATTTCAAAATTTATTTTAGCGTTTGAAAAAGATAGAGAGATCAAAAGAAAAATAATGGAAGATATCGAACTTATGATCTCAGAAAAATTTAAAGGAAAAATTAATGCTTTTACTTTGTTTATTGTTAATTGTATATTTTTGTATAAAGGAAGCACCGAAACGTTCCATATCGGAACTTATTTATCTGGGTGTACTAGTTATAAAAATGAATTATTGCGCGCAAAAATTGATGAATGTCATTTTAAATCAGAAAACGTGTATTTTCTTAATAAAAAACTGGAAAATGATTACCTTTCAAAAATAGCACGAGCGATGGATGACGGTTCATTTTGCAATTTAGAAAGTGAAATGCGCAAAATTTTTATCTTTTTTACTATGGGAAAAAATCTTGATTATTTATGTTGGGATTTCTTGTATTAATAAATATAAAATTGAAAAAAATAAATATTTTTTCTTAAATTTATCGACATTTATTATGAATTCTAATATTTCAAAATTCGTTTCAGCTTTTGAAAAAGATACAGAAATTAAAAGAAAAATGATAATAGACATTGAATCGATAATCTTAGAAAAATTTAAAGGAGTAAAAAGCGATGCTTTTACTAAATTTGTTTCCGCTTGTGTACATTCATTTAAAATGAATATTGGAATAGTTCAAATAGGAAAATTGGTCTACAATTCCTGGGGCTTCATAGATGGGCAATTATTAAGTGTGAAATTAAATAAATATTATTTACCAGAAAATGTATATTTTAGTAATAAAAAATTAGAGAATGATTATCTTTCTAAAATAGAACAAGCCATAGATGACACATCATTTTTGAATTTTGAAGAAGAAATGAATAAACTATTTCCGATATTAATTATTGAGAAAAATCGTGTTTGTTTATGCACAGAATTTTTGAATTAAATCTTTGATTTTGATTTTTTGCTGAAGCAAAAAAATTAAAAAAATATAAATATTTAAAAAATTGAAAAAATATTTTGATTTTTTATGAAATAAATCGACCTTTATTATGGAATCAAATATTTCAAATTTCATTTTAGCCTTTGACAAAGATGTGAAAATAAAAAGAAAATTGATGAAAGATATTGAATTTATGGTTTTGGAAAAATTTAAAAATAATGAAAAAAGTCACGATCATTATATTTTTCTGATAAAGTTACTTAGAAAAAATGTTGGAACATTTCGTGTGGGAAGTATAGGCTCGGGATATAAAAGAATAACTAGGCCATTTTTGCTTACAGAACTCGAGAAGAATAAATGTTTAAACGTAGGTTTTAATAATATTAAATTAGAAGAAAATTTTCTTTCAAAAATAGAAAAAATAATGGATATAATAACAGAAAAATCTGAAGACGAATTTATGAATGAGATGAACAAATATTTCGTCTTACCCATAATTGAAACAAATCGTGATTATTTATGTTGGAATTTCTTGGATTAAAAATATAATAAAAATACAAAAACCAAAAAAAATATAATAAAAAACGTTTTACATTGTTTTTTATTATTACACGACTTTCTGTTAAAATAAAAATTTAAAAATGACAAAAGATATTATATTTCTCAATAAATCATAAAAAATGCGAACTACAATCTGTAAGTATGCTAAAATAGAAGAATTTCACTCTAACAAAAATCAAATTATTAAAGAAAAATGTCCCAGAAAAAATGAATATCTTTCTAAACTCGGAACTACGTATCATCATGATACATCAAGACCTTCGTTATCATACGTTACATGTACACCATGCAAAACAGAAATTTCGTTAAATTCGCAAAATATCACAATAAATATCAAAAAAGTTACAAAAAAATTAAAACGAGTTACAAATTCTTTTGATTCACATTTACAATTTCATTTAAATAATAATTTTTGTATAATTATTAATCAGCCAATAAATAACTTATTTTTTATACTTAACGAAAATAATAATTATTGGTCTAATATTAGAGATCCACAACTTACACAATATATAAGATACAAAACTATTGAAAAAATAAAAAATAAAGAATATACGTTAAGACTCGATATAAATTTTATTTGTATATGGCTAATTTTACATAAAAAATGGAATCTTTTACCCGATATTATCCAGGTAATTTACAGATTTTTATTTTGTTGAACTTGGTTCAACAAAATTTGTATAATTTTTATTTTTTTGTCGTTTTAAACGACAAAAAATGATTATTTTAAAATTTTAACCCATTTTTGAATCATAATTTTTATTGGCAGAACATTGACCACATCCCTTATCTCTATGTTTACGACAATTAGCCCAGTCATGGTATTTACAGTTAGTTTGTTTAAAGGTTGAAAAATCGCAACATTCATGGCATGTGGCTATCGGTTCATTTAAATCTTTACCATAACTGCAGGTATAACATACCGACAAACATTCTTTACATCCATTTCTACCGCATTTAACACATTTTGTCATAATAGTTAACCATCCATCATCTCCTAATCGTAAAAAATGAGGATCGTCTCCATCTTCTTCGTAGAGTTTAGTGTTACAAATGCAGCAAATTAAATGTTTTTGTCCATCTGATTCCATTTTCTGCTGTAAAATATTGGAATAAAATTATTTTATTTCATTTTTATTTTTTATTAAAAATGAAAAACATTTTTTATTTATTTTGTAATTTGGAAAGTTCACAAATTTCTTAAAAAATTTTGATTAAAAATGGAAGAAAATAAAAAATATGTTACTGCAAAGTGTGTCTCTGAAAAAGGAAAATTACGTATTAAATTAACCGATCCAAATTACAATTCTTTAGCAAATTGTCAATTTCCTCGTGATATTCGCGTTGAAGGAGCAGAATATCTTATTCCGATTGAAAATATAACTTTTAACGAAAATAATAAATTTAAATTTTTTTATAGAATAAAAAAGACAGGCATTAAACGAGTAGAAGATGAAAAAATATCCATTAAAATTTTTGAAGAGGGAGAGGATGAAAAATGTGTTATATGTTTTGATCTAAATAAAAGTGTTATATTTATACCATGTGGACATTATGCAACCTGCCAATCTTGTTCTAGTTCTATTAAAAATAATTCAAATGACAGTTTTACGTGTCCCATTTGTAGAACTGTCGTTCAAAAAGCGGTAGATAGAAAATTAGTCGAAGAAAAATAAATAAATAAATAAAATATAAAATATATAATTAAAAATTTATTTTTCACATTAAAAACTGTGAAAAATATTATCAACAACAATTAATATGAACGTCAAAAATCCGTTTGAAAATACAATATACGAAAATCTGGGGAAAGAAGAGGAAAAATTTGCGGCAAAAACGGAATATTTTTTCACAAATAGAATATTTTTCAGATTAAAAATCTGAAAAATATTCTATTTGTGAAAAAATAAATGTAATTTAATATTCAAATTTATGTCGGCTGTAAATAATTACAGATTTCATAAACATTACAAATTAATAAAATATGCCACGGATGTTTGCGTAGCTTATGCAAGTTTTGACCCAGATACAGCATTAAAATCTCACGAAAAATTTGCTGAAGAAATATGCAAATTGGAAATGTACGGAACGACCGATATGCTCGAATCGATAGATAAAATTGCCCAAAAAGCAAAATTAATGTGAATTAAAATAAATAAAATTAAAAGAAAATAATTATTATAAAATAAATTTTTGAGATAAATAAAATATTTTTATTAAAATGCATTTTATAGTAACTGGCGGCTGCGGTTATATAGGCAGCCATTTAGTAAAACGTTTATATGAAGAGGGACATAGAGTAACAGTTATAGATAATTTTTCAAATAATCTCTCATTAAAAAGAGCTGAAATTGTATGTAATTGGGCACAAATTTATAATATAGATTTAACTAACGAGGTCATGGTCTCTCAATTGGCAAATGTTATCGGCTTTTCTTACAATATGGTGGATGGTATATTTCACTTAGCGTCAATGTGTAGCATTCCAGACTCTTTTTTATATCCTGATTGGTATTTATTTAATAATATTTGGGGAACGGTAATTTTATGTAAATATTTTAAATGTCCAATATTGTTCTCTTCTTCTTGTTCAGTTTACGGAAATATGAACGATGAAAAACTAGTTAAAGAAGGGTTAACAGAAAAATCACCATTAAATCCTACAAATTCATACGCAGAATCAAAAGCCTCCGCAGAAAATATAATTTTAAATCATCAAAAATCAATAATTTTAAGATATTTTAACCCTATAGGCTGCGAAATTAAAGAATTAAAAGACGATAGTAAAGATCGTGTTTCAGAGGCTCTTAGAAAAGGAAAAATAACTATTTTTGGAGATAATTACGATACTTCTGATGGCACACCTGTTAGAGATTATATTCATATCTCCGATCTTTTAGATGTACATATTTTAGCATTTGGCCGTTTATTAATGGAACCTTCGAAAATACAAAAAATTTATAATATAGGGGTAGGAAACGGTGTATCTGTCGGCGATTTATGCACTTTTTATAAAAAATATGTTAATGAAAATCTTAAAATTGAATATGGAGAAAAAAGAAATGGAGATGTAGATAAAATATGGGCTAATTCTGATTTATTTAAAAAAGATTTTGGCTGGGAACCAAAATTTAATATTATAGATATGGTAAAATCCATTTCGTAATTAAAATAAAAATATAAATGATTTTTCAACTTCTAAGTTGAAAAATCCAAACCAATTAAATTTATTGGTTATTATTTGATATACTTAATATTGTTTTCTGATAACACTCATCAATTTCAGAAAATTCTTCCATTATAAATTCGCAATTATCTTTTAACTGGTGTGCACTCTCAATTTCAACTTCGAGAATAACAAATTCGTCCGAAAAATCAGGACGATAATAATCAAAGCGTTTGTCTTGAACATTATTGAAAATTATTTCAGAAAAAATAGATTCAAGATAAGATTTAAAATCAACTGTATAAAAAGGCTCTCCAGATCCAGCAAAAATGGAATTACTTACGAATGATACAGAAATATTAAATATAGGTAATATTCCATTTTTGGTTAAAATTTTTACTCGATTTTTGCATGCTGTAAATACAACAATTATAGCATATTTGGGAACAACTTCTGTAGCTAATGTTCCGTAAAAATCAATATCATTTTCCATGAATAAAAATTCGAGATTTTTTATTTTGTTTTTGAAAATAAATTTTCAATTTTTCTGACAAAGTGATAAATTATTTAATATTTCCGCTTTATTTTTTTAATTTTAAGTAAATATTTTATAGTAATCTAACATATTAATTAATTGTTCTCTTTCTCTGTTGAATATTCCCATCGATTTATTATAATAATCCATAAATTTTGGGTCATTTACATCTATTTTTAAATGAATATAATGATAGATACAATTTTGTTTGTCATCGACAATATATTCCATTACATAACGATATCAAATTATATTTTTTCTTATATTAACACATAAGAAAATAAATTTTTAATAACTAAAATTTTCATTTTTATTTGTTTGATTTTGGTAAATAAACACGTACAGTGCATACAATTCCTCTGCTATCACTCTCTTGAATAGTAAAAAATCTGCCTCCTCGAGGGCCGGTCTGTATTTTACCTATAACTCTTTCCCCACTTTTCATGCATCTAGTTTTAACAGGATATCCTTTTTTTTCGGGTAAACAACAAATACTCGGCGTTTTTTCCATAAATTCGTCACAATTCCAGCCTTTAGGTCTTCTGGAATAACAGGTTCGCATTTGGGATTTAGAAACGAAAGGCATTTTTATTAAAATAATTTAATATTTTATTTTTATATTTTTTCTTTAAAAATATTTTTAAAGAAATACAAATTAAATCTTTAGATTAATTCTTCTTAATTTTTTATGTTAACCGCCGAATATGAAGATATTTTATTAGAGATAAAAACGAGTAATTTTACTGCAGAAAATGTTCTTATTTGTTTAATTCGCGAAAATAAAATATCGATCGAAGATATAAAAAATATTATTAATCAGCAACCTGAAAATGAATGCGAGAATTGTAAATACTTAACGGAGAAAAATTTTATTAATAACCGCAATTTTTATAAGGAAAACTTAACTAATGTATCGATGCAAAATATTTCGCATAAATGTGATATATGTAATAAAGTTATCGAAATTTTATCGTGTAGTACATGTAAAAGGTATGATTGCTATTGTGGATGTCCGTGTGGTTGCACTTGTTAAAAAATATATTTTTATTTTTTTAGATCATTTTAAAAATAAAATTTAAAAAATGCAATTATTAATTGCTCTTATAATTATAGGCATTATATTTATAATTTACCTAATATATAAACATAAAACTTCCCAAAATCAAGAAAAATCTCTCTATGATAGATTAGGAGGTATTTTTCCTATTTCAGCGGTGGTAAATCATTTTAGTGATTCATTAATAAATAATTCGATCGTCGGCGTAGATTCGCAAAATCCCTTCTTAAGAGATTGGAATAGAACGAAACTTGATAGACTTCCAGGATTAAAATTTATGAGAACTTTATGGCTAGCATCAATCTCTGGAGGACCTTATAAATTTGTCGCTACAAAGCCTGGAAAATGTCCTTTTTCTTTAGAAAATGCGCATAAAAATTTTCAAATATCTCCTTCTGAATTTGACGCTGTAGCCTCAGAATTAGCTAAAAGTTTAAATCATTTTAATGTTCCACAAAAAGAGAAAAATGAAGTTTTGGCAGCTTTTTCAGCTCATAAAGGTGATATAATTACGGGTTATGATGCTGCACATAATTTACCTGCTCCTAAAATAACTTGTTAAAAATTATTTATTTTTATTTAAAAAAATATTTATTTTTATTTTTCATGTAAATTACTTTTTTCTGACATTATTAAACCAAGTTTAACAAAAATTCAAACCAAAGGTTTGAATTTTTGTTAAATTACATTTTTTTCTGACATTAAAATGTCAGAAAAAACTTTATGTCAGAAAAAATCTTATGAAAAATAAATTTAATTAAATATTTTAATGTGCTCGTCTATATTTAGCGATACATTCGTTCTTAATATTGCGTATTGTACCAAAAAAATCAGAATCGTAAGAAACAAAAAGACCATAATATTTATGTATTGTCCAATCGGCATCACAAAATTGACAATTTTTATGAAAAATGAATTTTTCATGGTAAATATTAATACCATCATTTGTTAAATTAAAGTATGTATTTGCGCCTGGGCTTTTCCATTGATTACACAATTTACAAACTCCAACAATTTCTACTCCATCTCTGTGATTATAACGTTCAGAACGAGAAAATCTTTCTTCGGCGTATTTTTCAACCAAAATGTTAGCAACTTTTGAAATGTCACATAAATTATTCATATCACCATATTTTCCCTCTAATTCTTTATAATTTTCGATAGCATCATAAATTTCGACACTATTAAATTCTCCTATGGTAATAGGAGACAATCTTGATGGAGTAATTTCTAGTTTACAATCGACGCCTAAATCAGCCTCAATCTCTTTTAATAAATTATTTAATTTTTCATATAATTCTGGATCCATATTTATTTTTTAATTAAAAATATTTTTAATATTTTCATTTTTTATATTTATTTTTTATATTAATTTTAATTCGACATCTGAATAAGGATTCTCTGAATTCCATATTTTTTTCTGAGAAGAGGAAAATTTTTGCATATCTTTTTTTTCCTCTTTTTTCTCTTTAATTTTTTCTAATTTAGAATTTCCATTCTTTTCTTCAGAATTTTTATTTTTAGCAATTTTATTTTTGAATATTTCATTTCTATTTTTAGTAGTGGATTTAATAGGTGTGGTATCGTCGGCATTTTCATCTTTTTGACCTGTTTCTGTCTCAATTTCTGATAATCTCACTTTATATCTTGCAATTTCTCTTCTTAATTTTTCTCTCTTTTCTGATAATTGTGAAGTTATTTTCTCTTTTCTAGAGGAAGAATTTCCCATATTTGGTGTTTTTATATTTTTAAGTTTTTTTTCGGCATCTTTTATTTTTTGAGTTAAATCGTCCTTTTCTTTTTGACGTTCTCTCTCTATAGTCTCTCCTCCTTTATAATCAGTCTCTATATTATCGACAAGCAAATTAATATCATCTTTAATCTTAGTTTCAGAGGGCATACTATATTTTTCATCACTCATACATAAATTAAAAATTTCATTCGCATCCATTTTTATTAGGGATTTTATTATTTTTAATACCAAAAAGTATTAAAAATTTTAATTTTAAATTTCTATATATTTAATTTTTCAAATATAAATTTTTATATCAAGCAATTCTAAATGTAATTCATGGTTAATATCTAACTTTATATCACCTTCCATCCACCCGTCATAAGCTCCCTCACCATAATTATATTTTATTTTTTTACTAACCTTTTCTGCATTGAATTTCTTTAAATCTAGCGCTTTAGCTATATCAACTTCTTTACCTTTTAATACTACTTTAATATTTTTGCCTACATGCGTAATTGAGTCTATAAATTTGTCTAACGGATATAAAGAATCACGTAAAATATTTAAAGAAATAAAAGTGCCGCTAATGTCTTGCCAACCATATACGTAATTCCAATCATATGTTTTTCCATTTTCATCAACTTCACCATCTTTATGAATGCGATGAGATGTCCCTTTAAATGTGAGAGCAATAGTAATAACTTTTTCATTCTCAATCTCTTTTTGATCTTTTATCGCATCTTTCAAAATTTTGTTGACTTTATCTTCGCCTAAAATTTTTATCGCTTCATTATAGATGAACAAGTTTGCGAGTTGGTTGGACATTTTTGGTGATTTCTCAGGAGATTTTAATTTTAATTTTGGATTTTTTATTTCACTTTTTAAAAATGAAAAATAAATTCCAAAAATATCTTAAATTTTGAAATCCAAAATATGAACGAAAATTACTTTACTAATTTTCGTTTTATTGTCGATAAATATGGTCATAAAATAGAGATTTACATTTTTTCTCCGAAGGAGAAAAAATATATTTTTTTCTCGCTAAAGCGAGAAAAAATGTATGAACACAATTTTTATGAGGATTGTGTTTATAGACCATGGATAGATTTTGACGAATATTTTCATTGGAATAAATCGCAATCTGACGATGATGAAAATATGTTTGACAAAATGAGGGATGATTATATGAAAAATAATCGTGCCGTATTTATGGCCTTAATAAAGGGTATTGAGTTTTGGTAAAATCAGGTTTTTTTTATTTTTTCTTGGCAATCCAAGAAAAAAATATTTGGTATTTTTATATTTAAAAATTTCATTTAATAAAATAATTATTGGGTACATTTTTTAATTAAAAAATTTATAAAAAATAATAATTTCGAACTATTTATATGTTGTTTAAACATAAAGCGTTTCTTAAAAAAATAAGAAATTATTAAATTTTATATACGCTAAAATAAAGTAAAAATGGCCTATATTCCCGGAGCAGGTATAAAAAAACCTTTAAATATGTTAGAAAGTCCTATTTATCCAGATATTAAACAGGCACCTCCTGAATTTAAATGGAGTAAAAAATATTGGGTAGTCGATACTGGACAAACAATATTAGACAGTGAAACAACAGGATTACCACAATCAGACGCTGTTCTTGCAAAATCTTATAGAGATAATATAGATAAATATGGGCAGGATACTTATCAAGAAAAAATTACTGTTTTTCGCCCTCCATTACAGACTGCTTATGAAGATTTTGGACCACTAAATCGTCTTCCCACAAAAGTACATAAAATAATTCCCAGAATAAATCCAGAAACGGCCTCGGATTCAGGAGGAACTGTCGCTTATCAAACGAATAATATGGTAAAACAAGATGTTGATTCTTATATTATTCATGAAAGTCCAAAACACATAAGTATGTGGAGATCTACTTATTGGATGCCTATTGAAAATCCTATAGATAATTCGGTTTTACCCGATTTAGTAATGACGATTCCTGAACATTCAGCAAATTCGGGATTTTTTACAAATTATACCGTAAATACGCCTTTAACTACTGGAGAAGAAAAAATAATAGAAAAACCAAAAACATCTATGCACGCAGGTCACGCTAATAATTATAGTTCTTCGTTTTATAATCAGACATCTACAGATTTTGAATTTGAAAATAATATGCCGATTGCGCCTATTCATACTGGACATGCTTCTAATTTAACGAGGGATGGAGAAGTTCATTATGATGAAAGACAATTACACAGAAATATACCAGAAAGGTCGACAAATGCGGGTATAAATACAAATATAAATATTAATGCAGAGACAAATTTAGATCAATTAGAATTAAATAACGTAATACCGATAACATCTGTATCTTCTGGATATAACACTAAAAATACGGTAAATGGACAGACAAGATTCGATGAAATTGAATTAGAACGTAGATATCCAACTTCACCTATATCTTCGGGATATAATGCAATATCTATGATAGATGGCGAAACTCATTTAGATGAAATGAGATTTGATTCTCATCTTACGTCAAGATTAGACGTTGTAAATCCAGTATCTGAAATTGGTTATCAAACTAGAATAGATGGAAATGGAAATAATTTAACATCTGCCGATAATTATATTAAAATGAGGGAAAATCCTCATGTAGCGACTACCGCATATTCTAGTTTCGATTATAAAGATAATAAAAATGTTCAATCGGTCAATCATCATGTTAGGACAAAAATTCAACCTATTAAAACGTATAATACACCTTTAAATGCTGGAACAATTAGGACTAAAGGCGTAGAACAACCTCCGATAGGAGGTCGATTTTTTCAAAATAAAAGGGCAATAGTTAAATAAAAAAATAAAAATTTTTCTACATAAGATTTTTTCTGACGTTTTAACGTCAGAAAAATAAATATTTAAAATAAAAATAATATTTTATATTATTGTTCTATTCTTTGGAAAATCTTTTGGTAATTTTTTCCATTTCTTGTTTTTTATCTTTGATTATCGATATTATTTTTTTACTAATTACGCTAATAGGTTCATATTTTTCAAATTCTTCAAGTTCTTTTTCATATTTATTTTTTAATTCTAAGGCATCTTTTAGAGGAATATATTTACCTTTAATGTAACATGTTTCGTGATTTTTTTTAAAATCGTAATTTACGGTTCTAATCGGAAATCTATAAGTATCTTTATACATATTTACGCATATTCCATAAATAATTATACCACATGATATTGTAAATATTTTTTCCATTAAATTTAACAAAAAATATAATTAAAAATAACTTTCTTATTTCTTTATCACAATTCATTTTTAAGAAAAATTAAAAATAATTTTACATTTCTTATCATGTCGCGTATGATAAGAAATAAAATGCGTAAAAAGCAAAAATATAATTACTCTTCATTTGTATGAAGTAAAGTAAATTTTTGATTATTCCATTTTTCATATAGAGATTGTCTAATATTTTTATTATATATTAAGCTATAAAATTTTTGTAATTTATTCCACATTTTAAATTTATCTTTATATAATTTTTGAGAATCGATATTAATTAATTTCGTAAATGTAGATTCATTTATCCACATAATTTCAGATAATTCTTCGTTTGGATAACAAAAATTTGAATTATTATCAATTTCTCTATAAGAAATATCGCTTAATGTGGATTTAAAAAATAATTCGGCCGTTTCAAACCATTTTTCATCTATAGGTAAAAATATAACAGACATTCCATATAAAGATGTAATTTTCGATACTAGTTCGAATTTTTCTGTTTTAAATAAAGAAGAAGGTCTATTATTTTTACCGAATTTTGTCTGCGTTGTTGTTGCGGCTACACAGTCTAAAAAATCATCGATAGTTACAAAATCTTTAAAAATATCACGGGTTTCTTCATTAAGTTCGCGAAGAGCACCCTCTAAATCATTTTCTCCTTTTTTAACGCCACCTCCAAAATCGGTAATCTCCTTTGTTTTTTTATGAATTCCCATTAAAAACCAAATTTCATATTTATCTTTATTCCTTTTTATAATATATGGTATCACGGCCGCCCTATTTGAATGTTTATTCAAAAGTTCAGCGCCTTTAATCGAGGATATTTTTAAATTTTGTAGCATTATAAAAAATTAAAGATCGATATTTTTGTTTTATTATATTTTTTATTTTCCAATTTTTCAAAAATATAAATTTATATTTTTTATATTTTCTAGCTTTTTTGATTTTCAAGTTTTTGTAGCTCTTCAAACGCATTAAATAATTCTGGTTTGGTTTTAATTAATTGAAATTTTTCGACAAATTCATCTGCATCTCTTATCCATATAGAACCTTTAGGTAGAGAAATATTATGATTTTTGAGAGTACTATCGTATAATTGTTTGTACACAACGACTAATTTTGCAGAATTATCTTCCAATCTACCTAAACCAATAACTTTATAAAATTTTTTGTTATTTATATGTTGATAAATACCTTTCGTTATATCGGAAAATAACATTTTAAATATTTTAATTTTTAACTTTGATTTAAATCTATATTTTTATTCACTTAATACGAATAAAAATATATATTTTTCAATTTTTAATAATTTATTTATTTTTCCACCAATAAGGTTTGTCAATATTTTCACGTTTTTTATCATCAGCAGATTTTGTCCAACTCCATAATTTTTCTTTATATTTAGACATGTAATATTCGCGATATGCCTTTATACAACCCGATACTGTTTTTTCGTTATTTTTACATTCTTCTGGCATGCACTGAGCCATTGGAAACGTAAAACCTTTTGGATTTTTCTTGGTAAATTTAATAGAAAAAGATGCTATATTTGTCGGAGGATTATTTAAAAGAAAATATAATTTTTCTTCAGCGGCATGTTTTCTGGAATTAGGATGATTATATCGAAATCTCCATTCTTTGCATAGAGCCAATCCTAATTTAGCGACATAATTATAATTATTAATGTGAGATCTTACCCAAATTGCGCAAGGATGGTTAATAAATACTTTGCGATATATTTTATTTTCTTTTTCTAATTTTATCGCCTCTTTGGGATTTAATATGTGCCAAGCGATACTTAATAATTGTGCATATTCTAAAATCATTTTAATAACATGTTTATCAAAATGATATCGAGCACATCGTCTAATACATATTGATAGAAAAAATATATTCATTAGTGGTTATTTTTCACATTAAAATGTGAAAAATAAACGAATAAAAATGTCAATTTTAATTTCTTAATTTATTTGAAATTAAATGGTTTGTATTTACTGGATAAATGTATAAATAGAGCCGCACTAAAAAAATAAACATCCATTTCGGTGTTCTTTTTAACAAAATTCAAACCTTGGGTTTGAATTTTGTTGAACTCACGTTTAACAAATTTTTCACCAAAAATAAATAAATTTGCAAGGTAATTTATTGTAGTTTTTGAAGGATCAAAATCAATATGGAAAGTATTTTCTTTGTAACCAAACAATAGACAAGGCATATAAATTTCGTCAGAGAATAAATATCGTTTTATGTATTCATTTATATTAAGATGTGTATGATTGCCACCAAAATATGATCTAAACGAATAAATTACACCTTCCGTTAAAATTTCGTATAACTCAAGTTTTACATCCAAATTAAATAATTCTATATTTACCCATCGAGGAAAATTCCTGTAAACATCAAAAACAAATTTTTCTATAACATTATCAAAATCGAGGATAGATTCAGATACGTTACAATTTCGTATAAAAATGTTAAATTCTTGCTCTATATCAGGATATAAAAGACAAACTTTTTTAGTTAATATATTTGTCATAATCCTATTATCTTTTATAATTTTACCAAAAAATTTATTTGTTCTGGACAGGTTTCTAATATGTGAATAACTCAAATAAATTAAATAATAATCGATATTTATTGAGGTAATATATTGAAGATCCGAAATTGAATTTTTTGAAATTGTAAAGCCCATTTTAAATTTTTTTGAATAAAAATTAAAACTAATGTTTCGTTAAAAAATATAGAAATATTTCTATATTTTTTTCATTTTTTTTATTTTACAAAAGTAAAATAAAAATCATATTTTTAATCGAGTTTCTCCATTTATTTTCCTAAATTTTGAAGTGTAATCCCTAATTTCCTAAAAGCAATTTTTGCATGACATTGAAAACAAACATTTTCATCGTTGCGACCCTCCAATATTCCTTGACTTTCCATCATTTCATCGCACGTATCTCGTAAACATATTTCACATGTTTTGAAATTTAAATGTGTAGATAAATGAAATTCGCAAACATAGACTTCACATCTTTTACAAAATATCGTTGAATCATTATCACATTCTACGCATAAATTTTCTTGAAAGTCGGTCATATTTTTTATTCTCGAAAAATTAAATATTTTCTATTTTTTTTCATTTTTCTAAATTTATTGAATTAATTCTACATTAGATGACGAATATTCATCAACATTATTTTGAACATTTTGAAACCATGTCTGTAATGGGTTTGTAATAGGAAGATATTCAGAATTATTATAATTATTTATATTATTATTTGGAATAGCATTATAACTTTGCGGTTTTATATAATTAAAAATAGTTTGAAATTGATCGATCGCCCAATGTAGATTGATACTATTTGGGTATTGGTATATTGTTTTTTTCTTTGAAGAATGTAATAAAATTACCTCAAAAGGTAGAGAGCAGGTATATATTGATTGTTTATCATTTCTATCTTTTATATTTAACATAATATTCATAGCCTCTGCACTTTCTGGTGCTCTCCATGATTGTTGTGGTATATTAAAAGTATTTTTAGGACATAATCTAGCTTGAAGATTTACCCACGGTAATTCACGAAGTTTTGCAGTTTTAGCAGTAGCTAAATTTTTTGGCACAAATGCTAAAATATATCTACACATATCTGCGCCTATCATACTGTGAATAGCGGCACCGTAAATTACATAATTTTGTTTTTCTCCTGTATGTTTGAAGGTAAGTGCGCTAAAATAATCATTAAAAATATTCATAATTTTTATTTTTTAAAGCCAAAAAATTATGTTTTTATTTAAGAATTTTATTATTTAATAGAATTTTTTAACTCCGCAAAAGTTAAAAATAATAAATAAAGTTTTCAGAACAATATTTTTAGTTATACATATTTCTGGAAAAATTTTTATACGTATTTGATGAACGTTTATTTAAATAATCGGAAAAAGAATGATTACGAGAAGAATCTTCAGTATATTTATTAGAGCTATTCCACAATTGCGACGTATCAACATTTTTTCTATTTAATTCCGATCTAATATATCTTTCTAAATCTTCATACGCTACAAAGTGTGGTATTCTAATTAAAAGTACACCTTTTTGTTTACATCTCATATCTTTCCATTCATCTTTCTTAACTTGATAGACGAATTCGTTAACCCCGTTTTTATGAAAATGATTGGGGCTATATTTTGCATGCTGGGCTCCATCATATTCAAATGCTAATCCTATACCTAAATGTGTTTTAATAGTTTCATTATAACCATCTAATTCTAAGTTTTTATTTGTAACTGGATTTTTAAGCCAATCTGGTCTTACTGATTTAAATTTTGCTCTGAAAACATTTTGAAATATCCTTCTGCATTCCTCCTCGTGTTTATTGAATTTTACTCTCTTTTTCTTCTTTTTTTTATATTTTTTATTCTCTTCTTGATCTGATTCATCTTCGTCTTCTTGCTGATTTAATCCTTGAAATTTATAAGTTTTACGTTTTCTTGTAAATATAAAATATAAAACAAGGAAAAAAATGCATAAAATTATAATAGTATCGATGTTAAATACATATTTTTTACACCATTCCCACCAAGTTCCCATTTTAATATTTAAAAATACATTTTATTTTATTAAATATTTTTTATTTTCAAATTTCTATTTATTTTCATATTTCGATTATTAAAACATTCATTTTTCACGTTTTAACGTGAAAAATATTAAACTAATTTATTTATTTTAAAAAGTTCTTTTTTAATTTATTTGCCGAGACATCCTGTAGTAATAAATACGTATTGACATAAACAACCGAGAATTAAAACTGCTAAAGATACATACCAAAAGTTTTGGCAACCTGTCGGGGCTCCATTAGCATCTTTTTCTTGTAAAAATGTTGGATTCCAATATCCTAACACTGCTACTACGACCGCAATAACGACGATACAGACATATTTTTTGTAGTCCATTTTATAATTATAAATTATTAGATTTATTACCTCATTCTATAAATTTTTTTTAAAAAAAAATATTTTTGAGATCTTAAGAAATGAAAAATAAGATTATTTAAAAAAATGAAAAATAAAATTATTCAAAAAGATTAAATTTAAAAAAATCACAAAAAATTAAATTTTTATTATATTTTTTAATGAATTTTGACAATTCAATAAAGTCCACAAATTTTAAAAAAATGAATATAACCACTAATATATGTATGTCGTGTGGTAAATCTGATGGTAAAACATATAAATGTGCAAAATGCAAAGATAGGTTTTATTGTTCGGTTGAATGTCAGAAAAAAGATTGGCCAGTCCATAAAAATTATTGTGTATTAAATATTAAAAAGCCTAAATATTATGGAATTATCGACATGATTTTTCAAAAAAAATCGTTTTCTGTATTTATAAAGGCTTTGGCATTTTTATTACTGAAAGATATGTTAGGAGTTTGTGAAGTTTCAAATTCCATTTTTACCAAGGATAAATATTTATTTAATGTAAAAACCCAATTAATATCTGAAGTAGAATTTTACGAAGATAGTGAAAGTATAAATACTCATTTAAATAATCGCAAAGAAGATAAAGTAATGTTATTTGACTTTACTTCTGTAACAGGATGCGAAAAATCAAATATTAGTGTAGCCACTTTATCCATTCAAGATTGTGAAAAAGATTATAATTTGGCACGTAATTCTGAGGGTTATAATGAATTAAAATATCCTTTAACATTTATTTTAGATACCGTAAACGATATTATAGAGACTGGTAATTTTATATTTCAAGCGGGTTTTAAAAAAGATATATAATTTTAATTTGAGTAATTTAATATATATTTCTGCACCCAAAAAGGTGGAGAAAAATTTAATTTTCTTTTTTTTTTGGTTTTTATTTTTTTCATTTTTTTTTTTTTTTTTTTTTTTTTTTTTTTTTTTTTTTTTTTTTTTTTTTTTTTTTTTTTTTTTTTTTTTTTTTTTTTTTTTTTTTTTTTTTTTTTTTTTT
>Ga0070731_10001416_pt1 | contig 24845 bp, 39 predicted proteins | sample Coa_R1_2_FD_66448 | JGI IMG/M metagenome (GOLD analysis project Ga0070731, IMG submission 66448) | Surface soil microbial communities from Centralia Pennsylvania, which are recovering from an underground coalmine fire - Coalmine... | ecosystem: Environmental > Terrestrial > Soil > Unclassified ... | reverse complement strand
ATAGGAGGCGGCGAGCACTACCCCACCGCCGACGGCTATTGGTTTACCGCGTAATGATGGATTGAGCAGCTGCTCAACCGATGCGTAGAACGCGTCGAGGTCCGCATGCAGGAGGGTGGCAGCTGTCTCCATTCCGACCGTCCGCAGGCGATATTTGGAAACTGATCGATCACTCTGAGCGACTACTTCGTCACGGACGGCGAGCAGCAATGGCGCTGGTCGGTGGTTCATGCAACACAACGAGATTTCGGCCGCCACAACGCGGGCAACGCACACGGCTTTCCAATCGAGACAAAGGGAAGCCTCAGCCGCGGCTGCAAACCAATGTCTCCATGTCTAGCTCCGCGCGATACGTGCATTCGTGGCTCGACTTTGAATGCGCGCCGTCCTCCGGCTGTGCGAGCAGCGCACAGTTACCCGCCATCCGAGCGAAAAAGCCTCGCTAATAGTCTCCATGAGAACAAATTGAGAACATTCGCGGCCGGAGTCAAGGGGTGGTTGCCCTAATCGCGCCTGATGCCTCAGCGTAGAATGTTTCGAGGGAATGCGTTTTGTGGGGGGTAACGTCGTGACATCAAAATCCTTGTTCGACGATCCGCAACATTGGCGAACGCGAGCCGAGGAAATGCGTACTGTCTCGGAGGGTATGAACGACCTTGTAACAAAGGCGATCATGCATCGTATCGCCGTCGACTACGACAAGCTTGCTGATCGAGCCGAAAGCCGCACAGGCGAAAGACAGCTGCAAACTTCAACCTAAGGCGGAAGAACAGGGGCTTCCTGGAAAGGCCGCCGCTGACGATCTTTTGTGGAAGTTTACCGCGCCCATGAACCAGTTGCCGCATCCTGGCGATAAGTTTGGACGACCAAAACAACGCTCCAGCTTATCTTTCCCGGAATCGCTGGACTTGCTTTCCTAATCGGCCTCGTCGCGAACGTGTCAATCAATTCGGTGCACTGATCGTCACGTAAGGACGGCTCCAATGTGTGGACGTACCACCAAGAACTACACGTGGGAACAAATCCACGCGATGTACCAACTGACACGCCCGCCCGCGCTTCCCAACATGCAGCCGAGCTTCAACGTCTGCCCGACCGATCCAGTCGATGTCGTCGTTGAGCGCGAAGCGCCAACGACAACTCGAAGTCATGCGCTGGGGGTTGATACCGTTCTTTTGGAGCAAGCCGATCAAGGAACTGCGCCTAGCCACGTTCAACGCCCGCGTTGAGACAGTTACGACCAAGCCATTCTTCCGCGAACCGTTCAAAAGTAAGCGATGTTTGATGCCGGTGTCCGGCTACTATGAATGGCAGGACACGCCAGGTGGTAAGCAGCCCTGGTATTTCACCGCTCGCGATGGATCACCCGCTTTGACTATCGCTGGCTTCTGGGATCAGTGGAAGAACAAAGAGACCGGCGAACGCATCAAATCCTGCACGATGATCATCACCGCGCCGAACGACTTCGTCGCCGAAGTCCACGAGCGCATGCCCGTGCTCCTGATGCCCGAGCAATTCGAACACTGGCTGAGCGGCGAGATGGGCGTGGATGAACTGAAGGCCGCACCAGACGGTTATTTGCAGAGGTGGCCTGTCTCGAAACGGGTCAACAGCTCAAGAGCTGACAAAGACGATCCATCGTTGATCGACAAAGTCGAATTGGCGGCGGCGTAAAGCACAGCGGCCGATGACTTACTGCGTTCGGAATATACCATTTACTCGAAAGCCTAGATGATCAAGGGACGATCAATCAGTCGTCCCTCTCATTGAATTTTCCTATCCCTAAAAAGGGATGGGAGACGGCAGCTGATTTACCCCGCGCGGGGTGTTACCGCATCTGGTTATGGCACTACTGGCGTGGGGCGGACGGACAGATTGTCGCTGAGGTTGCGCACGAAGCGTTTTTGCGGGCATGGCCGCTACTGACAGATTGGTTTCACAAAGAGCGCGACTTTTTAGTGTTCAAGAGCGAAATAGAACGCGCCCATCGACGCTGGCACGGGGCTGCCAAGCGACACAGGGGAAAAGAAGATCGTCGCATCTGGCTCTAGCCGGATTGGGTGAGGCGGACCAAGCGCTACTGAGTGGTCTTGACGTGGCCCGGGCTGAGAAATGGCTCCCGGACCGGTCGGAGGATTTGTCGGGCGACGTTACTGCCTTTGTGCAGCGAAGCATCGCGTTCGATCGCAACACGAAGGAGCGGCAGCTTCGTTTTCAGCGCCGGGTCACAATCGGCGCAATCGCTGCCACATTGCTGATTGGGATCTTCGGCGTTTCTGCCTTGATACAATGGCAACGTGCCGAACGGGCCGAACAAATTGCCAAAACAGCGCTTGCCGAACAACAGAGGTTGAATATAGAGCTCGACCAAAAAAAACGCGACGCCGAAATAAGAGCTGAGGATGCCACTAAGGAAGCCCAAGAAGCCATAAAGCAATATAAAGAAGCCCTACGTCTTCTCGAAGAAATCAACAAAAAGGGTCGTTGATTGCACAGTGATGCACGCGCGCCCGTTTAATGCCAAGACCGAAACCCCTTTCGAAGTACCCGGCCTTTGTGAGACCCCGCCCTCTCCGGCCTCCTTAAGATATCGACGTGGGTTTTGCCGAGTGAGTGAGAGGCTGTGATGAGGGGATCGGGCTAGAAGATCTAGCGTCGGGTTCTGCAAACCACCTGACATACAACCGTAAGGCGCCTTTCCTTTAGCGCTCATCGCCGCTCACCGCGGGCTCGACGAAAGAGTTCCTCGATGTCGACGCCGAGCGCGGTCACGAGGCGCTCCAAGACGCCGATAGAAGGATTGCGTTTGGCGGCCGAAAACCTTCACACAGGCGGACTCATGCACCGCAGAAAACCCTAAGAACAGGCGGACGTCATTTCTGTGTCCGCCTGCTTTAAACAGCTACGGCCAATATGACGGAGGGAGGAGCAGTCACGCCACCCTTCGTCATCGCCTCTTTAAGACCGGGATCGTTCAGGAAGGCTTGAGCAGCTTCCGCCGTCGGAAAGCGGTGAATGATGACCATCTTGTTTGGATCCTTAAGGTCTCGGAATACTTCAGCACCGGTGATGCCAGCCTTCTGGCGAAGGGCTTCGGCGCTGTCGTAGACCGCACGCCACGCGGCATAGTCCTTCACCGGATGGCTGATAACAGCCAATACGGGACCCATCCCTGCGGCCGATGCTTGTTTAGCGACAACGATGGTCGGCAGTGTGACAGCGACTCCAGCGGCTGCCTTGATAACATTACGTCTGTCCATGGTCATTCTTTCTGGTTGCAAAATTGCGCGAGAGATCGTTCGGTTAGCAGGCTTCCTGTGATCGACGATAAGACAAGCGTTTCCATGCATTGACCCGCAATCGTGTATCATGGATCACGCCTGAAGTGGAGCTATAGGCGCGGTACCGGCACCTCACGCCAAAAATGTAAAGCTTTCAGTCGATAGCTGCACACTGCTCGTGCCGCATTGCACCGAAGTCTGGCAGCAAAGTTACGCTTCGGGGTCAGGAGCAACCAAATTGTGACGGTCGCTCATGTCGGCTTTTCGCGAAAGCAACACGCGCCCGTCAGCATCACTCAATGGCCGCCCTGGTAAGCTTGTGGCTCCGACCTAAGATCGCCATGGGTCGTTTCCATGCTGGTGAGCACACTAGGGAACGCGCCAAAGGCAACGGCAGCGCCAGTAGCGTATCAAGTGCCTTCTCTCTGTGCAGCGTGCGTGACCCTCGCCCAGCTCGAAACGCCGCCAGCATTCGGAGCGGTGACCAGAACAAGCCCAACACGATCAACGGCAGACAAAATGCGGCGGCGGCCCAATGCGGCATTGGCCCGGCGCCGAACTCCCAGGCGGCCATCTGGAATTCCCCGCGCATGTTGCACGGATAGCCGGTCAAGACATGATGCAGGTCGTGTGCCAGAATTGCTTGTCGGCGCCATTTGAAGTTGGGCAAACGGATGGTGACCAGTCCGAGCCGGCACGTCCAAGATGCCTGTGAAGTTTCGTTGCCCGAAAGCCCGTTCGCTTGCCGGAATTGTGCAAGCGCCTCGCCGACCGTCGGGCCGCGATCTGTCATTTTCAATTCCGTCCGTGCGAGAGCATCGCCTGTCCGGGGGCGGTGATGCTCAGCGCCCGCGCCGTGACCGGGCTGATGCCCGGACGCGGCGGCAGGTTCGCCGGAACTTTTATATTCCAAGCGAGCCCGAGCTTTTCCAGTAACCGAATGAAATGCCAGCCAAGATCGATCTGGCCGGGATAGAGGCCGTGCCGCGCCGAACTTGGAAAGGCATGGTGATTGCAATGCCAGCTTTCGCCCATCGTCGGGATCGCCAACAGCGGCACATTGTGCGCCTGGATTACGGCGTCATCGACCGTCCAGTCCTGCGGGCCCTGCGTGTGCGCGAAATAGGAAATGTACCAGTGCATCAGCGTGCAGGCGGCGACTCGCACACTCACGCCCCAGATCACCCATGGCCAGCCGCCCAAGAGATACAGCACGATTGCGATCGGTATCTGGTGCGCCATCCAGGTGCGTTGCAGGAACGCATAGAACCTGTCGTCGCCTACGCCGGGCCCTGGTGCGAAGCCCGGCGCGTTTTTCAGCGTGAGGCAGAAGTTCAGATAATAGAAGCCGTCGATCAGGATCGGCTTGCCGTGGCGAAGGAACCAATGGCAGTCGTGCTGGCGCTGCGCCCAGTCGCGGCTGTCATGCAGCCGGATGGTCCAGATCGGACCGCCCATGCCGACGGCAGTGCCTAGCCAGATCAGGATACGCTCTAGCCATTTCGGGCATTCAAAGCTGCGATGAATGAGGCAGCGGTGAAAGCCGACCGAATGGCCGGCGCACAGCGTCACGCCTGCCGTCACCAGGAAAACCAGGAACGCGCTCCAGGTGAACGTGAGCGGGCCGAGGATCACGGCCGTGAGCAGCATTCCCATATTCCAGATCGAACGCACCGGATCCCATACCACCTCCCCTTCCACAGGGCTGGCGCGGTCGAGACCTGTGAGAGAATTGACCTTGAAGGCGTCGCCGTTGGCGCTCATTGACGTTCCCTCCTGCCAAAAGGAACTCGATTGAGGACGCGGGCTGCAAACCCACCCAAGCCCACCATTTGCCGAACGGTTGCCGCAGATAGTCGCTGCGCCTGATTGCTGATGGCGTCGAGGTCCTCCGCCAAACGCAGCAGCTTGCCGATCTGGGCGGCAACCGTACGGGAAGGTCCACCCTCCGCCAGCGCAACGCGCCGGGTGTCGCGCAGCAGGTCGAGGGCCGGGCCGATCTCGCGGCGCTGCCGCTCCTCAAGCGCACGCATCATCAGTTCCCAAGGATCGCTACCGGTTCGCCAGGCGTCGGCGCGTACGCGCTCGACCAACCGATAGTCGGCGAGCCATCCCAGCGCTTGCGAGAGCGCCTTTTCGCTGAGGCCCAGCGCCGCACGCACATCAGCTTGCGCGATCGGCCGGGCGACGAGGTAGAGATAGCCGTGCACGCGGCAGGCATCTTCGGGCAATCCCCAGCGCGGCCCAAGATTGCCGAGAAAATCGACGACACGATCGAGTGCAGGCGAGGTCTTTGTCGGTTTCATATGGCTTTGCCTGCGCGCTTGCGCTGCGCCGCAATCTTTCGCGCTTGCGGGCAGAACGGGCTGAGAAAACCGTAAAGAGCATTAGTCAAATTGTCGGCTGCGATACTATAGATCACGAATTGGCCGCGCTTCTGCTCATGGACCAGGCCCGCTTCCTTGAGCACCGAGAGGTGCTTGGAGATTGACGGCGTCGCCATCTCGAATTTGGCAGCGATTTCGCCGACCGTCATCGGCCCAGCGGCGAGGTGGTTAAGGATGCGGCGCCTGGGCTCGGCCGCGATAGCTTTAAAGGCGTTACTCATAGATGTTTTCCTAAATAGGAAAATAAGAAACGGCAAGGACACGTGATCGCCAAGGTTTATTTTTCCTCGTGACTTTGGGCCAAGGCCAATGAGTTGATGAAAGCATTTTATGGAGACTACGGTTGCCGCGATGCAGCGCGGCTTCCAAATCAAGCGACGAGTTGGGTCATACCCGGCCGCGCTGCTTCGTCACAGTCGTGTCGGCGATGCATCCCATACCTGCCGCGCCGCGGTGCGACCGTCGCGGCGGATCAGGGCATCTTCCGCCGCACGCACCCGCGGAAAAGCAGCAAGCCATTTCGGTTGGCATGCTATTCTTCGCTACGTTGCAGCTGGCATCATCCCTTTGGGCGCGGGGCAAATGGCGGCATCCGACGGCGGCAATTCATTGGCGCGTTTCGTAACATGGCTGCCGCCGTTGCCACTCGCTGTGCAGGTGCAGCAGAGCGCTGCCCGTGATTGGGTTCATCAACCCCCGGGCAGCCAATGCCTTAGCGCAGGAATTAAGCCCTGCGCAGGAACGGATTTTTGTCCAAATTCTGTCCATAGTGGCAATTAGGTCACAGTCTTTCTCGATTATTTTTTCATAATCCGCGCAGTTTGAGCAGTTACGTAGCGTCCCGTTACGTAGCGTTGCGTATTGTGAGGTCGCGTAATGAGGAAGATTGTTATTGCAGGTGTGGCATTCGCCACCCTGATCGTAAGTCCTGCCTTCGCAGCCGACATGGCAGTCAAGGCGCCAGCTTACACTCCCCAAGCTTCACCAACCTGGACAGGGTTTTATATCGGAGCCAACGGCGGCTACGGATGGTCGCAGTCATCGACCAATGCCGATCCCTTCCAAAATTTCACGACCGCAACGTCGGTTGTCCCGCCATTCGCTATTAGCCAGCAACTGCAAGGTGCCCTTGCGGGCGTCCAGCTTGGCTACAACTGGCAGATCGCACCAACCTGGGTGGTCGGCGTAGAAGGTGATTTCGATGGCGCGGGCCTGAACAACTCATCTCAGATGGTCGTGCTGGATCCTCTGGGCGGAGCTGGCGGGACAGCAACTGATGGCTTCATGGCGCACGAAGATGTCCAGTGGCTGGCCACTGTACGCGCCCGTCTGGGCTACACGTGGGGTCCAAGCATGCTCTACGTCACCGGTGGCGGTGCATGGGAAGGTGTCAAGGACAGCTATCTCTTGAGTACTGATACTGCCGCCTCCTCTGTCTACAGCGCGTCTGCAGGCGCTAGCGCCACAACAACCCGGTCGGGTTGGGTCGTAGGCGGCGGCTGGGAGTGGATGATTACGTCGAACTGGATGGCGCGCCTCGAGTATCTGCACTACGGTTTCAACAACAGCAGTAGCACCCTCAGCATCCCCGTCACTTGTGCTGGCTTTGCGGTGGGATCGGCCTGTAGCTCGAACGTCACCAGCAGCAACAATGGAATCGATGCTGTTCGGGTCGGCTTGAGTTACAAGTTCGGTCGTTAGCGAACACCTATACACGAGGCTTGGAGAGTCTCCGTGCAGTTGAGGACTTGCTGTTACACCTTGGCGTGACGGTTACTTTCCTAATCGTGATAACTCGCCTGTGGCCTCCAACGCAGGCGCCCCTTAGAGCCCCGGGTCCTCCCCGGGGCTTTTTTTCGCACTTGCAGCATTCAACAGGATCACGGTGGGTTCTGCGTCGGTGCCACCAGCCCGTTGCAAATCAGCCGGCATAGCTGCACGCTCCTCGTTATGCACTGCACCGAAGGTTCCGCAGCAATTGAGCGGTATGGGTCATGAACCGCCGCGCCTGCAATGAGTCAACGCGGCAGAAAGACCCATCATAGCCGACACGTTGGTGGATGACCGGCGCAGCTGTAACGGCCAGGAGCCGACGTCAGCCTTTTGTTTGGTCACGGCGGCAGACCGGCTTCGCACCGTGCATCTGCAAATGGCCTAAATACTTCGGGTTCGAGCTCGGCGTAAACCGCAGTCCCACGGATGGTGAAAGATGGGTCACACTCCAATACTGTCTGTGCCATTGCCTTTGCTTCCTCGGACCGTCCAAGTCGGACAAGTGCGGCCGCTAGAAACGCACGAGGAAGACTATAGACCGGATTGATATCGATCACCTTTCGAGCGGCGTCTGCTGCGTCGGAATATCTTCGGTCGTGAAAGTAAGCGACGGCTAGGCCGTGATTTGCCCGCCATATCATCGGATCAAACGACCCAAGTCGGAGTGCCAGCTGAGCTCGTTCAATTGCTAACTTGGTCTTCACGGCCCGGTTTACACCGAGACCAGCGGAGAGATTTTAATTTATGGAATAACCTCTGGAATCATTTCGGTTTCCAATTTGGGCAGCACTAAGTGTGACGGAAGTCTGATTCAGTTGATTGTTCCAGTCCAGTCGGAACGGAATTGGATTCTCTCGACGATTCGAAACTCTACAGAAAAGCCGGGCGAATAGTCGTGCAAGGGGCACAAATCTGGGCTCTGGAGGACCAGAGAATGCAACAGTGCCTTGCTGCAACTGCTCACGTCGCTTATTGTTGTGGTGGACGACGCCCGCTCCTCTGCAGCGCATTGCCGTAGGGTGTTCGTTGCGAAGAATCACATGAGGGAGCCGTCCAGATGCAAATCTGCCACGATTGGTTTGGATATCGCCAAGAACGTATTTCAAGTTCACAGGATCGACGCGGCTGAAAGGGTCGCTGGGCCAGTTCATTTCCGCTGTGTAACCGACATCGCTGCGGGCACTCCTCCGCTCCTTTTCTTCCTAGGCGCAGAAACGCTCAAAGCTATCGCTCCGGTCCAAAATCAAACCCTTCAAATGGCGGAGCGGGCCGCACCCAGTTAGGCGGCTCACCGTTAAGCCGTTGCATCGCGGGATCGAGTCCGCATGGCCCCTCACCAAGCTCCATGGCGCAATGGATATAATGCACCGGTGGCGGCGCGGACTGCTGTACCGGTGGCTTGTGCGCGTGCCCTTTCTTCGAGTGCTGTGGCGCCGCGCCGGCCGCACCACAAAGCGTCATCGCAACGACGAGTGCAGCAAGTCCTTGAAATCGCGGGCTCGATCGGTCACGCACGGTTACCCCTGTCGTCTCGGTGGCAGCCTGCGGCGGGCGACACTTCCAGGAGCGCGGACGTATTCCCTAAGCGATTATGGTGTTGGCCGGCGAATGCGCAACACACTTTCCGGATTCAGGAATCGACTGTCACGCAGGACTTCGAAATGGAGCAAAGGTGCCTGTTCGCTCATCCCGCTAAGGCCAATTACGTCGCCGTTGTGAACACAATCGCCCTTGTGGACCTTGATCTCGCTTAAATGCGCGTACGCAGTTTCGAAGCCGTCTGAATGCGCAAGTTTGATGTAGAGCCCATAGGGACCGTTCATCTCCGCGGACATGACTTGTCCAGAGGCTGCGGCATGAACGGGCTCACCGATTTCGGCCGCGTAATCGACGCCTGTGTGCATGTATTCCAATCCGTCCGCACTCTTTCGCATACCAAATCCGGACAAGATTGCGCCCGAAATTGGCGCAGCGAATTGCGGCGCCTCATTCGCTAAGAAACAGTCCGCAGACCTTGCGGGCGTCGCAAGGGTCGCGATCAGAATCGTCAGGATTACTGTGGCGTAGTGCACGTTGGCTCCGATATTTATCCACAAATTGTCGATAGAGTTAGTCCGAGACGACGGCACGCCCTGGGATCTGCATTGGGGCACTCCTCCGCTCCTTTTCTTTAGCAAGAGAAACGCGAGCTATCGCTTAGGCCCAAAATTCCATCCATCAAATAGCGCCGCGGGGCGCACGCTGTCAGGAGTTTCAACATTGAGCCGTTGCATTTGCTCTCCCCCCGGGACAGAGCCTGTTGCCATCCACGTAAACAAGTGAATTTTTCTGAACGAATTGGAAACCGCGGTGCTTGGCCGCAAAAGGAACATAGTGACTGCGCTGACTTGAAAGCCGCCCCAATCTGAGCAGGACATTGCATGCGACCTCGTTTCATTATACGAGCTTTGGTGACATTGGTTCTTGTCGCGTTCCGTCCCGTTGTCGGACTTGGCGAGGGGTCGTCCCGAGCGCTGGCGCAGGAGTTACCGTCGCGCGCTCAGGTCAGCACATCATGGAGCGCCGAGAAAATCGACCTCGCTCTACTGTTCGATGCGGTCATCGATACGGTCAACAAGAATTTCTTCGATCAAACAGCGTTAGCCAACTGGCGAGTCCATGCGCAGGCCCTGCGTCCATCGGTCCTTGCTTCCCCAAGCATTGGCGAAGCTGTTCGACAGATCAACGAGCTTCTCGGCCAACTCGGAACGTCACATACGGCGCTTTATACGCCAGACGATTACCAATATTATATTCTGCTGGACATCATCGGCTCCAACGACCGCGATCTGGCCATGCGCGGTTTGATTGATCGGCGGTTCTGGGGCAACAGGCCCTACTATCCCGGACTCGGTATCTTCACCCTGCCGCCAACCCGTTGCTGGTTCTGTGCGAGGAAGCACATCGCTACATGGCGGCCGATCACTCGATCGGCTTTGCTCCGACCCGCCGCTCCATTTCCAGGATCGCCAAGGAAGGGCGCAAGTACGGCGTGTTCCTCGGCTTGGTGTCGCAACGGCCGGCTGAATTGGATTCGACCATCCTGTCTCAGTGCAGCACTCTGTTTGCGATGCGCATGACCAACGATCGCGACCAAGCGCTGCTGCGCTCGGCGGTGGCCGATACGGCCGCCAATTTCCTGTCTTTCCTGCCATCGCTCGGTACCAGCGAGGCCTTCGCTTTCGGCGAAGGTGTGGCGCTGCCGACACGGCTCAAGTTTCGGAGATTGCCAGCGCACCTGCTTCCGAAGAGCGAAACGGCAAGTCCGGGCGAGGACGGTGAGGTTGCGGACCAACACACGATGTCGGCGGTCGTCGACCGCTGGCGCGGCCGTACAATCCGGCAGCGCGCAACGCTTGAGCATCCGGCTGACGAAGGACGGTCGGCAAAGGTTGCATCAGATCAGCAAGCGCCAGCGCAGCCCCAGAGCATCGATCCAAGCCGGCTCAAACTCCTCAAGCGGCCATTGGATCAACAGATCGTCGGAACCGGGTGGAACAGAGCAGAGCGAAGCTGAGCTGCGCGAACTCTTAAGAAACCATCCGTCACTTCGGTAAATTCCTCGACGCTTCCGAGGAGCGTTTCGCCCGCGTACACAAGGAACCGTCGGCCGGCGCATTGGCCATGGCCGTCAATCTCAGTATCGCCCAAAGGGCGCTCGCGCAGCTCGACGCGCGCCGCCGGCTCCTCCAGCACCTTGCCCGGTGTGGATTAACTGTACGGTTGCAATTCCCTTCAAGCGTCTACTGGCGAGGATACAATGAAGACCGTCGGCCAATGGAGCGGCGCTGCTTGGCCAGGACGACCCATCCCCTACCCCCCGTCTCAGCCGGTGGCGCCGCTCGCGTTGCTGTCTCGGCGAGTTGCCGACGGCCAAGATTTATGGAGGTCGCGGACTTGACGCCGAGTTACTTGTCCAGCTTCTGAAGCTCTTGCGTCATCAAGATTCTCGCCAATTCCCAATCCTCAAGTTTCACCATCTCGAGCATTTGCCAAAGCTTCGACGTAAGCGAGCAGCCAAATCTTTCCGAGCTGCCCAGGGATTGGAGCGTTAGGTCCGATCTTGGAACCTCGTCCGTCGGTTTCTTCAGCACTTTCAAATCGACCGAAAGCCTACCGCCATTTTCGATGATTTCATACCCGACCTGTTGTCCCTCGGCGAGGATCGTCAAACCTGCGCGTTCAACAGCGGCAATGTGCACGAAAACATCGGGCGTGGCGACGCTCAGCGCGTGCTGCGGCCGGATGAAGCCAAACCCCTTCCTGACGTCAAACCATTTCACCGTACCCGTAGGCATTGCGATGCCCTCTCCTGTGGGCGACGCCGCTGATCCAAAAGCCCAAGTGTCGTCGTAACGCCGAAAAATTCGCTATTGCGTAGCCTGTCCTCACCACGACGCAAACCTAACAAGCCCGAAACCCCGCGGCATCGTTAAGACGCGGAGATGGTTACAAACGGCAGCATCAGCGCTCTTAAGGTTAAACCACGAAGGCGGTAGCTTTCAGCCGATGGCTTGCCGCTCAATAACGAGCCGGGACAGCTCACCCCCCCCGAGACCCCCCGAGCACATGTCTCGGTAGAGCCCCAAAGCGTTTGCCTCCGCTTCGGGGTTCTTCTGCTTGGCGAAAATGCTGCGCCGCACCGAGGCCTCGCAGCAAATCGACGCGAAGGGGTCACGAGCCACCAATTTGCGGCGTGTATTGGCATCTTTGGTGACGATCGCCAGCAGCTCCTTGACCTCCTCGCGTCCTTGCGGGGCTATGATGCCCAACTCAGCCATGTGGGATCGCAGAGCATTGATCAGCTGCGTGCGCTGACACATGAGAAGATCGCGAGCGCGATGTTGCATCAGCTGCGACTGTTGTTCGGCGGACTTCACTTGTACAAAGCGCATGGTCGGCCGCCGCACCGCCTCGCAGATCGCTTCGGCGTCGGCTGCATCGTTCTTGTGGCGTTTGACGTAGGCCTTTACATCCTTCGCCGGCATCAGTCGCACTTCATGACCGAGCTTGTGGCGCAGGCCTCTAATCCAACAAGGCACGGCGAGAGTTCCTCAAAAAAACACAAGACCTGGCCCCGCCGGAGTTGCTTTCGGACGACCACCTTTTCCTCCGCGTCGATACAGTGAACCTGGAATACGTTCTTGGCGATATCCAAACCGATCGTGGTAATTTGCATCTGGACGGCTCCCTCATGTGATTCTTCGCAACGATCACCCTACGGCAATGCGCTGCCGGGGAGCGGGCGTCGTCCACCACATCAAACGCGTCGTTTTGGCACCGCAGCGATTCTATCAATCTTGCTGTGGGCCGCGGATCACCTACGACGATCGAACATCGCCCTACGCGCGCTCAAGGAAAGGTCCGGCTCAGGCCTCCTGCGGTGGCACATATTCGTCGCCGGTCGGGACAAATTCGTTGGTAAATACATCACTCGGCTGCAAGGACGCGGTTACGCCGCCGTATTGCTTGAGGACCTGGATGGTGGAGGCCCAATCTTCATCAGCCTCCCAACCCAGCGGTTTTCCCTTGGTGTGTGGAGTAACCCAGGTTTTCCACGAAATTTCGAAGCCGCGTTTCACCACCGCTGGATCAGAAGTTGGCTGATACTTCTGCACGGCGGCGACCGCCGCGTCGGGATGCTGCCGCCCGTACAAGAAACCCTTGATCGCTGCCGGCATGAATGCCCGAACGATGTCGGGATCGCTCTTGAGCAGATCCTGATGGACGATGATACCGTTGCCCACAACACTGACGCCGCTGTCAGCGAACCACAAGATGCGGGCTTCTTTCTTGCCGAGGATTTCGATGCTTGGCACGTAACTGGCAGGGTAACCGCCGATGGCATCGACCTTGCCACTGATGAGAGCCGGACCTAGTCCGGCGGAGTCTACGTTGACGATGTTGATCTTGGCCGCGTCAATGCCAGCACCCTTAACGAAAGCAGGCCATTGCTGGAACACCGCGCTGCTCGCGTTCATGGCGACGGTTTTGCCTTCAAGGTCCTTCGGGGTCTTTATGGAGGATTCGGCAAGCACCATGATGGTGGCTGGCCCGCGCCGGAAAATGCTTCCCACAGTCTTGATGGCCATTCCTTTGGCGATGCCATTGCCAACCACAAAGCCGTCGGAGAAGCCGATCTGTGTGGCCTTGCTGGCAACCAGCTGCGCGGTGCTACCCGAACCCTTCCCCGAACTGACAGCAACGTCGAGCCCAGCCTCTTGAAAGAACCCCTCCTCGTGCGCGACGAGGAAGCCGACGTTGGTGCCTTCGTACAGCCAATCGAGCGTCATCGTCACCGGCTTGAGCGGACCCGCGGCGTGCGCTCGGGACGGCGCCAGTGGCAACGTCAGCGTGCCAGCCATCACCGCGGATGTCTTCAAAAAATTTCGACGGGAGATCGTGGCGCGTCTAAAAGCACGAGAGCTCATGACTTTCACCTCCAAGGATGACGTTGGCACCGGATAAAAGTCGTGCAGGCACGTCGCGGCGGCTGTCACGACACGTCCTATGAATACACGCTCCGCCAAGCAAGACATAGGCCTTCCGGCACGGCAGTTGCCTTTTGCCTCTCGGTTCAGTGCATAGAAAGTGTCGGTTTTGCCCCGTTAGCGTCTGTTGGGACAATCATGGCGTCGCGAAGTGCCATTCGCGCGATGAAAAGAGTGAATCTTGATCGACAATCTGTGTGTGATCGCAGTGCTGAAGATTGCGCCTCTCACATCGGCGGCGCGGCACCGTCGCGGCCGACATTGATGGCGGGCGCCAGAACCGTTCCGTCCGGCTGCTTCTGACCTGCGATGACAATCATTTGGGCGCCCGGCTTGAGATCGGCAGCGTTGCCCGGCACAAATTTCACGACAGGCGTATTGGGCGGCACGATAATTTTCTTCTCGCCGTCGGAATATTTGACCGTCATCACTTGTCCATCGACGCTGGCGATGGTGGATGTGACGTCGGCATTGGTCATGGTGCTGCCGGGCTCGCGGTCCCAGGGGCTGAAACGCGCTGGCACGACGCCGCGTTGCGCGTCCATGAAGATGTGGACGCCGATAGCCTTCTGACTGCCGTCCGGCTGCGGCATTGCCGTGACGCCGATGAAGGTTCCGACCTTGATATCGTCGAGCGAGGCTTTGACCATGGCGGTAATACGGGCGTTGTCGGCGAGCTTTATGTTCACGGTGCCGCCGTCGCGCGCTTTGACCATCAGGTTGGAGCCCTCGACTTTCTCAATGGTTCCGCGAATACGTACTGGCGGCGGTCCGCTCATCGGCACCTGGGCCGCGGCAAGAGATACGGCAAAAAGCAAGGCAATGGCGCTCGCGCCAACGGTCCTTCGCGTCATCATCTGCACAGTCGTGCTCCCATGGGTTGCCAATTCAAACCAGCGGCGTGCACTTTGGCGGCTACGCTTTAAAACCCGAAGTCGGCTACGTTATTCCAACCGACCTGTCGGATATCCGCGCTTCGCCGAGGGTGCCAGAGGCTCACCTTGCTATTCAATCCCTGTCGTGAATAGCGACCACCAAAATTTCGCCCTGGGAAAGAATGCCCAGCAATGTCTAATATGCATTCAACTTCGATCAATCCGAGTCACGTGCGAAACACCACTCGCTCAGTGCCGCCACAAAGCTTGGGCGGATCGCTTCGGTCAAAGGGGCAACCTGAGCAATACCCGTCCTATTATTCTTCCTTTGTGACTTAATCGACTCGACCCAATGCGTGGTCCTCTCTTAGGACGGAGGGCGGCGTGTCAGCGCCGCCCTCTGGTAGCTGATGAGATCGCCGTGAATTAGACGGGTAGTACTGCGACGATTTCCATGTCGTTCGGGTCGACAACCACGATCTCGTCTTCATAGATGAAATACAGAAAATCCGCCCACTCCGGATCAATCTGCACCAGGTATTCCGGGACGCGTATCAGGTGGATTCGCCCTCGCGGTATGTGAGTGCCGACACGAACATCGAAATCCACGTGGCCGACCCGAGGCGCGCCGCGCGCGTCAATGACAGTCTGACGGATACGTGTGCGCTGTTCCTCGGAAAGCTGGGGTTGGCGCTGCATCTGGCCCGAGGCATTGCCCTGCAGGCCACGCGGAATGCGTCGCTCTTGCGCGGTCGTGCCCTCGTTGGCTCGATTGCCTCGATTCACACTCTGGGCGTGTTGGTTGGTTCGCGGCGGCGCAGCCGGTTGCGCAACCCGTCGGTTCACTCTGCCACTCTGCTGCGCGGCCCTGCCGGCCATCGGCGGCGCAGGGTGGGGTCGGGCTGCAACGTGTGGTGCCGCAGGGTGAGGTTGGGTCGCAGCATGTGGTGGCGGCCCAGCGTGTGGCGGAGCCGCAGCATGTAGCGGGACCGCATGCGGTGGCGGGTTGTGACCCTTCTGCTGCGGTTGCGCTGAAGCAATACCTGTTCCCACCATCAAAGCGAGAGAGGCAACACCGGCCATCAAAGTTGTCTGATTGATTTTCATTTGGTCCTCCTGGGCTCCTTAAAGCAAGTCTGCGTTATCTGACGATAATGGACTTGGTACGGACGTTGATGGACTTGCTACGTATGAAAACGCAGATCGCCTCGGTAAGTTTCTGGGAGATTTGGTCGCAAAACGTTCCAGAATGAACGTTCATTCATGGATGATGGGGGGAACCGCAATGAACGAACACAGAGTTTGCTGGGTGCTCTTGTTTGTGCGGATGCAGGCAGAGAGATCACCATCGCCTATCGTCGTTAGCACGTCGGAGATTAGCGCGTCATGCTGGGCCATCCCCACTCCCGGCGGCTGACCGACGACGATCCGCCGCGCAACACAACATACTCACGTTGTTGATCCAGCAGCATGCCAATTGGGCGGCGGTTTTGGGGTATCTGATCGTCGAAAGCGCTTGGGGCTTTTCTGCTTCGCTTCCGCTTCTTTCACGAACAGCTCTGAGCGCTGTCGATGTTCCAAACTTCGGGCTAGGCAGAGGTAGCGGCTTTCAAGCAGGAGCCAATCGTCACGTCCTTGCCGAGCTCGTGTTGCCTTGGCCCGGCGAGCGCAGTCCTCTGCATGCCGATAAGCGTCACGGATTTGCTCATCTAGCCGTTGGAGCATGACCGCATCCGCCCCGGACGCCGCCTGTACCCTTTGGACCAACTCCGCAATAAATGACTCTAAGAGGCCGAAAAAGTTCCCCGGGGCGGTCTCACATCCGCTTTGTCCCGACAACGACCGAATAGCGATCATTCGAAAAACGCCGCTTCGGGCCGGCCATAACCGGAATCATGCGACGCACAAGATCATCCGCGGGCGTCCGAAACCTCAGTGCCGAAAGTCTGCTCGATCGCCATGACGATCCTGCGCCGCTATGCGAATCCTTCCCCCATCATCATCCGCCCCCGACTTGATTGGGGGCGGTCAATGACGCGGTACGGCTAGACTAATGCGCGACGCACACATTGTTGCGGTCGCACATCCCGGTGCAGCACTGCACCCCGCTCTGGCATGAGCGGCCGGCCTCGCGGCACTGTTCCGACGCCCCCGGCGCCGGCTTGACCGCTTGTCGCGCGGAAGCTCGCGGTCATTCTGCACCGCATGTGGATCGATGGAACAGAGTTTACCTGGTCGACCAAAAAAGCTGCCGCGGAGCACGCATAAAGAGAGCATAGGGTGCCGAGCCTTTCTCCGCACAACGAGCACAAGCTGGTCGTTTACCTCCGTCCGGATAATTACATCGCCTTACAGCGAAAGGCGACGCAAATGAGCAAATCGCCGGTTCAGCTTGCCGGAATGCTTCTGGAGGCAATCGCCAGCGGTAACATCTTCGAAGCAGTCCTCGACGACCACGAATAAACGGACCGCTGTCGGCCAGTTCGCATTTTTGGCAATGCCAAACGACTGGTCCCGGGTCGCGCTCTTTCGCAGCGGCTAGGCGGCGACTTTCTCGGGCGATTGCATGGCCTTGGTGGCGGCGTTGTTGAGCAACTGCCGCACCTGTTGGCGCGCGTGGCGGTGCTTGGCTTCGGTTTCCAGTCTGGCAATAACGCGCTTGAAAAGTCTCAAAATCTTGCGTTGGGTTGTCGTCCTAGCGTCATTGTACTTCATGATCACTGCAGCACAGTGGCTGACGTAGCAGAGCTTGCTGAAATATCCGCGGAACGCGGTACGGTAAGCCGCATGGTCGTGCACGCCCAATTCGCGCGCCAAAGCTATTATCAGGGCGGCGCCGCGCTCATCCAATTCGGCAGTTTCCGGCGCAAGACCCAACACCTCTTCAATCGCGCCCAAGGCGCAACGGGCGTGGCCGCGTTGGCGCGCCCGTTTTGTCCATCTCCCTTTGGGCGTGATGACGGCTTTCGCCGCTTTGGCGTGACAAAGCAAGCTGCGCATATTTCTAATCCTTTCCCTCCCGAGCGAGCCAGGGCGCCGCGCACCGTACACGGGCGCGTCGGCTCGACACTCTCGTCGCTCTTGGGTACTGATCGCGCGGTCGCCGAACGGAACCTGCAAAGTGATTCGCGCAGTCGTCGCCCAACCCCCCGGCCACCGCTTGTCACGCAAATCCGACTTGTCTGAGGCGCTGGATCACAAAATTAACAGTTGCCAGAGCGAAAAAATATTATTCATGCGGCGCGCTGTTTATAAAGCGCTCAAGGTGATTGCGCAGCTCGGTCGCTCAAAACTGTACCATTGGATGCAAGAGACGGCGTATTTTGTTTATCTGGATATTAGTCTGAGGCGTGTAACTGAGTTTATTGTCGGTGTAGGCGTCGGCTCCAGTGCCTTGGGTGATGGCAGCAAGGGGAATTGTTTCGCGTTTATCATATTCATCCTGTTCGATTGCGTTGCTTTCACAAAAAATGCCAGCAATTTAGCTGGCTGAAGAAATTAGGTTTGGCCAGAAAAAAGCGCAGAAAGGCGACCACTGACTTTGCCGCCTTAGGCGATCTTGGAGGCAAGAAGTAACGCCTAATCGCCGCCGCGGAGAGACGCGAGCTATTAGAATCTTGTGTTCGGAGATGCCACGGTGAAACCCGCCCAGGTCAGATAAAGGCCGATCAGAAATGCGGGCAGGAGATACAGATAGTAATGTTGGCCATAATGCATGTGGCCAAAGAGCTCCTTCAAAGCGTCCGGCGTTATAGACAAAAGCATTAGACCTTTCGCGAGGATCAACCATCCGACCAAAGTAACGACCACCGGCAGTGCGCCGCCCGACCACACGTTGTGCCCCAGTATCATCGCGAGGCCCACTGCGAGGCTGATAATGGCGTAGACAAGCATAACTGACCCATCGGCAACCGCAGTCTCAACCGTTGCGCTTCCGCGCCCCAGCAAGCCGACCACCAACAAGACAGTGAATAGGCCAATGAACCGCGCCAGCAAAACGGTAAGTCGGGACATGGGAAGCTCCGCTATGTTGAATAATCCAGCATACCGCGGCTGCCACTCGCAGAGAATGCAGTTGGCCCGGCAAGCCGCGGCCGTCTCGCGAGGGCGCGCGGGTCGTGGCCCTTGTTGGCCAGCGCGCACCCGCAGGCGTGCCGAAGCATGTAAAGGTGCACGTGACACGATCAGACAGCCTCCTCTCTGCGATAACCCACAGGCCTAGCGATAACCTGGAAAAATTCGCCGGCAGGCGGGCGTTGGCGTTCTTGGATGCGTTTCCACGGACAGCGATGAGCTGCGAATCTAATTGATTTATATCAATGGACCTGCTCAGATTTTGGCGTCTAATTTCTAAAATGCTGGGGGCCTAATCAAAATAATCCTATAGTTAGGAGGCCGTTGTGGCAGACGATTCTAAATCGTTGGAAGATTTGAAAGCAAATGTGCAGCAGGCGTTAGGGAAGGCTGCGGAGCAAACTCGCGGGGCTTTAAATAGCTATTTTGATTTTGTTCAGAGGGCAATTTCGTCCCTTCCAGCAGGCGGTTCAGATCTCGGTGAGAAGCTTAAAACCTATACCGATAAAAACATCTCTGCTGCGCATGAACTTGCAGATAAGCTGAGCCAAGCGAAGGATCTGCAGGATGTGGTCAAAATTCAGACCGAATTTATGCAGATGCAGCTGAATGCGTTTGGCGAGCAAGCAAAGAGCCTCGGGGAGGAATTTGCTAAAATCGCAACAGGTGTGCTGAAGACACATTTCAAAAGCTCTTGATGAGCTGATGTTTTTATAGCTGTGCTCGCGTCTACCGCCAAAATCTTGCACGCAGATTCAGTGGTGGAGGCTGCTGGGTTATTGTATTTCAACATCGGTGGAACAAAAGGACGCCATGAGACATGACCTCGCCAAGCAAGGAGCGCCTGATCTGTTCTCGACCGATATGGTGCGAGATGCTTTTTCATCGGCAACAAAGCCCACCGCCGCCGCAGAGCCAATAGCCGAGGCTTCCATCCAGCGCCATGTCTTGCCCAAGAATCTGCGGCAGGCCGTCGCCCAACTGAGCGACGAAGAATTGGACGAGCTTTGTGAGGTTGCGGTCGATGAGGCCAAACGGCGACGCAGTCTACGATGGAGCACAGATGCAGAGTCAATGCCGTCGTCTTGGCGTCCGTCAGACTCGATGGCGAACCGGGCTCCATCGACCGATAAGACATCCCATCGGCGGCAAGCGAACACCGCCGAAGTCCCGTTGACCCGCAGTTGAATGCCGTCCGTGCGGCGTTCAAAGCTGGCATCACGCCGTCGCGGATCGCACGACAGTTCGGGATTTCTCAGGCGAATGTGCGAAAGGCGTTGGCGTCGGATGAGCCGATACGTTGACTTCAGCGCCGATTGAGCGGCGTTTCTAAACAGAACAGCCCCGAAGCGGAGGCAAACGCCTGCTGGCATTGCCCCGCCCACCACTCGGTGCCGCCCGTCCAATTAGGTGACCCTTACTGGATCGATTAAAAGGATAATAAACCAAGAAAGTTGGGGGATACATTCAACCCTGTTGCAACGTTTGCGCACCATTCTAATCAAAAGCCCGGCGGTGAGGCTATCGGGAAGGGGCTGGCGCGATGCACGGCAAGCTGGAAGCTGAACGAACGGTGGAAGTGTCCAGCCCAGTCAGATGGCGGAAGGGCTACATGGAGCGGCTCGCCCGTGCAAGGCAAACGCAGCAACGAAGGAAGTCCTCAGTGATCACCGTTTTGGCGGCTGTGCTGATAGGAGACTCGTTCGTTGTTTTGGCTGTGCCCTTGATGATCAGGTTTCTATTTTATTGGGGTGCCTGACCTCACAGGCAGGTCGCGCCGTTCTTTTTTGAATGTGTACCGTGCGATGAAAGACGAGCAGACAATCAATACAGTGGCGATAATGGTGACCCTCGCGTTGGCCGGGTTCATCGCGCTGACCGTGCTGCTGCTCACGTAGTCCTTGCCGCGCGCTCCAGCTGGGATCGGGGCCGCAATATTCAGGCTTTGCTCGCAGCCGTCATTGACCGTGAGCTTCTAGCATCAGCTTCTGTATCTTGACGCCGAGCTTAGCCGCAAGGGGGCATTAGGTACAACACATTCGCGCTGACATCGTGTTGTCGGCGGATCGCCGCATACTCTCCCGAGGCTTCCCCAGCTGACACACTTTCCGTCGGGGTCGCGATAGCCAGGACCGCCGAGCGTGCCGCAACCGCCCCCAATGCACACCGGCGCCCTGACGGTCGGGTGGACCGGAAGATCTGCAGCGAAGGCCGAGTTCACTGAGGCGAAGATGATTCCGCCCAAGGTGATCAATACGCGCATGACAAATTCTCCCGCCATCGCGCGCCGCAGGCGCAATCATCCGGCAATCAAAACCAGAGAGCGGCCGAGATGACCACCTTCCTGTGGACGGCTGGGAGTCGATACAGCCTGACGATTTCCTCCCAAGTCGTCTTGTAGGTAGGGCGCCCCGCGCCATGACCGTTCGTATCGTCAAACGAGACATGACCGCAACGAACGCCGGAATCAGGGCAATTTAATCCGACGCCGACTCTGCGGAAGCGCGGCAGAAGTACCCGAAACCCGCCGCGCCCCCATGCGACCGTCGCGGCGGACATGGGCACCCGGCCCCACTTGCGGCTGGTTAGATACATAGTATACCCCACTATACGATAGGCAAGGGAATGCTGTGACCCATACCGTCCGCGAAAAGGCCAAACTGCTTATCCGGGTGCGACGCATTCGGGGGCAGGTCGAAGCAATTGAACGTGCGCTCGAAGCCGAACTGGGCTGCGCCGATGTATTGCGGGTCATCGCGTCCGTCCGGGGTGCCGTGAACGGGCTGATGGCAGAGGTGATCGAGGACCACATCAGGTGTCACGTGACCGCGCCGTCGCTTGCCGCCAAGCAACGTGACGAGGGGGGCGACGATCTGATTGAAGTGATTCACGCTTACCTAAAATGAGGCGCATGAACTGTTGACGGAGTCGGCAATGGCGGACTTTGCGAGCCACAATCACGTATTTCTCGGCGAGGGCCACGAAAAGAACGAGCGCCGTACATGGCTGGTGATCGTCCTGTGCAGCATCATGATGGTCGCGGAGATCGTCGGCGGTTTGTTGTTCGGCTCAATCGCGCTAGTCGCCGACGGTCTACACATGTCAACACATGCAAGCGCGCTGTTGCTGGCCGCGCTCGCTTATAGTTACGCACGGCGTCACGCGAACGATTCACGCTTCACTTTCGGCACTGGAAAGCTCGGTGATCTTGCGGGTTTTTCAAGCGCCATCGTGCTTGCCATGATCGCCCTTCTGATCGGCTACGAGGCGCTGGCGCGTTTATTTCGCCTGTGCCGATCAGCTTTGACGAGGCGATTCCCATCGCAGTGCTCGGACTGATGGTCAACATTGCGAGCGTTCTCCTTCTAAGCGGCGGGGGCCACGACCACGGCCACTCTCACAGCCACTCCCACGTCGGTCATGAACACGATCATGACGAGGCTCATCAATTTCAAACTAGCGTCGGTCCATTGACGCTTGAAATATTTGAAGACGGCGTACCGCCGCGCTTCCGACTCTCGTTTGCTGGCAAAGATGACCTTGACCCCCATGACGTGAGCATCGAGATCGTACGCCCCGATGGCGCGCGCCAAGTGTTCCTCATGTCGCCCCGGGCGGGTTACCTCGAAGCCATCGGCGAAATTCCCGAGCCACACGCTTTCACTGCCCATGTAATGCTAAAACGTGGCAGCGAGATTCACGTCGTGGATTTTGCTGAACATGAACATGCGCAGGGCGCGGCGCATCGCGACAACAACATGCGCGCCGCCATTATTCACGTTTTGGCCGATGCGGCAGTTTCGGTCCTGGTGATTGTTGGCCTGTTATTTGGGCGTTTTCTCGGCTGGACGTGGATGGATCCAGTTGCGGGCCTCTGCGGAGCTATTGTGATCGCAGCTTGGTCCTACGGACTCGTGCGCGATACCAGCGCGATCCTTCTCGACATGAACCCCGACCGGAGCATGGCGGAGCGTATGCGAGCGGCAATCGAGACGGACGGTGATCGAGTGACCGATCTGCACTTGTGGCGTCTCGGGCCGGGTCACTTGGGCGCAATTCTGAGGATTGCAACCCAGCAGCAACGCGGACCCGAATACTACGAATCATTGCTCAGCCGATTTCGTGCGTTGTCGCACGTTACGATCCAAGTGCAGCATCAGTGAACGTCCCGTCGGCTAAGGGGGTCACCCCATGCTATTGCCAAGGCTCTCGGCATCGACAGACACAACGCTGCGAAGTATGCGAGACGTTTGGAGGGTATTGTTTCGAAGCGCCGTGATCTCCCTTATCACTCTGGCCGCACCACAAGGATGAAGATGAAGAACCCGAAATCGCCGTCGATCCTCCGGGTCATTGAGGGTGGTTGGTAAGAGCGGGAGTTCGCAATTTTGCAAAACTATCCCCTCTATCTGATTTTCCTTTGCAACTCATCGCGAGCCAATTAAAAGGGTTTTCGAGCGGTGGTGATGACCTTTCAGGATGCGAATTTTTGATGCGGGCACGCCAAGCTCGACCGCGAGCAGGGCGACGATCCTCTGGTTGGCTAGATTGTTCTTCGGTTTCTCCCGCACGCTGATTTCGAAGCGGTCGTCGCCGAGTTTCCGAACGCTCTCTTGTTTGGCTGCGGTTGTCGCGCGGACCGTGATGAACATATTGCGCCGGTGTGTGGAAAGATTGAGGCTTTCATTGGTGAGTGTTGTTCGGCTATGGAGGAGGCGTGACAAAATCAAGTATATAGCCTGCACCTGGGAAGTTCTACGTTCTTGTTTCTAAAGAAAATGGACGCCGTTCATTAGGCTGTTGTCGTGGAAGTGGTGGACGTGGCGTCGCACGGCGAGGCAGTAAGACAGCAACTTGCTGTCTTCCTCCATCATAGACATTCCCGCACCCTCGATGCATTCAGGGTCCGAGCAACTTTAGAACCAGACTGCCTAGGAGGCTAGGATAACGAAATTCAGCCCGGCGTTCCCTCATTTTAACCGCTGAGCGCGGCGAACCATTTGCGCCCTGGCGGCGATGGCCAGCCGGCGGACGAGCAGCATGACGAGGCGCACACCCGCCGAGGCGATTCGGTTGCGCGTTAGTTCGTGAAAAAATTGCCCCGGCACATAGCACACGCCGGGGCAGTGACTGTACAAACAAACTAGCTGCTGCTGAATGAAAGCCCGGGGGGCGGGAAAACATCCAGCGCGACGCCCGTAACTCACTAAAAATAAGATAGTGAGCAGACCGCCAAGTTCAAGGCCGCCTAGCGTCTTTAGTCGCAGCGCTTCTCGGCGGTCTTTGCTCGCTTTTCTGCGATCACCGGATTCTATGGGATCACTATTTCTGCGATCATCTACTATGCCGTCGTCGATGAGTAAGCCACTTTTCACTGGTTTCATTGGTCAACTTTAGCAACGATTGAGGTCGGAGGTAGCCTACTTCATAGCGGTTGTGACTGCTGTGAACATGGATTGAACACTGGTTCCAAGACGAAGGACGATCGTAACTATCGCCAGCGCGACGCTGGACGCTACGACAATATATTCAATCGACGTTGCGCCAGATTCGTCCGCGAGGCAGGCCTTCCATTGCTGGCGCATGTCCCTTTAAGTTCAGTTGTGCCGGGGACGCGCCCCGCTGAGCAGAGGTTGTGGGCTTGGTTTCTTAACCATCAGTCGTACGTAAAAATACGAGGCATCCGTTTGCGCTAATCGCGCGATGTCAAGTCCCAAGGCCTGGGAGCTGATGAAAGAGCAGCGTTGAAAGCGGCGCTAAAGATGTTGGCACTCAAAGAAGAGGAAGCCTCACGCCTGATCGTCTGGAGAGTTCACCGCTAGGTGCGATGAAATTTGCTGGGCGCTGATGAGGTGGCTGAGCGAAGGCTCGTCGAGCTTGTGAAGCACGTCGCTGAGTTTCTCGTTATCAGAGTATCCTTTCGCG
>Ga0070731_10001415_pt1 | contig 24851 bp, 31 predicted proteins | sample Coa_R1_2_FD_66448 | JGI IMG/M metagenome (GOLD analysis project Ga0070731, IMG submission 66448) | Surface soil microbial communities from Centralia Pennsylvania, which are recovering from an underground coalmine fire - Coalmine... | ecosystem: Environmental > Terrestrial > Soil > Unclassified ... | reverse complement strand
TGTTGTCGGCCACTTCCGCCACGGTTCCGGACCCTGGTTGTTTCCCTTGCCGTAGGGTTCGAGGAGACTCGGATCACTCGTGGACGGTTTTCGGACCCCATTGTGGCGGTGGTTTCGTTCCGCCGGAAGCTGGTCGCGCCCGTCGTTCTGCCTCCGCTTTGATGGACGCCATCGAAGCTTCGACGGCCTGCTCCCACTTGCGCGCCACCTTGTTGGCCCACCACGCCCCAAGCGCCCAGAAGTCGGTCCCCATCTCGCCGGTGTAGACGAACGCCGTCCCGCCCTCCTTGGGTCGAATATCGAACTCTTCGCTGACATGGGGCACCGGCCCGCGCACGAGCCGGAACCTAATCGTGTCAGGTCGCTTGAAGCGCACCGTCTCTACGGTCACCGATTGCACGCCCCAACCCACGGCGGTGAAGTGTTCGGCCAGCACCATGTCGCTGCCGCGCTCGACCACCCGGAGCTTGTCGCTCAGGCCATGCGGGGTCCTTCCGAGATAGGGGGTCGCGACGACGTCGAACACCGTCTCGGGCTCGGCGTCCATCTGGCTCTCGATGGGGCCGAGAGGGCGGAGCCGCCGTCCGACGCCGGTGTCTAGCGTTAACGCACCACGCACGACCAGCGTGTAGAGCTTGGCCAAGCCAGAAATGGCAGCGACGGAACCGAGAACTAGGTGTCGCGCTTTCACGATCGGATCTTCGCAGCTTTGCCGGTGGGGTGTTTTCGTGGCCAATCTCCAAGCCCTGTCCGGAGCCGTATCGGACTGGTACGATCGACGTCGGTGCACGACATCTGAATCACCTGACCTTCTGCCGCTGACGAAATCCCGCCCTGGTTGGAGCGAGCCCGAGCACCTCCAACGTCAGGCGGGCGCACGCCCGCCGCCCATTGCGTGTTATCCCAGTGTCGATCGAGTGGGGATCGCGCGACGTTCGACCTCGACAGCAGCGCACATGACGCCGCGTGCAAGGACCTGAACCACGCCAGCTCAACGGATCTCGCTCGTCGAGGAGGTCAGTCCGAGCTGACCCTCCCAGAACGTACGCGAGGAACTTCGCCCTGCTCCATTCGTCACCGAATGCGCGGCGCGCGACGATCGTCAACGTTGCCCAAGAGACGAGCACGCGTGGGCGCGTGCGGTCCAACACGGAGGGTGCCGGTGTCCGAAGTCACCGATGTCGTCAACGCCCAGACCGACGCCTACTCGGCCGGGATCTTGAACGCATCGTTGCCTTCTACGCGCCTAATGCCGTGATTACCAGTGTTTCCGGTGACGTCCTCGCTGAAGGCCGTGATGCCATCCGCCACATGTAGTGCGGGCTCTTCGAGAACGGCCCACAACTTGCCGGCCGGATTGCGAATCGCATCGTCGTCGGAAGCTTCGTGGCCGACCACGAGGAGATCGAAGGATCCAACGTGCCAGGTAGCCCAAGCTCGACTCAAGCAATCGCCGTCTATCACGTGAGCGACGAGAGGATGAGCCGGGTCGCGCTTTACTTCTGATCGGTGACCGTTACCGCATCCCTCGGTGGCGTTGGCATCTACCCTTCACAGGAACGCCTACAGGTTCAGGATGAACCGGCTCGGGGCTTCGCGAAGGCTCGGTTCAGGGTTCACTGGGGCGCCAACGAGGGATAGCCGCCGCCGGAGAAGCTGAGGCTGAGTAACAGCCACACAGACACCCCCTTTGACCTGCAGCCCTGCGGTGGGCGCTGCCGGGATCGAACCGACGACCTGCTCGTTGTAAGCGAGAACAGACTGAACGCTGTGCTGACCTGGGAAAACGCAGGTCGAAAGCAAGCGGAGGGCGCTCAATTAGTAGGTGTTCCGGCTGCCGACCATGGGAGCTGCAGCACTCAGCGGTTCGCTCCCTCGACGTAGAGCGAGCGGTATGCTGATGACAACATATTGGGCCTCAACCCGACCTGGCCCCTAGCCCGTCGGGACCGAGAGATGTAGGCGCTCGGAACTCTCCCATCCGGAGGTTCCGTGTCGCGCCCCTCGTACACGGCAAGTGTGAGGACCCAGCGAGCGCGCATCGCCGCGTTGATGTCGTGGGCCAGGACTGCCGACCCTTCTGCTCGCACCCAGCCTGCCCGTACCGCCTTCACAGGCCGATTCGAGTCCGAAGTCGATCCTGATCGTCGCCTTCCTGAAGAAGAGCGTCGGCGTCGTGCCGATGCGGCTCGCCGCGCCTACTTCGCCAAGCTCGCGCTTCGAAGTGCCCAAGCGCGTCGGAGCAGGGCGCGATGACCATCCGTGCGTCGGCGGGTACGCCGCCGTCACCCACCGCTCCCGAGCCGCACATTGCTCCCGGTCTCCTTCCCGACCTTCCTCATACGCCCAAGGAGGACGCCGCGCTCCTTGACTCCCTCGTGAAGTTCGGCGTCATCGTGGCGATCATCATCGACCAGTACGGACGCATCTTGGACGGTCGCCGCCGGTTCCGCCTCGGCCGAGAGGCCAACGTGAAGCTGACCTTCGACGTGATCCCGGTGCGGGACGACGAGCACGCGCGCATGATTGCGATAGAGGTGAACACCAACCGCAGGCAACTCACTCGCCAACAACGGAGAGAGCTAGTCGCCCACCTAACTGAGGTTGGGCATTCCGTCAGAGGCATTGCCAAGGCTGTCGGGGCGAGCACGAACACCGTGAACGCAGACAGGAAGGAACTGTCGCGATCGCGACAGTTGACGCTTCCCACGACGGTCACCGGCCTCGACGGCAAGGCTCACCCGTCCAGGGTGTCCATTGTACGGACGCGGTCGAGCCAGGAGGTCAGACGGACCCTTGACGCGCTCCAAACGCTCGGCGATGACGCACCGAGCGGTCAGCTGAGCGTGAAACGAGTCGAGAGGCTCGCCTTGGAGGCCAAGGTCGAACGTTGTCGTCGCAAGCCGGTCGAGAAATCCACGATCTTTGAGGGTTGCGAGCTTCGCGTCGGCGACTTTCGTCTGGAGTTGGCAGACCTGGCGGCGAATTCGGTGGATTTGATCTTTTGCGACCCGCCTTTCACGTTCGACGACGACGTGAAGCTCTACGACGCTCTCGGAGCCTTCGCGGCGAAGGTGCTCAAACCCGGACAGCGCCTCATGGCCTACTGCGGAAGGGTGCTCCTGTTCGACGCGGCCAACGCCCTGAGACAGCACCTGACAAGGGTGTCACTCTTCAAGGAAGAGTTCACGCGCTTCCCCGTGACACACAGACACAACGTCGTCGAAACTTTCCTCCCCATTCTGGTCTTCTCGAATGGAGAGGACGCGCCCCACGCCTGCCTCAAGGACTCGATCCGCACGCCGAAATTCGTGAGGAAGCACCATAAGTGGGAGAAGCCGACTGAGACGGCGAGCTACTACATCGAGAAGGGTACGCCGCCTCGCGCCCTGATCATCGACCCGTTCATGGGGAGCGGCACGACCGCCGTCGCGAGCCTGAGGACCGGAAGACGGTTCATCGGTTGCGACATTGACGCGGCCAACGTCGGAATCGCCCGGGAAAGGCTGGCAGCGGAGTCGAGCGGGATCGGATAGCACGTGATCACGGTACTGAAGGGCACGGTGACCGCCCGTCAGAGGTGTCCGCAGGGAAGGAGAGCGTGAACTTGGTCCCGACGTCGGGAAATTTCCGACGCCCGGAACAGCGGGCACTGGCGCGGTCGCCGGATTCGCTGGAATCGCTAACCCTCCCAGCTTCTCCGGGTGCACGCATGGTGGGGTTGGTGCATGACCATAAATGCACTGGACCCGAACCAACCGCGCCTTGCCTACCGTCTCGGCGAACTAGCGGCAGCCCTCGGGGTGAGCAGGTGGACGCTCCGGCGTATCATCGACCGCGGCGAGCTTGCGACGACGAAGGTGGCGTCGGTCACGGTCGTCACCGCCGAAGAGGTGCAGCGCTTCTTGACCCGACACCAGTCTCGGCGTGCTCGCCCAGAGAACCGCCGTGGGGCCGAATCGCATGGGCACGAGGACGGTTCGACATGAACGGACGACCGGCTGCGAGGTGGGGGTCTGGCGCGGGAGCCTCGCCGTCTTTGAAGGCCGCTTTGGTTCTCTGGATAGGGCGGGAACCGTCGTGATCATCCGCAACCCGAACCGCGAGCGATACGTCATCCTCGCCAAGACAGCATTGGAAGACAAGAAGCTGTCCTTCAAGGCGAAGGGCCTGTGGGCGTACCTGATGACGAAGCCGGACAACTGGGTGGTCTACGTGGATCAGTTGGTCCGAGTCGGACCCGATGGCAAACGGGCGGTCGTGTCGGCGCTGAAGGAGCTTGCCGAGGCCGGGTACGTGAGGAGAGATACCGGCGCAGCTCGGACTCGCAGCCCCACAGGAACCTGGAACGCGACGACCACCGAGGTCTTCGAATCACCGCACCCCATGGTCCAAGACGCGAAACATGCCGTGGCAACACGCAGGGAGAACACAGAAGACGCAGGTCAGAGCCACAGCACGTTCTCCAAGGTGGATAGCGCGCCACTAGTAACTAATGAAGAAGCAAAGAATGAATTAACAGATCCTTTATGCGACGCCGAGTCGTCGCGAGAGAGGGTTGCCTGTTCGATCGAGAACTGGCGGGCGGTTCGCGACGCGATCGCCAAGGCTTGTGATATTGACGTGTCTCTGTTGCCACCCTCACAGCGAGGCAAAGACGGAGCGCTGAACAGAGCAACGTCCGATGTCTGTGAGGTCGGCGCGACCCCGGAACGCATTTGGGAATTCGCTGGATGGTGGGGGACAACCTGGACACAGATGACGCTTACCCCAATGTGCTTCTCAAAGTATTGGGCGAAGGCATTCAAGCGGTGTGACAGTGCCAGCGGATAATTGCGGCAAGCCTGTTGGGTACTTCTCACACGTGTGCCGCAAGAGCGCGGTCGCGGATCGAGAGTTCGGTGCCGGTTCCCGGTGCCGGGAAACTTCAGACGGCCCGCGGAGGTCATGTGGACCTCCTTGCCCTCTCGAAGATTGCATGCCATCTGGAGGCACACAGGTATCTCTGGAGGGCAACGATGACCGTGGCCAGAGGGCGTGGCGCTGGCCGAATCGTCGTTAGCCTGGCGAGTCATGGGAAGCACGTTGGCAGAGCGCATAGTCGCGGAACTCCAAAGCGGAGGCATCCCCCTTGACGACGACGATCTTGCCGGAAGGCTCGGTGTCGTACGTCAAGTCGTGAACCAAGCATGCCGACGCATGGAAAAGCAAGGCGTGCTCGCTCGGAGCGCGGTAGTTGGCGGCAAGATCGCGAACCGCCTGGTGTCCGGCGACTCCTCGGTCACCTCCGCGAGCGACTTCGCGTCTCCTCGATCTAGTGCGTCCCGCTTGTTGACTGAAGGCAGGGTGAAGGCGGATGTTCGCGGTTCGGGGGCAGGTGGGGAACCCCGCAGATCGGCTGACATCGACGCGAACCTCACTGACTTCCTCAGGATGCGCACCCCGACTGCTCGCTACGCCTCATTCGATTACTGCTACAACCACTTCCAAGCCGCACGGGAGTCAGGAGACACGGCAGCCCTGGGCAAGGGCGAGAGCCTCTTGCTCTCTTGCCTCCACCTCGGCTTTTACCTAGCCAGCTGGGGCATGATGCGAGGTTCCAGCGACCTACTACAGCGGAGCGTTCGCGACCTCGTGCCCGTCGTAGAGTTGATCGCCGCGGAGCCGGACGAGGTCTGGAACCTCGGTGCCGGAAGTCTCATCACCGACACCGAGCTGGTCATGGCTTTGAGCCATCGAGTTCACGAGGCGTTTGCCGTAGACGCGAGCGACACGCTTGTGACGAAGACGATGCTCGGAGTGTTCGGCTGCGTCCCACCCTTCGACCGTTTCTTCCGCATCGGTTTCGGGTGCCAGACCTTTTGCCGCGAAGCGTTGGTACGGATCGGAGCCTATTACCAGGACAACCGGGCGAAGATCGACAGGCAGGAAGTGCGGACGTTGGACTTCTCGACTGGGCTGGAGACGGAGCGGCGATACCCCGCATCGAAAATCATCGACATGGTCTTCTTCCAGGAGGGCCTCAACATTCAGCGCACGTCGGCGGAAACCCAACGTAACGATGCGGCTAAATCGTGACGCCTGAGTGGACCGCTGACCTCCGATCTCACGCCGGAAGGCTAAGGACACAAAGACTCCCGACATTGGGGAGCGGGGTACGGCCTCCTGGCACCTGGGTCCCCTTCACCTCGTTGCACGCCACCTGCGGCCGCACAGGCACCTCTCAAGGCAAGGTAGTCCTCTTGGTAGGGGGGCCGACCGTTCAAAATTCCCGATGTCGGGAACATCGGCCGGGAGCGTCGTAATACGCCCTCTCGTCAGAAGGGTCCCAGTGAAGTGAAACGGGCCGATGACCATGCGGCGGGGTGCACGCGACCCTCACTCTTTCGGACGGTCCCGCGATGCGAACCGATCGATCTCACCCGAGATCGCGGTAACTGTCTCCGGCGAGAGGTTCACTCTGTCCGCGAGACGTTGTCGCCACTTGGCAGCGTCGGCTCCCGCTACGACTCTCACCGTATCGAAGTGCCGGACAACCTGCTTCGGAGCCGTGACGAGCCGACCCCAAAAGACGACGACGGGGATGGCAACCAGGTCCGGGGTGGTGCGGCACAGCAAACCCTGTACCTTCACGGCGTTCTTCTCGACCTGATATATGGCGTCGCGCAGCCGCTTCGTAAGGCGGTCGGCTCCGAGATCCATCTGAGAAGACGCGAACTTGCTCTCGACAACGAGGACACCATACGGGCCGACGACGACGTGATCGACATCGATCTCCAGGAGTTCCCGTCGAAACCTTGCTCGATGAAGGGGACGTTGTTGAAGAGTTTCCACTTCGACCGAGCGCAAGCAGTTCCTTGGCGGTCCAGCGCTCTGCCAACGCTCCAACCATCCACGACGACGCACCCGTAAAGGTGGCGACGACGTACCAGATCGCGCCGAGAAACCCAGCGACGAGAAAACCCAGAAGAAACGCGAGAACCGTGGTGGCACTTCTGATCCCCAGTCCTGTGTAGCGGTTCCCACCCCCACGAACGCCGCCGTCAAGACGAGCAAGCTGCCAACGATGAGGAGGATCACTTTCAGTGTGAACAGAAAAGCGAAGATGCGACGCCATGCCTCGCTTTGGGGTCCAGAGCCTGCCTTCGCTCCCATTGCACAATCATGGCCCACGTCGAACGCATGGCGCGGAACATTCCCGATGGCGAGGTTCCTTGCCCAGTTCTGCCATGGCGAGCGGACACTTGCGGGTGCGAAGCTGGGGGAGCCGATGGACAGAAGACGTTGAGAGGTTGCAGAACGTGAGTGTAGATGACAAGAGACTCTTGGCCACGGCTTACCACGAAGCCGGACACGCCGTCGCGGCGCGCCGGTTGGGCCAGGGAGTCACGGGCATCTCGATCGTCCCCGACAGCGAATCCCGTGGTCGGACCACCGGACACAAGCGGTCGATTGACGCGTCGAGAAGGTTCTTCGCGCAACTTGAAGAAGCCGACTACGACGCAGGGTGGGGCGGTTCGATCAAAGGGCGTTTGCGCCGACGTGTGGAGCGAACCGTGATGGTCTTGCTCGCGGGTGGAATGGCCGAGATGAGAGCTACGGGTGCGGGACTTTCCGACGTCGGTGTCGGAGTCGAGAAGGTGAGTGAGGAACGCGCACGCGAGCTAGCCAACAAAGGACTAGGCAACGTAAAGTTTGAGATGTCGTCGGGTGACTATACCGTTGCGTTTGATCTCGTCAAAGAGGCGTCGAGCAGCGTAGAGGAAGCGGAAGCGTACTTGGCCTGGCTTACCGCTCGGACCGAAAGCCTCATGGCGAAGCCCGGTTATTGAGCGGACGTCGAAGCCACGGCAAACGCACTTCTAGAGCGGCGGAGCCTCTCGGGAAGAGAGCTACAAGAACTCTTGCACGCCGGTGCGGAGGCTCTTTGCAAGTCGTTCAGCGTCGAGGGCTTGGGTTCCGAGATGCCTTGATCGAGTGCCCGTTCAACCTCCGGAGTCGGCAAAGAGCTGACGTAGAATCGACTGAGCCATGGCACTCATGGCTTCGTGCTTTTCTTCCTCGCAAATTGACGACCAGTCCGATGGCGGTTTCACGGCACCGAACGTGAACCCGACGGCGCAGAACTCCTTCTCGCACGTCGGGCAGAGCATGAGCGGGTCCGTGATACCGCCCCCCATATCATGCGGCTGGTCGAGTGGCAGGATGCCGCGGGCACCGCAGTCGGGGCAGCAGCGCGCGTCGGGGCGCTCGGATCGTTGATCGGTCACGTTGGACCACCTCCATCGCTCCGGCGTTGCCACCGTGTCCGAGGGGGCGTTCTTCCACGTCGAGGATCCTCACGCCGTCGAGGCCGAGCATCGTCTCTGCGTGTCCGGTACCGTCCTCCATCGCCAGGACCCCTCCTCGTGGTCACAGTTAGCGCTGCAATCACGATGGCGGGGGCGCCTGGCCCCAACGGTGGATGGTCAGTCAGTGACAAGGGCCGCGAATCTCCACCGAGACCGGAAGAGCCAGGGAACCTCGCAGTCTACGCGGCCAACGTGTTTGCCATGGAGGACTGGGTGCTGCCGGACTGACATGTCGCCGGAGTGCTCACGCCGTGAACGCGTTGCCACGGCTCAGTCAGTGAAGCAGGCTGGCCACAACGTTGATAATTAGCCCGATGATGACGGCGCCAAAGAGATACGAGATGAGGGCGTGGCGCAGTGCAGTACGCCTCACGGCTTTGGAAGTCAGATCGGTGTCGGAGACTTGGAACGTCATGCCAATCGTAAAGGCCAGGTAGGCGAAGTCTACGTAGTCTGGTGCGGCCTTCTCGTTGAAGTCGATGCCACTAGCGGGACAGCTGTAGTAGATCCGTGCATAGCGCAGCATAAAGATCGTGTGAACGACGCCCCAAGCAAGCACCACGCTTGCCACGCCGATCGTCAGCAGATATGCCTTCATTCCGCCGGTGGCATTAGCGGCCCTAACCAATATCAAGCCCACTGATGCCAGGTTTGCAACGGCCGCCACCAACACCACCGAGTCGGCCACAGCCCGACTCGGGTCCTCTCTGATCGCGTGGTCCGCGCACTGGGTCGAGCTCATGGGGAGAACCCTCGCCCAGACTCTGGCGCCGAAGAGTATCGCCGCCCCGTCCCAGCCAAGGAGGACCGCAGCTTGCCAAGGAAGGAAGGCGGCCGCGATGACGCCACCGCCAAAACCCGCGACAAGGGCGAGCAATACATGTCGCAATGCAAGCCCCTCCCTCACGGCCCGAATGCGGCGTACGGCGGAGCTCATGCGATCAGTACGACCCGAAGGTTCTAGCGGCTTCGAACCGCGTCAGGGTGATCGTCGTCTCGTGGCCCGCGATGGATGTTCGCCAAATCTCGGGTCCGCGACCTCGGGCCGTAGTGGAGTCCGACTTCCACGACAGCTGATGGGCGCGGCCGCCAGGTCGAGGTTCGCTCACCTCTCTTTCGTCATCCCGCCACCTTGGTGCGTCCTCCTTCGGTGCGGATTTGGGGAATCGGTTTCGAGCGTTGAGCCCGGATGTGTGTTGCTGTTGCTCTCTGCGCCGAAGCACAAGCTGATGGCGACAAGTTCCTGGCGGTTCGTAGTTCAGGCAGCAGCTCGGCATTTGCCGACTGCTCAGTACCAGTGACTGCGGCCGGAAACCTTGTGGCCTGAGTGGCCAGCGATGGCGACAACGACACCGACGACCACCATGATGACGCCGAGCGCCCAGAAGATCGAAAGCCCGGCGATGGCGCCGATGATCAGCAAAAGGATTCCAAGAAGAATCATCGCGTCTTTTCTTTTCCAATTTCGAGGTGCGTTGAAGGCAACTGCTCTTTCGTGAGATCACGGAGATCGACGCCTAGTGCACCTCTTCGTGCATTTCCGTCGAGCGACCCTGCGGGTCCACCGCTTGCCGGTTGTATGTCTGAGGTCGCCGGCTGCCCGTCGCACTTCGAGAGACGCCGAATACGATCGCCGACGCGACGAAACCGACTCCCCCGACGATCATGAGGATGACGCCCACCGTGGAAACCCGAAATCCGTGACCCTGGGAAGTCACTGCCCAGTACAGGACCGCACCCGCAGCGACGGCGATGATGCTGAAAACCATTCCCGCTCGACCCATTTTTTGCCTCCACTTCGACATGCCTGGCTATCGGCCAGGGCGAAGGAAGCAGGGTCTGGGCGACCTCTTTCGTGCAATCGTAGCACAGTACGCGATGTTTCGACCCGGCACTCCCGACAGGCGTCGTCTGTCTGCGCCTCTGGCCTCAGGAGCGCCCTTTCGCAAGTGGGTGATCGAGGGAGGATGCCGACAGGGAGCCGTCGATCACGGCCTCGGCCACCTCGACGAGAGGTCGGTTGTGGTTGCGGGCGTGGGTGCGCAACGTGGAGAACGCCTGTTCCATGTTGAGGTGCTGTCGCTCGGCAATGATCCCCTTGGCTTGTTCGATGACGATGCGACTGTTGAGCGCGTGGTGGAGCTGCTCGTTGAGGACCTGGGCCTCGAGAGAGGCACGATGCTGAAGGATGGCGATGGTGGCGACGTCGGCCAACGCTTGAGCGGAGTCGATGTCGGCCTGTCGCATCTCGCCGGGCTCGACGTGGAACAGGTTGAGGGCACCGATGACAGTGCCTCGGAGTCGCATCGGCAACGCGTGCACCGAGTGGAAGCCGGCGGCGAGGGTCTCGGAGGAGAATCGAGGCCACCGGCCGTTGGTGACCGCCAGGTCCTGGTTCACGACCGGTCTTCCGGTGCGGTAGCAGTCGAGGCAGGGCCCCTCCTGCGCCTGCAGCTCGAACAGCTCCAATAGGCGCATGGCCTCCGAGGAAGACGCCATCACTCGCAGGTTGCCGTCGGGTGCGACCAACATGAGGCCGGCTGCTCCGACCTCGAGTACCTCGACACAACGATCAGCGAGCAACGTCAACAACTCGACCACGTCGAAGCCGACCACGAGCGTGTCGGCCAACTCCACGAGCGTCCGAGCAAACTTTGCTTCTTTGGTCATGGGCATCTGCTCACGCCCCCCTCCACGGTCTGGTGTCCCCTTGGCTGGACCGGCGCCAGGCAGCGACCGGGCCCGTGCAACCTCGACCACACGTCCGTTGAGGTGCGATCTCGTCGTCCACGCTAGCCCTCGTCGCCCGCGGCGCAGAGGCGCAGCGTCCGGGCGACCACGCTGTCGGCCACGTCGGCCAAGGAACGCTCGTTGGCAAAGGCGTAGGCCCGCAGACGGATGAGCGCCTGGCCGACGCTGACGCCGAGCTGGACCGAGACCATGCCCGAGGCCTGGTGCACCGGGTAATGGAGATCGGCACCCGCTTCCAGTTCGGCGGCGAGCTCGCCCGGCGGCGCGCCGGCCTGCAACACCAGCACGGACTGGGCCACGAGGTCGGCCAGAACGAGGGCGTCGGCGTGCTGGTCGTCGGTGAGCGGCCCCGGTTCGTCCCGGTAGAGGTTGAGCGCCCCGAGGCGAACAGAGCCGATCTGGAGCGGGAATCCGAAGACAGCACGGACGCCGGCTTCGGCTGCTTGCCCGGCAAAGGCAGGCCACCGAGACGATTGGGGATACGCCAGGTCGGGTTCGAGCACGGGCCGATCCTCGTGGTGGGCGTCCACACAAGGACCCTCGCCGAGCACGTACTGGAGCTGCTCGACGAGGTCGCTCACCTCGTTCGTCGTACACAGCGAGCCTCGACGCACGTCCCCGGACATGAGCATGATCCCTGCCCCGCACATTCGGGTGACCTGGGCACACACCTCACAGAGTCGGCTGGTGCAAAGCTTGGTATCCCCAGAGCCGATGAGCAGCCCGAGGATCCGAAGACGGCGTTCACCGCCCGCCACCCAGTGGCCCCCGTGATCCGGGATCTTGCCAAAAGGCGATTTCAGGGATCAGGGAATCTTCACGAATAGCGCCTGCTCGCCTCGTGCAGATTCGACGCTCACTTGCTCACCAACCTTGGGGCTCCGCCTGACAGAGGTCCCGTGCCGGTCACCACGAGCAGTCGCCGGCACATCCACCCAACTCCCGAGAGCAGCTGCCCCTTCCACCGCTTCGAACGCCTCCGCGCTCAGGTTGCCGTCGAGGAGACCACTCAGGCCGCACGCGCCGAAGACCCGTCGGACGAACGGTGGCGGGTCACGCAGCACCAACGAACGCCCTCGTCGGGCCAGCACCTTCTTCGCACCCACGATCACACCGATGGTTGCCGCGCTGATGAAATGAACCCCGCTCAGGTCGATGACGACGGCAGGCTCATCGAGGGCGATCGCTTCGGCGATGGTCGCTGCCAGGACGTCCTTGGTGGCGATGTCATGCTCGCCCCCCAGCCAGAGCACCGAGAGCTTGGCTCCCGGCCCGGCGCGCGACAGCCGACAACTTGAATAGTAAGTGAAGGATGGTGTTTCGGGATTCACCATTACCCTCCGAACTCGCGGCACTGCGTCGTCGCGGTGCCGGGGTCCGGAGCATCACACCCGAGTCAGCCGACGCTGACTCGACACGCCAGGGTTGTTTCGTGCTGCCACGAGGGTAGCACCGTTGACCCGACCCAATGCCGACGGAGCACAGCCGGCGATGATGGCTCAGACGGTGACGCTTCCGGTGGCAAACAGCAGGACCGCCGCGACGGCCATGAGGACCGCCGTGTCCATCCGAGACTTGGCCGCCCTGCCGTTCACGTAGCCTCCCATGATGGTCGTGCTGCTCGAAATCCACATGACCATCACGAGAAACGGCGCAGCGATGACTCCGTTGATCACCGCCACAAAGACGAGCAGTTTGATGGGGTTGACGTGCAAGAGGCTGAGAGCCGTGCCTCCGGCCGTTCCAAAGGCAACGAGGCCGTAGAACACCGGAGCTTTGCGGACCGAGCGTGAGAACCCCCACTTTTTGCCGACGAGCCCGGCCATGCCGACCGGGCCCGAGCCGGCGAGAACGGGGATGGCCAAGAGCCCGCTGCCGATGAAGCCGAGGGCGAAGATGACGCTGGCGAAGTGCCCGGCGAGGGGCTTGAGCGCTTCCGCAGCCTGAGCTGCGCTTTGGATATTGGTCTCGTGGCGGGTGTGAAGGGTTTCGGCGGTCGCGGGTGCGGAGCGAAGGTCGTCCACCTTGGGATATCACCCATTGAATCGAAGTCTCCGGCGTTGATTGCCCAGTCGGCGAAGTCGGGAACCAGTCGGGGAATTCTCGGTGCTTCACGCGCGGCCTACCGCCGGCAGTGGGATCTTGCGCCGGACGGCCTATGGCTCCCCAAAGGCGGCTGGATGGCGACTGAGGCCTTTGGTCCGTTCGGCGGTGGGACTAGCGGGGCCGGCTGACCCGCCCCACGAAACGGACAAGCCGATCGCCCGGGTCCGGACCGCAACATTGTCCCCGCTCCGTCTAAGCCAGATACTGGCCGAGGCCAGCAAGTCGGAGTGAGTATGCAATCGTGGAGCGGTGAGAGTCGCGGTGGTGGGGGCGAACGGGTTCGTCGGACGGCAGCTATCGGTTGCTCTTGTCGAGGCCCGATACGACGTAATCGCGCTCTCGCGTCGTGCTCCTGGGAACTGCCTCATTCAGGAGGTCGCTCGGTTACGCCGTGCCTCCCGGAGAATGGTTGGTCGAGGTGGTGCTCCGTCTCGGAGAAGGGGAGCGTCGAGTTCGTCCACTGCCGCTTCGGATCGTCGAATGGGAGACGAGCGGAGCGGTCTCGTCGCCCTCGTCCTGACCTGACCGGCCGTCTACGGTCTGCGTCCTGGTGCGCGTCCCATACCAGCGGTTAGGGAGTCGCCAGAGCGTCGCCCTGACCGCTGGGAGGGGGACACGCTGCCGACCCTCAGCCTGATGGATTCCACTAGGGCAACCCTTCGCGGCGAGATACTGAGCCCGTGGCCCGTGCCCTTTCCCGGAGGGAGCTCGAGGGACTAGTCGCAACGCTCAATCAGCTTCAGGCGGCAATCAGGTCCGGCGAACTCGACGCCTCGACGGCGATGACGTACCGGATCGAGGGCGCGGTCACCGCGCTGATGGCGATTTCGGGCGGCTCCGCGGACGAGGTTTTGGCCCGTCTGACCGCAGCCGATTGATAGCAATCTACCGTTTGCTGTAAACTGGGACCGTGGCGAGGAAGGCGAAGGCCAAGAAATCGCACGGAGTGGTCGGCTATTGCCGGGTGAGCACCGAGGAACAGTCGGTGTCCGGTCTGGGGTTGGCCGCGCAGGAGACGGCCATCAGGGCGGCGTGTAAGGGCCGTGGAAGCCCGCTCGTGGCGTTGTACAAGGACGAAGGGGAATCAGCCCGTTCTCTGGATCGTCCGGCACTGAAGGCGGCGTTGGCGGACCTCGAAGCCGGGCGGGGCGACGTGTTGATGGTCTCCAAGATCGACAGATTGACTCGGAGCGTCCACGATGCCACTGGGCTGATGCTCCGAGCCGAGAAGTCCGGGTGGGGACTCGTCGCCCTCGACGTGGCGGTTGACACGACGACGCCGCAGGGTGCTGCAATGGCTCAGGTGCTCGCAGTCTTCGCCGAGTTGGAACGGCGGCTCATCGGAGAGCGGACGAAGGCGGCGCTCGCGGTTAAGCGTACCCAGGGCGTTCGGCTCGGCCGAGAACCGCGCCTCCCAGACACGGTTCGTCGGCGCATCCTCCGTCGGCACCGAGACGGCGCGGGGTGGTCCCAGATTGCCCGAGAACTCAACGACGCGGGAGTTCCCACCGCCCAGGGTGGGCGGCAATGGCATCCGGCGACGGTTCGCTACGTGGTCCGTGGGAATGAACGACACGGACGGCACATCTGAACCAGTTGCCGTGGACGTAGCTTGAGGCAAAGCTGCCGCAACGATGGGCAAGCATTCGCAGCGAGCAGCTCCCCAACTGACGCGACGACGACGGCGAGAGTTAGTCCGTACCACCACAGTCGCGGCACCCCGTTTGGCATAGTCCTCATTGTACTAGTACTAACCTATCCTCCCTGGGAAGTCGAAATCCGCACTTTCATCAGGACCCGGTCCCCGGATCGAAGATCGCACGCGCACGTGGCCGCGCTCTATCGGTTCGGAACCATGATTACAAACGGCCTAAACGCTGTTCCATGACTGCGTCGAGCGTCCTACGAACAAAGTCGTTCATATTCACCAGCGCAATGCGCTGAAAAAACGTAGCGACGCCCGCCTCTTTGGCGAGTCGAGCGATGAGTTCGTCCAAGAAGGAAGCGGAGGCCACATTCACGCTTGTGAAATCGATGATCATTCTTTGAGTTGGGTAGAGGTTGAGAAGGTTGTGCATCTGCTGTCGAAGGGGGCGAGCAGATGCCCGGTTGCCAAAGCCGGAGGCTTCTTCGGCCAGCCGAAAGCGAATCTCGCTCCCGTCGTCACTCAGGTACTGGCTCTCGAAGACTGACATCGGGCGATTCCCCCATAGGGCGGCGCTCACGTCCAGCTTATGGTGGGTCGGCAACGTGAGCGTTACCGCCGTTCCTGCATGATACGGCCCATGGCGGACGCTGATGTTGATCGCCGCGCCCATCGGAGTCTTCCCATGGTCAGTCGTCTTCGGCACAGCCATGTCTGGACGTTCGTCGGGGATGTATTGAAGCAGCCCTCTGCCCGAGTGCAAATTAACCCAGCCCTCGCCGGCCACTGCAATGCGCAAGGTTCCCGCAAGGCCGTTCCCCTGGCCTACCGCCTCGTCTCGGGTCACGCCCTTAGCAGCGGCCAACTCGATCGCCTCAACGTCCGACTTCAGGTTCGGGAAGCGCTCCCTCATGGACGCGCAAATGCCTATCCCGCAGTCAACCACGACAATCTCGATCATCCCCTTCTTAGGATGCTCTGCAAGCTGTAGCCAGCCAGGAACCCCACCCGCATGATTGAGCACGTTGTCGGCAACCTCATTCACGGCCCACTCCATACCTTCTAGAACACCGCTTTCGAAGATCGCATGCTTCGCAAAGTGGTGTATTGCCTCCGTCAGGACGGGGTTAAGCTCTTCCGAGGTCTCATACTTCGTCAATGGAATAAACGTGGCCCCTGGAATGATCGATGGAGCGCTGTGTTCTCCGAGGATGCCGGCCTCCCAGCCCGCTTTGTCGAAGTAATCGGCGAGGAAGTCGCTCTGGGGCAACGCCACATCGAACTGCCATCCCTGATGGATCAGATGGTCGATTACTGCCACTATCGGAGCCATCCCGGTGCAATGTGCGAATTCGACGCGCTGGAGGTCCAAGAGCACGTTCGAGCCTGGTTCAGCAACCTCCAATCGCCGACAGAAGTCCAAGAACGCCCCAAACTGAATGATCTTTCCCCTCTCGGGGAGACGGATCGTAAGGTCGTAAGAAGGCACGGAAGTCAGTCCAAAGCTCGGGGGCCGACGCGAAGGCAGCCCCAGTGCTCTGATGAGGAGAGCATCAGCTTACCTATATCGCAATGCTCCTAGAGGTCGAGCGCCATACGGGGTGGTCCTCGTTGGCAACCCAACTCCGACCAGGTGGTCGCCGCGATCGTGAAACGTGACGCCAACGGCGCTGGGATCGACGCGAGTCAAGTGTCCGGCCACTCGCTCGGAGCCGGGCTTGCCACCGCGGCAGCCGCCGCAGGCGTACCCGAGCGGGTGATCGCCAACACGACGGGACACAAGGGGACGGCGATGCTTCGGCGCTATATCCGAGACGGAAGCCTCTTTACGGAGAACGCTGCGTCACAAGTCGGCTTGTAGCGGCCGGGGGGGTCCGGGTGGTCCCTCGAAGAGACTTGCTCGGAGTCGGCGCTCGCCGGTGACCCTGGCACACGGAGGCCAGAGAACCGTTTCCGGGGCGTGCGGAGGGATCCCGGAATTCTCTGCATTCGTCGATGAGGAAGGCCAGAGCTGGTGAATGGTCAGCGTACTCAAGAATCGTAGGAGCGTCGCCCGCAACAGCGCAGGACGAGAGGCAGGGTGTGGGAGTCTGCGCCACCCTCCCGGCTGCGACCGGCACGTAGAAGAACGGCGACTCGGGATGTCCACCTTGACAAGCGGTGGTGAGGTAGCTTCCTGCCTCATCGATACCCTTTACTCCCGACTGGCGACCGCCGTGCAAGGATGGCGAAACGCGGCGTATGCGCACGACCAGTATCCCGCCATCTCTGAAGTACTTCGTTGGGCTGGCGGTCAATCTGACGGACCCGGCTTTCTACGGGAGCCACAGTTTCGTGCTCTGGAAACCTATTGGTATCTCCGTCTAGTTGAAGGTACGCCGACTGTATTCGACTTGTACAGGCGCGCTTTTCCGGCAGATGAAATATCGACACTCCTGGACGCCATCGGGATTCCCGACGCAGCCTTTAGAAGTGTCAACTACGATCTCGACAAGCTGTGGAGCGCCGTCGAAGCGGACGACGAGTTCACTCGGTCCTACGGTCTCGATTCACTTCGCGAAACCCTAAGGCTCAGATACCCGAGCTACATACTCGCCCTCGCAATGGGGGCGGGAAAGACGATCCTTATCGCTGCCATCTATGCGACCGAGTTCGCGATGGCTCTGGAGTACCCCTCAGGCCCCTTCGTACAAAACGCACTTGTCTTTGCGCCAGGCAAGACCATCATCGAATCACTCCGCGAACTCACCGCCGCCCCCTATGACGCGATCTTGCCCCCCCGGTTCAGCCGACGCTTTTCCGCAGCTCTCAAATTGACCTTCACCCGCGATGGTGAGCGAGACATTCCGATCGTGCGAGGATCGGCCTTCAACGTTGTAGTTACCAACACTGAAAAGATCCGTATTCAGAAGGAGACCATCCGTCGGGGTGAACTCGGTCCTCTTCTTTCGCCGTTAGCCATGGATGCAGCTAAAAGCGAGGTGGCAAACCTCCGGCTTCAGGCGATTGCAAGCCTTCCCCATTTGGCCATCTTCTCAGACGAGGCCCACCACACGTATGGCCAGTCATTGGGTGCGGATCTCAAGAAGGTGCGTTTGACGGTGGATTATCTGGCTGAGCAGACGAACCTTGTATGCGTGGTGAACACGACTGGGACCCCGTACTTCAGGCGACAACCTCTTCGTGATGTAGTTATCTGGTACGGCCTTGCCGAAGGTATCGACGATGGCATCCTCAAGGATGTCGCTGGAAACATTTACACGTTCGATTTCGAAGGTGACGGCGGCGATTCAGCGGCATACGTGAGCTATGCGGTCGCTGACTTCTTTCAAAACTACGGCAACGTGATGCTACCCAACGGCGCACCAGCCAAGCTTGCAATGTATTTCCCGAAGCTTGACGACCTAACAGAACTCAAGCCTTACATTCAGCGAGCGGTCATCGACGCGGGACACGATCCTTCGATATGTCTAGTAAATACGAGTGCGTCGTCTCGTGAGGAGATCGATGCATTCAACAGGTTGAACCGACCCGACTCTCCCCATCGGGTCATTCTGTTGGTAAACAAGGGAACTGAGGGCTGGAACTGCCCGAGCCTCTTCGCCTGCGCCCTCGTGCGCCGCATCCGATCGTCAAACAATTTTGTTCTCCAAGCGGCAAGTCGTTGCCTACGGCAGGTGCCCGGTAACACGCGATCTGCGCGGATCTATTTGTCGGCGGACAACTTTGGGACGCTCGATCGCGAACTTACGGAAACCTATGGCCATACGATCAGCGACTTGCGTAACCGGCGAAGTGACCGACTCGGCGCTGTCCTGGTTGTGCGGAAGACCACAATCCCACCGGTAGTCGTGAAGGTTGTTCGACAGCGGATTGTACGAAAAGGCATCGCGCCAAATGCGTTGACTTTGGAGCGCCCCTCGAGTCACGCGTCGCGGATGACGAGGACGGCATACCAGATGATCGAGTATCAAACGGCGCGCCGAGTCCTCCAGCAGGTAGCGGACGAGGTGATTGTTTCACTAGAGACGGAGAATGTGGACGCGTTCTCTGCCGCGGTGGACCTTGCCGACAGGTACCGACTGGACGTTCTCAATCTCTACGATCAGCTCCGTGAGCTGTACGGCGATCAGCTAATCCCGATTCACGATGTCGGTATCATCGCCGAGCAGATCGAGAATCAGACGCGGGCTTACGAGAAACTGTCGGAAGAGTATGAGCTGGCGCTGGCTGTCCTGAGACCCGAGGGATTTCGAAGCGAGATGCAAGCGACAGGCCGAGTTGTCTACACCGCTGACATCACCTATCCCAAGGACAAGGAGCATCTACTCGTTTCGATGGCTCGACTCAGCGAGACCAACCCCGCCGGGTTCGGCTTTCACTACGACCCGTACAACTTTGACTCCTCACCGGAGAAGATCTTCTTCGAAGACCTCCTTGCTTGGCTAAACATGAAACCCGAGGATGTGGAGGACGCGTACTTCACGGGTGGGATTACTGATCCGAATAAGACGGACTTCACCGTACAGTATCGAGGCAAGGATGATCACTGGCACCGCTACACCCCCGATTTCATAATCCGGATGCGCGGCCTGGACGGTCAGCCACTAGCGAGCGGGAGGGTAATGATCGTCGAGATCAAGAGCGAGTCCGCTCGCGCCGACGAGATCAACGGGGAACATGGTCGGAAAGCTCTTGCGCTTCGCGAATGGGAAACACTCAACCCCGATGTGTTCAAGTACGAGATGGTGTTTGCATCGCGGGACACGATTCCGCCGGAGCGAACGAGGGCTGTCCGCACGTTCATCAATGGAGAGTCGAGATGACCCCGCGGAAGAAGTCAGGTGGCCAAGAGGCGTCGCTTGTCACAGTTAGGGCGGCAAAGGGACGCCCGATGCTCTCGTGGATTGGGAAGCGACCTCTGAGTGGCGTCTCATACTTCCCGGCACAACACATTGAATCCTTCGGTTTCCCTGAGTCCCCGGCTGATGGTGATGGAGCCTGGGAAACGTGGCCGGCGAACATCTCACGGGGCGGACTCCTGTACCATGGCGACAACAAGGACATCTTGGCGTATCTGATCGCATCAGGTTTCCGCTCGAAGATCGACTTCATCTACATCGATCCACCGTTCGACTCAGGGGCTAACTACGTTCGGAAAGTCCGACTGCGCGGACCGTCGGGCACGGCAAGAGTGCTGGGTGAGGCGTACTCGCTAGGCGAGCAGATCCAGTACACCGACATCTGGGCGAACGACAATTACCTCCAGTTCATGTATGAGCGCCTGCTGCTGCTCCGCGAGCTGCTTGCCGAGAACTCGAACATCGTCCTGCACACGGACCACCACAAGACCCATTTCCTCCGGTGTCTGATGGACGAAGTGTTCGGACCCGAGCGCTTCAAGAACGAGTTGGTGTGGCACTACCCAGATAACTTCCAGGGGAACGTCAAGGGATTCGCCTCCAATCACGACATCCTCCTCTGGTACGGCTTCGGGGACTACCCCTGGACCAAGCCATCGCAAGAGCTGGAGCAGGTGACGACCCGACCGACGAGAGTGTGGGACGCCGCGACTCATTCGCTTCAAATCCTCCGGGACAAGGAGGGGAGGCCGATCTATAAGGAGTACACTGAGGCATCCTTCGATGATGTACTGCGGTTCCCGCAGCGTTCAGTAGTCGTACCCGATGCACAGGATTACACCGGATATCCCACTGCGAAACCGCCTGCGCTCATTGCACTACTTGTGGATTCGCTTTCACCTCCTGGCGGGTTGGTGCTGGACTCATTCATCGGCTCCGGAACGACTGCTGTCGTGGCCCAGCGACTGGGGAGGCGCTGGATAGGTTGTGACATCAATCGCGGGGCCATTCAAACCACGGCGAAGCGGTTGGAAGAGGTCATGAGTGGAGCGAACTTGACCGAAGTCGAAGGAAAAGTCATGCCTGCTCAGAATTCATTCACGATCTGGCGCGTAAACGACTATGACCTCGAAGTTCCGCACAGCGAAGTTGTAGCGTTGGTGACTGAGCAACTCGGCATCGAGAGGTTGCCAGGCGACCGGTTCTTCGACGGTGTACTAGGGCGCGCGCTTGTCAAAATTGCTCCATTTCAACACCCGCTTTCGCCGGTGGACCTCGATCAGGTCGGCGAGGAATTGGCTGCTCGCCCGGACGAAGACCGTCCGGTGACGGTCGTTTGCTTGGGAATCGAAATCGCCGCAGAGCGCTGGCTCGAAGATTGGAACCGCCTACGGCGGGCGAAAGGCACCGCCAATCGGATCGCTGTGATCGAGCTGCGGACCGATGAGTCCTACGGAGGATTCATTCGACATGAACCGGCAAAGCTGAAGCTGAAGTGTAAGAGACAGAAGGGCTTGGCTCTTGTCGAGATCGAGAACTTCATCTCGCCCACCATCGTTTCCCGACTTGCCAGGGAATCGGGAATTTTGCAAGCTGGCATAGAGGACTGGCGCGTAATGGTCGATTCGATCACCATTGATCCGGACTTTGACGGAGCCGTGTTCAACATCCGACTTGCCGACGTGCCCAAGAGGTCGTCCGACCTCGTTGTAGGCAAGTACGAACTGAAGGTTGGGGCCGGGCCTCACAAGGTTGCGGTCAAGGTCGTGGACATGCTCGGGGAAGAAGTAGTGGAGACTTGCACCATCTGACGGCGCGACTCAGATGCTGTCGCAAATTCTGCGGAGACCTCCCATGTCCGGTTGTGTCGGTAACTAAACCGCCAGAACCGCGACCTCGCCGACCCAGCGGATTCGAAGGCCGGAGTCGCAAGTAAAGTACCCGAGATCCGGGTCGTCGAATGTGAATACCTCTGCAACATACTTGCCGGGCCTGACTTCAAAGGGAATGCGCTCGCCTCGCGGAATCGGCTCCAAAGCGATGCAGTGCCCGGAAGGGAGTTCCAGTGTCGCCACGCGGAGCCACTTGCCGTGCTCGACTTTGAATGCGGACTTCTTGACCCCTAGGTGACGCATGTCGTTCAGTAACCAGGTCAGGTATCCGAGGCGTGCCGCGACGACTTCGCCATCGCGTTTGCAAACCTCCAGCGGGACCTCTTCGATGAGTTGACCTCCGTATTCAGGGTCAGGCTCCACAACTGACGAAATCGCTATGGCCCCTGCGAGTGTGACCGGCGGCACCGCTTCGTCAGGCCCATACGGGTTGAGCCGAATTGATCCAGACTTCTGCTCCGGAGACTTCCCAGGCTGCGGAGAGTTGAGGTCGAACTCGACGGGAATCCTCTCCGGGTTCGCGAACGCAAACGTTGGCCGAGCAAGAACGGGGTCAAGGGAAAGGCTGCCCACTCCCTCCCATGGGCTGTAGCTCCAATCCGAAGTACGCACAATTCAACGTTACAGCGCAAGCGAATGTCGCGAGGCGTGAAACTCCGACGCTCATCGGCCCACTCCTTAGTCCAACGAAGGTGGCACGCCTGGAGCGTGTGTACGCCGTACTCCGAGCGTCGCGCCTGACGGAGCATTTACGCGCGGGTCTTCGGATGAAGCCGCTCCTGAGTGCATTTCACCATCTGTGGTCCGGCAGAGTCATCAGTGCCAGCGCATTCTCAACAAACGCGACAAGCATTGTCTAGGCTACCCTTTCACCGATGACGAATCGCCTGACGGGCGGCGGGGCTAGTCCTGAGTTCGGCAAGCCCGCGAAGGACGAGGCACGGCAGTCGGGCGCGCAGGCTGGTTACAGACAGGACCCGAAGTTTCAGCCTCCGCCCGGAGAGAGGGACCCGCGCAGGACTTCTTGGCGTGAACGCCCCACCAGCTATGTGGGCGTTCATCGGAGCGAACCAAGACGCGATCCAAGAGGGGGAGCGGCTCGGTGTGGACGCTGCGTCCTCGATGAACTTCCAAGCGTCGCCCACGGCGTCGAGGACTGCGATGGGGTCGTTGTCTGCCAGCGTGGGTCGCATGCGGAGGGGTGAAGCGGCTGACCTCAGCTTCACGGAAGAGGAGAGGCGTCGCGCGGCGGGCGACTGAAAGCGGCTCGGTTCAACGCCATGAGCCGGACCAACGGGGAATGCGTGCACCAAGCGATACTGGGGCTTATGAGCCACGACGAGGACCTTCACAGAGTCGTCGGTGTGTGTGAGACGTGCGGGTACGAAGGACCGTGTCGATGCGTCTGTGGTTACGAAGCCTGCTGTGGGGTCGGCGCTGACGCGCACATAATTGCGATGGGGACAGATGCCCACCACTACTGGAAGTAGGTACTGCTAGCGACGCGGCGAGGCGGCGGGCCTCGGCTACACCGAGGAGGAGCGGCGCCGGTCTGCGGGGGAGTGAGGGTTCACACCCCAACGTGCCAGTATGCGGTTTCTTTTGGAATCCGGAACAATTGAACCTACTCGACGCCTCAGAGGACTGGTCTTTACCTCGAAGCGTGGATTCTCAACTGCGAAGAACCAATCAACCTCAAAACGACTTTCCCCGGCAGCAACAACCTTGCCGACGAGTCGAACCGGGCGATAGCCGCGATGATTCGAATAACGGCTGATCGCCTGCCATACCTCACCGCTAGTGAAGGTGGAGTCTCCGTGTTGGGCGCAGCCTGTCTTTACCCGAACGCGAAATGTCGGTGGCATCGCAGTGCCGACGGGGTTCGTCATCGGCGTGACGAACACTTCGGCAGGCTCGCCCGTCGGTACCGTCCTGATGCCCCGTGTTCGGTTATGCCACAGCCGTAGTTCAGGCGTCGATGGGGTGCCTACCACCTGTCCAACTCGACGTGAACATCTTGGGCAGATCAATTCGACCATGATGTTCTCCCGCGGGACACCGCGAAGGCTCACAGCCGGTCACCCGGATTCAGACGACGGTGTGCCTCACGTGCCCGCTCATCGGCTGCCGACGCGCCATAGCGGTTGAGCATCTGGCGGCTGCGCCACCCGAATATCCGCATTGCGTCCGTCTCGCTGCCTCCCATCGCCAGCCACACGTGCGCTGCCGTATGGCGTAGCTGGTGTGGATGGAGGTTGGAGATTCCGGCGTCCTTGCACCGCCGACGTAGCATCTGCGCGATTCCGTTTGCTGCAAGCGGTCCTTTCTTTCCCAGCCAGAATGCTGGACGGTCACGCTGGGGGTGCTTCTGACGAGCACGCCGATACCGTTCGAGAGCCTGCGCGGTCTTGGGCGAGAACGGTACCGCGCGCGGTCTGCTCCCCTTGCCGACGACGTGGACGACTTGCAGTTCCCAATCCACGTGATCGAGTTCAAGCTGTGCTACCTCCGATAGTCGGAGTCCTCCGTCGATCAAGAGTCGCAGAATTGCGATGTCACGGCGCTGTTCAAAGCTCGGTCCCTCGCAGGACTTCAGAAGCTTCGTGAGGTCCGTATCCGATACGATTGGAACAGGTATCTCAGGAAGGCTGGGGGGTTGCATGTTGCGCATCGGGGAGTCGGAGATCTCCCCCTCGTCGGCGCACCACTTGAAGAACTGCATGAGCGCCCCGTAACGCGTCAGTGCCGTCGAGGGACGCCACCGCTCAAGTTGATCAGCGATGAACGTTTCCAAGTGGTCGCGGTTTACGCGATCTGCAGTCGTTGGGAAGCCCGACCGGACAGCGAAGTCGCGGTAGAGCGCGACCGCCTCCATGTACGACTTGATCGTTTTCGGTGAACGATTGCGCGCGCGAAGCGAAAGCTCGAACCCACGGGCAAGCTCGGCCACGTCGTTCACTTCCAACGCTTCGGTTCCCTGCATAAGCGCCGCCTTCACCGTGCTATCAAACCTGGCAATCTAGCAGGTGTTCGTGCGTTGTGCTACGAGCGTTTCGGAAGTTTTCCCTGTTAGTGGGCGCTGCCGGGATCGAACCGACGACCTGCTCGTTGTAAGCGAGCTGCTCTACCAACTGAGCTAAACGCCCGAGTGGCAATTCTTCCCCGGCGTCCTCCCGCGTTCAAGGAGGGGGTCGATGGCCTTCTGCTCCGCCGGATCGCTTCGCAGCTCGGAGCCCGTTCAGAG
>Ga0070731_10001414_pt1 | contig 24855 bp, 23 predicted proteins | sample Coa_R1_2_FD_66448 | JGI IMG/M metagenome (GOLD analysis project Ga0070731, IMG submission 66448) | Surface soil microbial communities from Centralia Pennsylvania, which are recovering from an underground coalmine fire - Coalmine... | ecosystem: Environmental > Terrestrial > Soil > Unclassified ... | reverse complement strand
TCCGCCCCCTCGATCACCGGAATCATCGTCAGGTAGATCGGCACCGCACCGCGCAGTCCCACCCAGGAGGCGAAGGCCGTCTCGCGGACGCCGAAGCGGAACGGCAGCAGGCAGAGAGCTGTCGCGACCGGCCGGGCCACGAGAATCAGCGCCGCCGCCATCGCCAGCGACGGCAGCGCTACCGGGACCAGGTCGTGCGGCGTCACGAGCAGCCCGAGGATGAGGAAGAGCGCGATCTCTGCCAGAGACGCGAGGGCCTCGAAGAAGCGCTCGATCGCATGCGCCGCTTCCGCGCTGCTGGTGCCGACGGCGACGCCCATGAGGAAGACGGCGAGGAATCCCGAGGCGCCGAGCACCTGGGCCAGGCCGAACACGGCCAGCGCGGCGGTCAGCGCCAGCACCGGAAAGAGCGGGATCTCGGCGCTCAGCCGGCGCAGCAGCCACACCATCGCGGCGCCGCTGCCAATCCCGAGCGCGACGCCGCCGCCGACCTCCTCGAGAAGCGTCAGCGCCGCCTTGGCGACCGAAAGCCCCTCGGGTGCCACCAGCGCCTCGACGAGCATCACCGTCATCAGCACCGATACCGGGTCGTTCAGCCCGGATTCCACCTCGAGCACGGCCAGCAAGCGCTTCGGCACGGCGAGCGGCGTCCGGCGGAGCAGCGCCGCCACCGCGGCGGCATCGGTGGGCGCCACCGCCGCCCCCACCAGCATTGATTCCCGCCACGGCGCCACGGCGAAGAGCACGCCCGCCGCCCCCGCGATCGCCGCGGTGATGACCACCCCGATCGTGCCCAGCGCCAGGGCGGGCCAGAGGGCGGTGCGCAGCTTCTCGCGGTCGGTCTTGATGCCGCCCTCGAAGAGGATGACGACCAACGCGATGCTGCCGATCAGATAGGCGCTCTCGAAATCGTTGAAGTCGATGCCGCCGGGACCGTCCTCGCCGGCCAGCATCCCGAGCCCGACGAAGACCAGGAGCGACGGCACGCCGAACCGCGCCGAAGCGAGCCCCGCGAAGAGGCTGGCGAGCCCCAGGGCGCCGCCCAGCAGGATCAGCTCATGGGCAAATTGCATCGCACCCCGCCTCGGTCGACCGCCTGCGATTGTGAACGGGTCCCGGGCGCCGGCGCAATACGCCACCGAATTCCCGTGCCGTAACAGGTCCGGGAGCCATTCTGCTCGCGCAGTGTTCGGAGTCCTGCCGGAGCGGAGAAGCCGGCTCCCGTGCGGAACCCGCACATGCGGTTATGAGGACAGGGACCATGGACAGCAGGGTCGAACGCGCCGCCAACAGCGCGGCAGATGACATCGATGCGGCAGCCGCCTCGGTCTCCCGCGGCGCCGGCCGGCTCAGCCGCAAGACGCGGAAGCTCGGCCGCAGCGCCGGCAAGACGGAGACCGTCGTGAGGCGCCGCTACGACGAGGCGGCCGGCTCGATCCGCGAGTTCACCTCGAATCAGCCGATTATCAGCCTCGCCGCAGCCTGGACCGCCGGCCTGCTGGTCGGCGTGGTGCTGGGCCGCCGCTGAGGCCGCGATCCGGGCTTAAACGGTTCGCGCGAGGCCGATCCGGTCCCAGATCTCGGAGATCGACACCACCAGGTGCTCGATATCCGCGGGCGAGTGCAGCGGGGTCGGCGTGATGCGCAGCCGCTCGGTGCCGCGCGGCACGGTGGGGTAGTTGATCGGCTGCACGTAGATGCCGTAGCCCTCCAGCAGCACGTCGCTGATCTGCTTGCAGAGCACCGGGTCGCCGACCATCAGCGGCACGATGTGGCTGGGGTTGCGGACATGCGGCAGCCCGGCCTCGTCGAGCCGCTGCCGCACCGCGTCCACCACCGCGGCGTGGCGCTGCCGCTCGGCCTCGCTCGACTTCAGATGCCGGATGCTCGCCGCGGCGGCCGCGGCGATCGCCGGCGGCATGGCGCTGGTGAAGACGAAGCCGGGCGCCACGCTCATCACCAAATCGCAAAGCGACGCCGAGCCGGCGATGTAGCCGCCGACCACGCCGAATCCCTTGGCCAGCGTGCCCTCGATGACGGTGAGCCGATGGCTCACGCCGTCGCGTTCCGAGATGCCGCCGCCGCGCGCCCCGTAGAGGCCCACGGCGTGGACCTCGTCGAGATAGGTCATGGCGCCGTGTTCCTCGGCGACGTCGCAGATCTCGTGGATCGGCGCGATGTCGCCATCCATCGAGTAGACCGATTCGAAGGCGACGAGCTTCGGCACCGCCGGGTCTAGCGCGCTCAGCCGGCGGCGCAGATCCTCGGGATCGTTATGGGCGAAGATCTGCCGCTCGGCGCCGCTCCGCCGGATCCCCTCGATCATCGAGGCGTGGTTGAACGCATCCGACAGAATGACGCAGCCCGGCAGCTCCGACGCGATCACCGACAGCGCCGCCGAGTTCGACACATAGCCCGACGTGAAGAGCAGGGCCGCTTCCTTGCCGTGAAGGTCGGCGAGCTCGCGCTCCAGCCGGACATGATCGCGGGTGGTGCCGGCATTGCCGCGGGTGCCGCCGGCGCCGGCGCCCCACTCGTCGATCGCCGCGCGCATCGCGCCCAGCACGACCGGATGCTGGCCCATCCCGAGATAGTCGTTCGAGCACCAGACGGTGACCTGCCGGCGGCCGCGGTCGCCGTGATGGGTCGCCTGGGGGAAGGCACCCGCTTGGCGTTCGAGATCGGCGAAGACGCGGTAGTTGCCGTCGCGGTGCAGCGTATGGAGCTGGCGCCGGAAGAACGCCTCGTAGCCGAAGCCGGGCTGCCGCTCGGCCGGCGCCTCGGCAGGATCGCCCCGCAGATAGTCGGGTGCCAGGCCGCGCACGGCGTGGTCGACCGGGCAATGCGCCGGATCGGCCGCTCGGCCGAGATGATCCCAGGTTTCCGCGGTGCCGTCATCGATCGGCAGGTTGGCCGGCGTCGGCGTCACGAACCCGATCTCGCCTTCCGTATCCCTGTCCGTCATGCGCAAATCCTCGCGGCTGTCGTCCCCGGGGTCCTCCTGTTCCCTAGCCTATACGAACTCACCGCGCCGGGCATTCCCCATCGCGGACGATCAGCGTTGCGCCATCGCCGGGCAGCTATTTGGGGCATGGAACCGGCGGCGGTGGCGGCACCGGCTCCTCGATGACATGCTGGTCGAGCAGCGCCTGCACGGTTTCGTCAGTCTCGTATTGCGTGGCGCCGCCGGGCTGGTCGAACCAGGGTTCGGCGGTTCCGGCGCGGACGGGCAGAGGCGCGTCCACCCGATAGATGTGGTAGCTCGACGGGTTGCATTGGTAGGGAAGCGCGCGGCTTTCATAGCTGGCGCCTTGCGGGCTCAGGAACCGCCCGGAGGTCGGGCCGAACCGGTCGAGCATCGTTCCGGCCGCCAGCGTCTGGCGGACCGGCGTTGCCGCGAACCCGTCATCCGCCGGCCACCGGTACTTCCCGTCTGCGGCCAGCCATTGCTGCGCCAGATCCGGTCGTGCGCCCGGCGGCAGCTGCCACTGAGGTGCCGCGCAGCCAGCCAGCAGCAGGAGAAGCAGCGACACCTGCCGGATATGCCCAAGCATCGCTCGTCCCCCTCGCTGCCGATCGGAGGCGACTCTCGGACCGCCCTATCCTCTAGTCAACAGAGGCAAGCCGCCCGTATTTCGCAAGCACCGCACGCAGCTCGTCATGCGGCAGCGCGTGCACCACCGAGCCGTTGATGCCGGTCATCGTCTCGGCCGCGACGAGCGCGTTGACGATCGCCTCCTCCATTGCCTCCACGGTCGCCTGGAAGAGCGGATTGATCGCCTCGCCGGGCGGCACCGCGCGCCACAGGCTGAGCCCGTCCGCCGTCTCATAGGCGGCGGTCGAGAATGCGAGGAAGATGTCGCCGCTCGAGTCCCGCGCCGTGCTGCCCATCCGCGCCAGCCCCATCGCGGCGCGGCGGGCGAGGCGCTTCGCCTGGTGCGGCAGCAGCGGCGCGTCGGTGCCGATCCAGGCGATGATCGAGCCGTCGCGGTTTCGCTTCAGCTCCGGCATCGAATGCGCGATCTCGCGCCCGACCGGCACGCCGGCGACGGTGAGCTGCGCCCGCGTCCCATAATTCGACTGGACCAGCACGCCCACCGTGAACGCATGGCCGTTGACCGTCACGAGCCGGCTGGCGGTGCCGATGCCGCCCTTCCATTCATGGGTCATCATGCCGGTGCCGCCGCCGACGCAGCCTTCGGCGACCGGCCCGCTCCGCGCCGCCGCGATCGCGGCATGCGCATGCGCCGCGGTCACATGCTGGCCGTTGATGTCGTTGAGGAACCCGTCATAGGTCTCGGCCACGACGGGCAGCAGGAAGTCGTAGGCCGGGCCGGGCAGCTCCCGTTGCATCAGGTACGAGATGACCGCATCCCGCACCACCCCGACGCTGTGCGTGTTCGTCGTCATCAGCGGGCCTTCGAGCAGCCCGCTGTCCTCGATCCACAGCGTGCCGGTCATCTCGCCGTTGCCGTTGAGCGCGTAGCTGCCGGCGGGCACGCGGCGGAAGATGCCGGCGCGGCCGCAGGGCAGCACGGCGGTGACGCCGGTGCGGATGTGATCGCCTTCGATCAGCGTCGTATGGCCGACCTCGATGCCGGGCACGTCGGTGATCGCGTTGAGCGGTCCCGGCGTCCCGTCGAAGGGCACGCCGAGATCGCGCGCTCGCGGCTTCGTGGTCATGGACGGGCTCCCCTCGGATGCGCTAGATGGGGCCGCAGGCAATACCTGTCGTGCGTTCGTTCAACAAGCGCACAGGTACGGCGGCCGGGAAAGGGTGCGTCGATGTCGTTCAAGCTGACCTACGCCACCATGTTCGATCCCCCCGAGGCGCTCCATACGGCGTTCGAGGCGGCGCTCGCCCGCGTCAAATCCGGGCTCGGCGCCACCCACGCAATGTTCATCGACGGCAAGGACCATTTGACCGGGCGGACCCGCGCCAAGTCCAGCCCCATCGACCGCGATCTCGTGCTGGGCGAGTTCGCCGTCGGCGACGCCACGGACGCGGCACTCGCGCTGGAGGCGGCGCGGCGCGCCTTCCCTGCCTGGCGGGCGACGCCGTGGCAGGAACGTTGCGCCTTGCTGCGCCGCGTCGGCGAGATCGTCGAGGCGCGGGTCAACGACATCGCTGCCGCGGTCGCGCTCGAAGTCGGCAAGAACCGCATGGAGGCGCTCGGCGAGATCCAGGAGGTCGCCGATTTCTGCACAGTCTATGCCGACGACATGGAGCGCAACGACGGCTACATCCGCGTGCTGCCCGACGATCCGATGCCGGGCTGGCGCAGCCGCAACCGCAGCGTCATGAAGCCCTACGGGGCGTGGCTGGTGATCGCGCCCTACAACTTCCCCTTCGCGCTCGCCGGCGGTCCGGTCAGCGCGGCGCTGGTCGCCGGCAACACGGTGGTGCTCAAAGGCGCCAGCGAGACCCAATGGGCCGGGTGGCTTCTCGCCGAATGCCTGCGCGATGCCGGCGTGCCGCCGGGCGTGTTCAACTACGTGATGGGGCCCGGCGCCACGCTCGGTCAGGCGCTGCTCGACCAGCCCGCGACGGCAGGCGCCACCTTCACCGGCTCGCACGAGACCGGGATGCATCTCATCCGCAGCTTTGCCGCCGGCCAGTATCCAAGGCCGGTGATCGCCGAGATGGGCGGCAAGAATGCGGTGATCGTCACACGCCACGCCGATCTCGAACGCGCGACGCTGGGCATTGCGCGCTCGGCCTTTGGACTCTCCGGGCAGAAATGCTCGGCCGCCTCGCGCGTCTATGTCGAGGCGCCGGTCGCGGGCGAGCTCAAGGAACTTCTGGCGCAGCAGATCGGCAAGCTCGCGGTCGGCGATCCGACACTGCGCGCCAACTGGATGGGGCCGGTCGCGACCGTCGATGCCTATCGCGGCTTCGCCGCCTACAACGAGGGGTTCCGGAAGCGTGGCGCGCGAGTGCTGGCCGGCGGCGAGCATCTGACGCGCGACGGGCTCGATCGCGGTCTCTTCTGCGCGCCGACGCTCGTCGAGGCGGCCCAGGGCGACCCGCTGTGGCGGCACGAGATGTTCCTGCCGATCGCCATGCTGGGCGCGGTCGAGAGCAAGGAGGAGGCGCTCGCCCGCGCCAATGACAGCGAGCTCGGCCTGACCGCCGGGTTCTACGGCGACGCCGACGAAAGCCGGTGGTTCTTCGACAATGTCGAGGCCGGCGTCACCTATGCCAACCGGCCGCAGGGCGCCACGACCGGCGCCTGGCCCGGCTACCAGCCTTTCGGCGGCTGGAAGGGCTCGGGCAATACCGGGAAGGCCATCGCCTCGTTCTATTATCTTCCGCAATACATGCGCGAGCAGTCGCAGACCATCGTGGAGTAGGGCCAATGTGGAATTGGGACGTTGTGCGACCCCTCCCCCTGACCCCCTCCCGCAAGGGGAGGGGGAATCCGCCCTCATTCCCCCTCCCCTTGCGGGAGGGGGTCAGGGGGAGGGGTTGTCGCGGGGGCGGGAGCTAGCCATGCGCACGATCGACCATCCGCTCGGGACCGACACCCCGGGCACCGTCCGCCAGGTGACCAGCCACCGCTTCGGCCAGGCGGGCGGCCGGCCCAAGATCTACATGCAAGCCGGGCTCCATGCCGGCGAGATCCCGGGCATGCTGGTGTTGCGCCACCTGCTGCCGCGGCTCGAGGCCTTCGAGGCGGCCGGCCGCATCCGCGGCGAGATCGTGGTCGTGCCGGTGGCCAATCCGATCGGCCTCAACCAGGGGCTGCTGCACGATTCGATCGGCCGGTTCGAGCTGCACGTGGCGCAGAATTTCAATCGCCACTATCCCGATCTGGGCGTGCTGGCGATGGAGCGGCTGGACGGCAAGCTCACCCAGAATGCCGACGAGAACGCCGCCGTGATCCGCGCCGAGATGGCTTCGGCGCTGGCCGAGCAGGAGCTCAAGACCGAGCTCGACGAGCTCCGCCGCACGTTGCTCGGCATGGCGCTCGACGCCGACATGGTGCTCGACCTGCATTGCGATCTCGAGGCGCTGATGCACCTCTACACCACCAACACCAGCCGCGACTGGGGCGGGCTGATGTCGCGCTACATCGGCGCCGCGGTTGTGCTGCTGTCGGACGAGAGCGGCGGCAACGCCTTCGACGAATCCTGCTCGACACAATGGGACCGGTTCCGCAAGCGCTGGGGCGACCAGCACCCGATCCCGGTCGGCTGCCAGGCGGCCACGGTCGAGCTGCGCGGCCTCGCCGATGTCGACGACCGGGTGGCTGCCGCCGATGCCGCCAACCTCGCCGACTGGCTGGTTGCCGTGGCCGCAGTTGCGGGCGAGGCGGCGGCCCCCGGTTTCGCCGAGGGCGACCTGACGCCGCTGGCCGGCGCCGACGACATCACGGCGCCCTATGGCGGTGTCATCTCGTTCCGCGAAAGCCTCGGCGCGCGGCTGAAGCCGGGCGACGTCGTCGCCGAGCTGATCGATCCGCTGACCGGCGCGCGGCGGGAGCTGGCGACCCGCACCGAAGGCCTGCTCTACGCCCGCGAGGACCGCCGCTTCGTCCGCCGCGGCACCTCCGTCGCCCAGGTGGCCGGCGCCACGCCGATCCGCTTCGGCAGCCTGCTGACGGCCCGGTGAACAGCTTGCGATGCATTCCCTCTCCGCCTTTTAGGGGGGAGAGGGTCAGGGTGAGGTGGGTCGTGCCGTCGCTCCGAGCTATCCCCCACCTCACCCCGACCCTCTCCGCCCCCGGGGGCGGAGAGGGAGTTCTGGCAGGATCTTTCCCATGACCCACCCCGTCCGCGTCATCCCCGACCTGCCCGGCCCGAAGGCGCGGGCGCTGCTGGCACGCGATGCGCTGGTCGTCTCGCCCTCCGCGCCGCGCGACTACGAGTTCGTCATGGATCACGGAAGCGGCAGCGAGGTCTGGGACGTCGACGGCAACCGCTTCGTCGATTTCGCCGCCGGCATCGCCGTGTGCTCGACCGGGCACAGCCATCCCAAGGTGGTGGCGGCGATCCGGGAGGCGGCGGAGAAGTTCATCCATATCTCCGCCGATTACTGGCACGAGCCGCAGATCCGCGTGGCCGAGACGATCTCGCGCCTCGATCCGGTGGGCGAGCCGGCCATGTGCTTCTTCGCGAACTCGGGCACGGAATCGGTCGAGGGGGCGCTCAAGCTCGCCCGCTACGTGACCGGGCGGCCGCGCTTCATCGGCTTCCTCGGCGGGTTCCACGGCCGCTCGATGGGTTCGCTCGCCTTCACCGCCAGCAAGTACACGCAGCAGGCCGGGTTCTTCCCGACCATGCCGGGCGTGACCCACATCCCCTATCCCAACCCCTACCGGCCCCTCTTCGCCGGCGCGGACCAGGGCCAGGCGGTGCTGGACTATCTCGAAGGCACGATCTTCCGCTCGAACGTGCCGCCCTCCGAGGTCGCCGGGATCCTGGTCGAGCCGATCCAGGGCGAAGGCGGCTACATCGTGCCGCCGCCGGGCTTCCTCGCCGGCCTGCGCGACATCTGCGACCGCCACGGGATCATGCTGATCGCCGACGAGGTGCAGTCCGGCATCGGCCGCACCGGCAAGATCTTCGCCTCGCACCATTTCGACCTCAAGCCGGACATCATGACGCTGGCCAAAGGCATCGCCTCGGGCATGCCGCTCGGCCTCGTCGCCGCGAAGCGCCGGCATATGGAGAAATGGAAGCGCGGCGCTCACGGCAACACCTATGGCGGCAACCCGGTCTGCTGTGCCGCCGCGTTGGCGACGCTGGACCTCGTCGAGAACGGCCTCGCCGCCAATGCCGCTGCGATGGGCGAGTACCTGACGGCGAAGCTCGGTGCGCTGCGCCAGCGTTTCCCCGAGGTGATCGGCGAGATCCGCGGCAAGGGGCTGATGATCGGCATGGAGCTGGTGACCGACCAGCAGACGCAACGGCCGGCCGGGGACCTTGCCGGGCGGCTGCTCCACACCGCCTTCCGTCGCGGCCTGCTGCTGCTGACCTGCGGCCAGAGCACGCTCCGCCTGATGCCGCCGCTGGTGGTCACCCGCGAGATCGCCGACGAGGCGATGACCATCCTCGAAGCGGCCCTCGCCGCCGCCGTCGCCGGCGAGGCCTGACCGAGAGTGTCGTGGCCGCCGGTTCTTCCCTCTCCGCCCTTTAGGGGGGAGAGGGTCAGGGTGAGGTGGGTCGTGCCGACGCTCCGAGCCATCCCCCACCTCACCCCGACCCTCTCCGCCCCCGGGGGCGGAGAGGGAGGCCAGTGGCACCGGCTGTGCCGTCTGGCCCTGCTTCCTGTCCTCTGTCTCCTCCTCGCCGCCCCCGCCGCGGCCGAGCAGATCCTGCATCGCGGCCATCATGACGAGCCGGAATCGCTCGATCCGCACAAGAGCGACGGGGCGCAGGAGATGTCGATCGAGGACGATCTCTTCGAGGGCCTGACGCGGCTCGACAGCCACGGCAAGGTCGTGCCCGGCGTCGCCAGCGCCTGGGAGATGTCGCCCGACGGCCTTGCCTGGACCTTCCACCTCCGCCCCGGCCTCCTGTGGTCGGACGGCTCGCCGCTCACCGCCGAGGATTTCGTGTGGTCAATGCGCCGCGCTGTCGATCCCGCGACCGCCTCGCCGGTCGCCGAGGTCCTCTACCCGATCGCCGGCGCCAAGGCGCTGAACGAGGGCACGGTCAAGGACCCAGCCACGCTCGGCGTCGCCGCGCCCGATCCCGCCACGGTGGTGATCCGGCTGGAGCGGCCGAACACGCTGGTGCCGTCGATCATGGCGCTGACCGAGACCCTGCCGGTGCCGCGCCGCGCCATCGAGGCCCATGGCGAGAGCTGGGCGCGGCCCGGCCACATGATCTCGAACGGCGCCTTCATTCTCGACGCCTGGCGGCCGCAGCTCGACGTCACGCTGAAGCGCAACCCACACTACTGGGACGCCGCGTCGGTGGCGCTCGACGGCGTGCGCTGGCAGACGGTCGAGGACGAGCAGACCTCGCTCCGCCTCTACCGCAGCGGCGAGCTCGACATCGCCTGGATCTCGCCGCGCGACGTGCCGCGGCTGCGCACCGAGATGCCCGCAGAGCTCCATACCGACACCACGCTCCGCTGCGACTTCCTCGCGGTCAACACGCGCCTGCCGCCGTTCGACGACCTCCGCGTGCGCCGGGCGCTCTCCATGATCATCGACCGCGACACGCTGGCCGCCAAGGTCAACGCCCATGGCCAGAAACCGGCAGTCAGCCTCGTTCCGCCGGGGATCGAGGGCTACGCCCAGCCTCTCCCCGACTGGGCCGCGAAGCCCATGCCGGAGCGCATCGCCGAGGCCGAGGAGCTGCTCGCCGAGGCCGGGTTCGGGCCGCAGAACCGCCTGCATGTCGACCTCAGCTACCCGACCAGCGAGACCGACCGGCTGACCATGCTTGCGGTCGCCGCGATGTGGCGGGCGGCCGGCATCGATGCCGATCCGGACAATCAGGAGATGCAGGTCTTCAACGCCGCGCTGCGCGACCATCAGGAGCAGATCGCCTTCACCGACTGGATCGCCGACTATGCCGATCCGTCGACCTTTCTGTCGCTCCTCGACAGCCGCAGCGTGCAGGAGAACACGCCGGACTATCGCAACCCCGAATACGATGCGCTGCTCGACAAGGCGGCCGGCATCCTCGATCGGGCGGCGCGGATGGCGGTGCTGCAGGAGGCCGAGGCCATCGTCAACCGCGACGCGCCGATCATCCCCATCGCCTTCGAGACGCGCCCGCTGCTGGTCAGCCCGCGCGTCCGCGGCTATGTCGGGAATCCGCTCGAATCGAATCTCAGCCGCGACCTGTCGCTGGCACAATAGTTCCCTCTCCACCCTCGGGGGTGGAGAGGGTTAGGGTGAGGCGGGGGCTCGGTGCGTCGGCGCGACCCACCTCACCCCGACCCTCTCCCCCTGAAGGGCGGAGAGGGGGAATTTCGACGAGGCAAGAGGCACCGTGGGCGTCGAGCACATGACCGATTTCGAGCACCGGCCCGCCCACCGCCTCCATCCTTCCGTCTTCATGTTCCTCTTCGCGCCCTACGGCATCGCAACGGGGTTCGTGAACGTGACGCTGGGCTTCGCGCTCACGACCGCGGGCGTGCCGGTCGCGGAGGTGGCGGCGATCGTCGCCGTCGGCCTGCTGCCGCAGACCTGGAAGGTCTTGTGGGCGCCGATCATCGATACGACGCTCACCCGCAAGCGCTGGTACGTGCTGGCCGCCACGACCACGGGCCTGGCCATGGCGGCGACCGGCTTCGTGCCGGCGACCGCCGAGTCGCTGCCGCTCTTCTACGCCCTGGTCTTCGGCTTCAACGTCACGGTCAGCTTCCTCACCATGTCGGTCGAATCGCTGATGGCGCACGCCACCGACGATTCGCAGCGCGGCCGCGCCGGCGGCTGGCTGCAGGCGGGCAATCTCGGCGGGCTGGGCCTCGGCGGCGGGGCCGGGCTGTGGCTGGCGGAGCACGTCCAGGGCGGCTGGCTGCCGGCGACGGTGTTGGGGACCGCCTGCATCGCCTGCGGCGCGGGGCTCGTCTTCATCGACGAACCGCCGCCTGAGCGCGAGCGCCTCGGTCGCGCGCTCCTCGATGTCGCGGCGGATGTCTGGTCGGTCGCGGCGTCGCGGCGCGGCTTCCTCGCCATGATCCTGTTCGTGCTGCCGATCGGCACCGGTGCCGCCGCCAATCTCTGGGCCGATGTCGCCGGCGACTGGCACGCCGACGCCGACACGGTGGCCTTCGTGGGCGGGGTGATGAGCGGGCTGATCTCGGCCGCGGGCTGCCTCGTCGGCGGCTATCTCTGCGACGCCATGCACCGGCTGCGCGCCTACGCGCTCTACGGGCTCCTGCTCGCGCTCTGCGCCGTCGTGATGGCGGCGGCGCCGCGCACGCCCGCCATGTTCGTGGTGATCTCGGGCGCCTACAATTTCATCACCGGCCTCAGCTACGCCGCCTTCACGGCGGTGTCGCTGGAGGCGATCGGCCGCGGCGCCGCGGCGACCAAGTACAACCTCCTCGCCTGCCTCGCGAACATGCCCATCGCCTACATGACATACTACGACGGCAAGGTGCAGACGGGCTGGGGATCGGGCTCGATGTTCCTCTTCGAGGCGGCGTGCGGCGTGCTGTCGATCGTCGCCTTCTCCGGCATCCTCGCCGCCGTGCGGCGCTACGGGTTCGGGTTGCGGGTCGTGCCGGTGACGTGAGGGGTCGCTGGGATCGGGCGGTCAGGCCTGCTTGGAGAACAGGGCCGCCAATAGAGCCTTCGACCGCTCAAGCCCGTCGTCGGTGAAGACCACGGACTTGGCCTTGTTCCGTGGGTTCTGGATCATGCCTTTCTCGTGCAGCCGATCGAGCGCGTCCCAATCGAAGCCCTTCCAAGCGCGGTATTCCTCATGCAGGCCCAGATAGAGCAGGGCGAGAACGGCGTCGTCGATCCGGTCCTCATCAAGCGGCATCTCTTTTCCCTTTCGCGGTTCTACACGAGATCGACCTGGGCTCGGTGTCCGGCCGCATTTGCGAGGCGCCGGTCCCGCGTCAGCAACGGCGCCCCCAGGATCTCGGCGAGCGCCACATAGACGGCGTCGTAGGCGGTCAGATCATTGTGCAGCTCCCACACCCGCGGCAGCAGAAGATCGTGCGGATAGCGGTGCAGGGGAAAGTCGGACAGATCGTCGAGAGCTTCGCGGCACCTTCCGGCATCGCGCCCGCGGCTGGCCGCGTGGCGCCGCAGGACCTGCGCCACCTCGACATCCAACAGATGCGGCGCGTGCAGTGTCTGCCCGGGCTCGAACAGCCGCTCTTCGACAAGCTTGCCGGCCTCGGTCCGCAGCAGCGCCTCGAGGATTGCCGAGGCGTCTACGACGATCACCTCGCATCGCGCTCCGCGCGGACAGCCTCTTCGGGCGTGACGCTGAGAGCCAGAGGAGAACGGCGCCGCAATCGCTCGCGCAGCTCCGAAATCGTCGGTCGCTCGGCCATCCGATGAAGCTCCGCGAGGAGGTAATCCGAAAGCGACATGCCTTCGAGAGCAGCGCGCGATTTGAGCGTACGGTGGAGCGCGTCCGGTACGTGGCGGATCTGGATCATGGTCGACATGTAGACAGCATAGTTGCATGTGCCTCACATGTCTAGGGCATCGCCTGCCCTCACTCGCCGTCCGTCCGCGGCCGGCCGCGCAGGGCCTTGATCGCGCCGCTTCGGCTTTTTGCCTCCAGCCGGCGGCGCTTGCTCCCCAGCGTGGGGCGCGTCGGGCGGCGCACGGCCGGCCGCTCGGCGGCGCGGCGGATGAGATCCGTCAGTCGCTCGATCGCGTCGGCGCGGTTCAAGGCCTGCGACCGGTGCCTTTGGGCGGTGATGACCAGCACGCCCTCCTGCGTCAGCCTCTGCCCCGCCAGCGCCTCCAGCCGGGCACGGACGTCCTCGGGCAGGGAGGGCGAGCGGCGCACGTCGAAGCGGATCTGCACCGCGCTCGACACCTTGTTGACGTTCTGCCCGCCCGGGCCGGAGGCGCGGATGAAGCTCTCCTCGATCTCCTGCTCACCGATCGCGATGCGGGGCGTGATCCGGATCATGCGGGCGAGGGTAGCAGATCCGGGCGGCAGTGACGCTTGGTGCGGTGCGAGGACGCCGCCGTGGTCGGTCCCGGTGCTACGGCCGCTTAGCGCCCATCTCGGTCTCTAGACGAGACAGCGCACGGTCTCGGAAGCAGACATCAGACCGGCTACGTTGAATTGGCGGCCAGGCAGGCGAAGCGGATACGCGCCGGAATGTCCAGGATGGCGACGTTGCGCCCATGTCGGACCCTGGCGCGAGCACGTTGCCTCCGCGAATCCGGATGGTCGGGATTGCACCGCGTCTGCATCGTTACCGATGCCCATTGTCAACATTGTTCCGCGAGCCAGCATGCTCGCTTGCGCCGCCTATCCAGAAGGGCTCGTGTCGGCGGGACTGGTCGGGTCCGGTCCAGCGCGGGCCTGGGCAAGCGGCTGCGGAGCGCCTATCATGGTAGTTCTTACACTTGCCGGACTTGACGACTTCAACCTGGGGAGTGACGAGAATGCAGGAATCTCCTTTGCTCATGACCGTCGCGGCATTGGCTGCGCTCGCCGGCAGCCCCGCCTCGGCGCAGACCAGCTCGAGCGGACCCCTGGTCTATGTCGGACGGGTGATCGTCCAATCCGCGGTCGTGGAGGGCACGACCACAGCCTGCAGCGGCGGCAGCGACACGCCGGCCACGGGCGACACCTACAGCGGCGTGCTGCGCCTCCCCGGGAACCCGGCCAATTGGAAGCTGGAGATCCTGAACTCGGCGTTCGCCGCCCGCGTCGTGAGAGTCGCCCCCCACCACGTGAGCGCCACAATCTTCAACAGCAACGGCACGCTCGGCGTGCAGAACCTGAGGATCGCCGCGGGGGGGACGCTCACCCAGCTGCCCTCGGGCGCCACCGCGCCTGCCCCCTATGTCGAGCTGCCGATCACCCTGAACATCCCGAGCGGGTCGAGCACGTTCTGTACCGTCGAGTTCTTCATGGTAGGCGAGCTGCCGCCATCGTCCGGTTCGAACTAGGAGCGCTGCCATGACCAGATTGCGTTCCGCTCTCGGCTGCGTCCTCGCCCTCGGCTTCGCGACCGGCGCCATGGCTCAGTCGACGCCCCAGGCGAGCGTCTACGCCGGATTGCTTTACGTCACCAGCGTCGTGGCGCCGTCCGACGTGACCTGCTCGAGCAGCGACCCGACCGTCGGCACCTCCACCATCGCCCACCTCAACAACTCCTCTGCGACCGAATTCACGTTTGCATTCTACAGCGTGAATGCGGCCATTGCCTGGTCTTTGCCCTGGACGACACAGGGGACGATCCCAACTTCCGGGACGCTGACCCAGGTGGCCGAGATCCATGGCGGCACCACCGTCTCCTCGAGCACGACGTACAGCTATACGGCAACCTCGACGGCAATCACGGTGCTCGATCCGACGACCGGCGTAATCTCCTTCACCCTCACGATCATCGAGGCCGACACCTGCCAGGTCACTATTTCCGGCGTATTCGCGCCGACACCGTCATCCACGGGGGGCTGAGGGAAGCTCCCGCCTCTCGGTCGGCGCGCGTCAGCCGATCGAGAGGCTCATGGCGTAGCCGCGGCACGAGGCGGTGTCGGGGTCGCGCATCTGAAATGCGGCGCCGGAGACGTCCTCGACGCCGTCGAACCGGCCGCCCTGGCGCGCCCGCATCGTCAGTTCGTTGAGCGGGCACCGACGACCGGCTCTCAGCCCTCGGGCTCACGCTCCGCTTCGCCCGTTCCTGACCCGGGCAGCCGGGTCGGCTCAACGGCGGATTCTTCGCCATCTTTGCCGGCCTGCCCCGACCCGCGAGCCCGGTTCGCCCAGTGTCGGCTTCCTGACGTGTATGCCGCGAAGCGGACAGTCTGCTTCCGGCCAAAAGCGGACCGGCAGTCGTCGCCGGATGCTTCGGCCCGATTTTCTCCGCCAAGCCCGGGGTCAGGTTATTGCCAGCCCACCGTCTGTTGCACCGACCCCATCCCTCACCGCTTCAAAAACCGGTCATACCACTCCCCATACTCCTTCAGCCGGAACTCCAGATAGCTCGGCACCGTCAGCTCGTGATGCTGCTTGGGGAAACGGATGAGCCGGGTCGGCACGTCGCGCGAGCGCAGCGCCTGGTACATCTGCTCCGCCCCGCCGCAGGGCACGTTGAGGTCGTCGCCGGCGCACAGGAAAAGCGTCGGCGTCGCGATCCGGTCGGCGTGGAGGAACGGGTAGCTGAGGCGGAGATAGGTATCCGTGTCGTGCCACGGCGTGCCCAGCTCGGTCTCGTAGTCGCGGGAATATTCGTCCATCCCGTACATGCCGAGCACGTTGCCGCTGCCGGCGCCGGCGATCGCGGCCTTGAAGCGGCGGTCGCTGGCGATGACGTAGTCGGTGAGGATGCCGCCATAGCTCCAGCCGCCGACGCCCAGCCGGTCGGGATCGACGATGCCGGCGGCGACCGCGTGATCGACGCCGGCCAGCACGTCGGCGACATCCACATGCCCCCAATCGGCGCGGATTGCGTTGGCGAAGGCGTAGCCGCGGCCGGAGCTGCCGCGCGGGTTCATCGCCACCACCGCATAGCCCTGGGCCGCGAAATACTGCCAGTCGAACATGAACTCGTGGCTGAACTGGTAGACCGGCCCGCCATGCACACGGAGGATGGTGGGGTAGCGCTTGCCCGAAGCCGCGCCGGCCGGGCGGACCAGCAGGCCGTGGATCTCAGTCCCGTCCGGCGAGCGCGCGGTGAAGTCCTCGTCGGGCTGGACCGCGACGCCGGCGCGCCAGTCGTCGTTCATGTGCGAGATCGGCCGCAGGGCCCGCTCGACCGCGAAGAGCTCGTAGGGCGCCGTCTCGTCGTTGCCCAGCACGACGATGTGATCGCCGCTTATGTCGAACTCGCTGTCGTAGCGGTGCGGCGGCGTCAGGTAGTCGATCTTGCCGGTGGCGGCGTCGATCCGGGCCAGCCGCACGTCTTCCGCCTGCTCGATCCTTGCGTAGATCGATTCGCCGTCCGCCGCCCAGCGCGGCTGGAAGAAGTTGCGGTCGATCGGCGCCGGCTGGACGGCATGGCGCGACGCCAAATCGATCACGGTGAGCTGCCACGGCGTGTATTCGAGATCGCCGCCCTGCAGATAAGCGATGCGCTTGCCGTCCGGCGACCAGTCGGGACGCGACAGCCAGTCCGGATCGTCGTCCGGGCCGGGGAAGGTGGTGACCTGCCGCTCCGCGCCGCCGGGCCTGGCCTCGACCGTCCAGATGTCGAAATTCTCGCGGCGGTCGGCATCGTCGCCGCGCTTGGTGACGAAGGCGATCTGCGCGCCGTCCGGCGACCAGGCGGGCAGCCATTCGTCGTGCGGGCCGGGGGTCAGGACCTTGGGCTGCGCGTCGGCGAGGTCGGCCATGTAGAGGTGGTGCCGCCGGTCGTTCATCAGCCCTTCGTCGTCGTCCATGAACAGGAAGCGCTCGGTGACGAAAGGCGGCTCGGGATGGTCCTTCGCGACCTTCGGCTTCGGGTCCCCCGCGATCAGCGCCAGGCGTTTGCCGTCGGGCGACAGGGCAAAATCGCTGACGCCCTCCTCGATATGCGTGACCTGCCGCGCCGCGCCGCCGGCGAGCGGGCGGGCCCAGACCTGGCCGATCTCGTCGTCGCCGGTCTCGGCGAGATAGACGAGCGCCGAACCGTCCGGCGTCCAGCGGGCATGCGATTCCGAGGAGTCGCCCGTGGTGAGCTGGTGGCGCTGGGTGCCGTCGTAGCGCACCAGCCAGATCCGGCTGACCGTCGCATCCTTGGCGAGATCGTGCGTCGCGGCGGTATAGGCGACCCAGCTTCCGTCCGGCGACAGGGCCGGCTCGGCCAGGTCGGCGATCTTGTGGATGTCGGCGAGCGTGACCGGCGCCCGCTCGGCCTGGGCCGCGCCGGCGAGCAGCAGGGTCAGGAGTGCGACCCTCACGGATGCCTCCGGATCAGGCCTTCGATGAAGGGATTGAGCGTGTCGTGGGTGTGGCCGTACCACGAGCCGTGGCCCATGCCGTCGAGCAGGTGGTACTCGGCGCCGGGAATGAGCTTCGCCACCTCCTCGCCATCCTGCGGCGGCGCTTCGACATCCTCGGCGAAGGCGACGACATGCACCGGCACCTTGACCGAAGGCAGAAGGGCGCGCTGGTCGAAGCGCAGCGAGGCGTCCCATTGCGGCACCAGCGAGTTCTCGTTCTCGCCGGTGTCGATCCAGTCCAGCAGGTAGGATTTGAGCTTCGGCCAGAGCTCCCGGTCGCCGAGCGCGCGGGCCGGGTAGAGCATGGCGGCGTAGTGGATGACCCCCATCATCCCGTCGAGCCTTCCGCCGTGGCGGCGGAACTCGATCTCGGCCTCCTGGTAGTCCCAGCCCCAGCCGGTGCTCCAGGCACCCGTCCCCATCACCACGGCGCAGCGGACGATGTCGGGATCGTCGATGCAGACCTGCTGCACGATCGCCGAGCCGAGCGAGCTGCTGACGAAGGCGACGGGCGGCCGGCACACGGCGCGCACCAGCTCCGCCGCGTCGCGCGCGAAATCGGCGACGGTCCAGGGCATGGGCCGGTCGCACCGCGTGTTGCCGATGCCGCGATTGTCGTAGGTCGTGCTGCGGAAATTGGGATCGAAATGCGGCGTCTGAAAGCGCCGCCAGTCCTTGCCGGCCGAGCCGCCGCCGGCGACCCAGATGATGTCCGGCCCGGCGCCGCTCTGCTCGTAGTCGAGCGCCGCGTCGGAGCCCGTGAAAATCGGCATGGTCGTCCCCCCTGGTTGGGCACGACCATAGCGGGAGCGCTTATCGACGCTCAAGCGCTGGGCGAGGCTGGCCCGAGAACGCTGAAGCGGGTTCGCCCCGCCCTGTCCTCCCCCGCTTCGCGAGCGGGAGAGGACTGGCGGGGAGGTCCCAGGCAGTCAAAGGCTTCAGTGCGGCAGCGCGGCCTGCTGGATGGTCACGGTGCCGAAGGAGCGGCTCGCCGGCGCGGTCGAAAGCCGGGCGATGAAGTCGTGCTCGGGGTCGTACGAGACCGCGTAATCGGTCGGTTGCGCCGCGGGAACCGAGCCGTTCGCCAGGCGGGCGATGAAATCCTGCTCCGGGTTGCCGCCGAGCTTGACGTTGCTGGGCTGCGCCGCGGGCTGCGAGGCATTGGCGAGGTGCTGGATGAAGCTCTCGGCGGCCTCGTCGCCGGCATAGGCCGGGACGGCGGCGACGGCGGCAACCAGGGCGGCGGCGATCAGCGTGGTGCGAAACATGGGAACTCTCCTCCGTTGGACGACGTCTTGGCTTCGGGGATCGAGGTCTTTCGTGACGTTCGTCATGAAAATAAACATGACGGACGACATGATAAATGTCAAGCTGGGCGTCGGCCGGGTGATTTTGCCGGTTGCAGAGCGGCAACCCCTTGGCAAACTGCGAAAACCCGATTATATGATCGATGACGATCGTCATGATTAAACCGGGAGGCAGCCATGCGGCTGACCAAGGCACAGCGGGACGAGAACCACGAGCGCATCCTCCGCGTCGCGGCCAGGCTCTTTCGCGAGAAGGGAATCGACGGCGTCGGCATCGACGAGATCATGGCGACGGCCGGCCTCACGCACGGCGCGTTCTACGGCCACTTCCCGTCGAAGACCGCGCTCGCGGGCGCGGCCGCGGTCAAGGCGATGACCGAATCCGCCACCGGGCTCTTCGACACGCCCGAGGAGGCCGAATCGGCCGACTTCACCGAGTATGCGAAGCGCTACCTGACGCAGCAGCACCGCGACCATCCCGGCCGCGGCTGCGGGGTTGCCGGCCTGGCGGTCGACGTCGCCCGCCAGGGACCCGAGGCACAGGCCGCCTTCGCCGGCGAGCTCGGCACGCTGCTCGATCGTTCGGCCGCACGGCTGCCGGGGGACCGGGACGCGGCGCGGCAATCGGCGATCGTCAACCTGGCGACGCTGGTCGGCGCCCTGGTCATGGCGCGCGCCGCCGGCAAGGCGAAGCTCTCGGACGAGATCCTGACCACCGCCCGCGACTGGCTGACCAAGGACGAGGCGGCGTAGGCGGCGCTGGTGTTCTGACTTTAACGGACGGCTCTCTCCGTTTCCCCGATCGTCATGGCCGGACCTGTTCCGGCCATCCACGTCGGGCCGCATCGCTGCTGCACGACGTGGGTCAGCCTGTCATGGGTCGGAGTTTGTTACGCGCTCTCGATCAGGGTCATGCGCTCTGCCTCTTCGCTGGCGCGACTCCTCACGCATTCGTTGCACACAACACCCTTCTACCGCATCCTGCTATGGGATTTCGGTAGCGAGACGGCCAAGCTCGCTGGGGCGGGGGATCATGAAACTCGGAAGACAATTGCCGCCGATCGGGCTGGCTTCAGGTTGGTCGATCGCGATCGGGGCCGTGGCCTGCTGGGCGGCCACAGCGCATGCGGCGGATCCCGTCAAAATCGGCGTGATTGCCGAGATGCAAGCCGTAGCCGGCTCGTCGATTGCGCCGGCCGCCCAGCTCGCTGCCGAGGAGATCAATGCCAAGGGCGGCATAGACGGAAGGACGATCGAGATCGTCGTCTATGACGACCACTCCTCCGCAGCCGAGGCGGTCCGGGCCTTTCAACGCGCGGTCTCTGAAGACAAGGTCAACGTGGTGATCGCCAGCTATCTCAGCGAGGTGGCTCTGGCGTTGGAGCCATGGGCGGCGCGGCTGAAAACCGTCATGATCACGCCCGGTGCCAGCTCCGACGCGATCACGGAGAACATCGCCAAAGACTACGAACAGAACAGATACACGTTCCACGGCTACTGGACCTCGACTGCGAGCGCCCAAAGGGTCTGCGATAACGCCAAGCAATTGCTTGTCGATCCGTTCAAGATGACCAGCGCGGTGATCTTCAGCGAGGACGCGGCCTGGACAAAGCCACTGGACGAGGCATTGCTGACCTGCCTGCCTCATATCGGGCTCAAGGTTCTCGACCACATCCGATTCTCGCCCGACACCACCGACTTCACGCCGATCTTCAACAAGATCGAAGGCCTGCAGCCCGACGTCATCATCACAGGCATCTCGCATGTCGGCGTGCAGCCGACCGTGCAATGGAAGAACCAGCAAGTCCCGATCCCGATGTTCGGGCTCTCGGTTCAAGCGACCAACTCGGACTTCTGGCAGGACACTAACGGCGCGGCCGATGGCGTGATCTACGGTGCCATCGCCGGTCCGGAAGTCGCGATCACGCCGAAGACCGTCCCCTTCGTCGAAGCCTTCCAGAAGAGGAGCGGTCATGTGCCGTCCAACGCCGGCTTCAACGCCTACGATGAGGTCTATTATTTGGCCGATGCCATCCATCGTGTGGGCTCGACCGACAGCGACGAGCTGGTGACCGCACTGGAGGCAACCGACTACATCGGAACTATCGGCCGGCTACAGTTCCTGCCCAAGGGCGACCCGCATGTTCACGGCATCAGAGTGGGCACGGGGTTCGTTACCGGCCTGATGCTGCAATGGCAGAACGGCAAGCAGGTGGCGCTCTGGCCAAAGGAGATCGCCAACGGACAGCTCACTTTCCCTGCGTTCGTCAAGTTGCCCGGAAAGTGACCATCGGGGTTTTGACGCCGGTCAGCCCCCAATGCTCGTCTGGCAGATCCTGATCGACGGCTTTGCGGTCGGCGCGCTCTACGCGCTGGGCGCGACGGGCTTCACGCTGATCTTCGGCGTCTCCGGTGTGCTCAATTTGTCCCACGGCGCCATCATGGTGGCCTCGGCGGTCGCCGCCTGGGCGGTGACCAGCCTGTTGCACGGCGGCCCCTATGTCGCCGCGCTGGCCGGAATCGCAATCGGCATGGCGCTGTCCTTCCTGACCTATTTCTTGGCGGTTCGGCCGATCCAAGGCTCGCGTCAGATCGCCGAAGCGGAAAAGGAGATCTTCATCCTGACCGCGACACTCCTCTTCGGTATAATTATCCAGGAGGCGATCGCCTATCAGTTCACCAACAACGCCAAGACGGTCCTGCCGATCATCGACGGTGTGGTGACCGTGCTCGGGGTGCGTACGCCGACCAACGAGTATTTCACGGCGGCGACCTGCTGGGTGGCGATCGGGCTGCTCTGGCTCCTGGTCAACCGGACCCGTCGCGGCAAGGCAGTGCTGGCCGCCTCGATGAATCCGCGCGGCGTCACGCTGCTCGGCTTCGAGCTCTCGAGCATCTATCTGGCCGTCTGGGGGGTCTATGGCTTTCTGACCGGTACGGCCGGCGTGCTGCTCGGCATGTTCCTGGGTGTCAGTTCCTACAGCGTCGGCCCGCTGACGGCGAGCGCGTTTTCGATCGTCGTGCTGGGCGGGCTCGGCAGCGTCTCGGGCTCGCTGGTCGCCGCCTATGTCGTCGGTTACCTGGAGACGGCCACCGCCTATCTCATATCCCCGGAATATCGCACCATACCGTCGTTGCTGCTCCTGGTCGTCGTCATGTACTTGCGGCCACATGGCCTGTTCGGAAGACGGTGAGGCGGTGCGCTCGTTCGTCTCCTCCCGTTTGTTCTGGCTAATTGCCGCGATCCTGGTGGTCGCCTCGGTGCTGCCGCTCTGGGTTTCCGGCTATGTGCTCGGGCTGCTGACCGTCGCCTACTACACCGCCGTCTTCGCCATGTCGTGGGACCTGCTGTTCGGTTTCGCCGGCGAGGTGAATTTCGGGCCGACCTTCCTGATCGGACTGGGCGCCTATGCGGCCGGCATTCTCGACAGCCGGTTCTCGCCCGGCTTGTCGATCTGGTGGTGCATCCTGGGAGGAGCCGCGTGCGCCGTGATCGGCGGCTTCGTGCTGGCGCTGCCGGCCTTGCGGGTGAGCGGGCCCTATTTCGGCCTGACGACGCTGGTCGCGGTACTCATGTTGCAGAACTTCGTCGTTGTCTTTGCCGACCTGACGGGCGGCGAGATCGGGTTGTCCGTGCCCGATGTCATCACCGTAGATCCGAAGCTGAACTACCTCTTCGCATTCAGCTTCATGCTGGTCGCGGGCGGCATCCTGTTTGGCTTGTCACGCTCTGCCGTCGGGCTGATCCTGCAGGCGAGCGGCCAGGATGCCGTGCAGGCGGCCGCGCTCGGTTTCAATGTCACCAAGCACAAGTTGTTTGCCTTCACGGTGAGCGCCTTCTTTTCCGGCCTCGCCGGTGCCCTCATGGTGTTCTATATGGGCACTGCGTCGGTCGGCACCTTCATCGACGTGGCAATCGCGGTGCAGATCATCATCGCGGCGGTGCTGGGCGGGCGGCGCACGGTCCTGGGGGCGGCGATCGGGGCTACCTTTCTCATCGTCATGGGCGAGGCGCTGCGACCCCTCGGTGAGCTGGCGACCCTCGTCGTCTCGGTGGTAGCCCTTCTGGTCATCCTGCTGTTTCCCAACGGTTTCCTCGGCATGCTCGGCGGAGCGCGCGGGTGAGCGAGGCCCCGATGCTCGAAGTGAGCGGCCTCACCCGGCGGTTCGGCGGGCTGGTCGCGGTCAAGGACTTGGAATTCACGGTTCAGCCCGGCGAGATCCTCGGCCTGATAGGCCCGAACGGCTCCGGCAAATCGACTGTGATGAAGATGATCATGGGCGTGGTGCGACCGACCAGCGGCTCGATCAAGCTCGACGGCATCGAACTGGCGGGGTTGCCCGCCCACAAGATCGCCCGACGGGGCGTGGGATTGGTATTCCAGCATTCGCGGCCGCTCAACCGGCAGACGGTTCTTGAGAACATCAAGATAGCGTTGCTGCCGGACAGTCTGATTTCCTTGTTTGCCCATCCGGAAGTGGACGGCAAGGCACGGGCGATCGCCGAGCGGACTGGCTTGGCTCATCTCCTCGACCGCAAGCCGCCGAGTCTCGCCTTTGCCGATCTCCGCCGCCTGGAACTCGCCAAGGCGGTGGCCCGCCATCCCAAGCTGGTGCTGGTCGATGAGCCATTCGCTGGCCTCACGGCCTCCGAGGTCGGGCAGTTCTCGGCACTGATCAAGGAATTCCGAGACGAAGGCCGGTCGGTGCTTCTCGTTGATCACAACGTCAAGGGCGTCTCCGCGCTCGTCGACCGCGTTCTTGCGCTTTATCTGGGCGAGCGGATCGCCGAGGGTTCAGCTGCCGAGGTGATGCGTGACGAGACCGTTCGCCGGGTCTATCTCGGCGGCGCACTGACCGGCGGTGCCCGGGCGAAGCGATCCATCGGCGCCGCTGCCCCTGGCTTGGCGGTGGAGAACGTCAGCGTGCTCTACGGCAAGGCCCAGGCGCTGCAAGGTATCTCGCTCCACGTTCGGCAAGGCGAGTTCGTGTCCCTGGTGGGACTGAACGGCGCCGGCAAGACCACGCTCTTCAACGCCATCTCAGGCTTGGTGCCCTACTCTGGTGAGATCCGCTGGAACGCCGAGACGCTGGCGGGCCGAAGCCCCGCGGCAATCGCACGCGGCGGCATCGTGCAATGCCCTGAGACGCGCGAGCTCTTCGGCGGCATGAACGTGCGCGAAAACCTCGATCTCGGCGGCGACCATCTGAAACCCGCCGAGCGCGCCGGGCGGCTCGACTGGCTCTTCGAGCTGTTTCCAATCCTGAGAGACCGTCAGTCCCAGATCGCCCGCACCCTGAGCGGCGGCGAACAGCAGATGCTGGCAATTGCCCGCGCCCTGGCGATGAAGCCCAAACTGCTGATCCTCGACGAGCCGACCTTGGGCCTCGCGCCGGTTATTTTGGAGACGCTGTCGAAGGCTCTGGAGCGTCTACGCAGCGAGTCGGCGATCACCGTTCTGCTCGGGGAGCAGAATATAGCTTTCGCACTGCCCCACGCCGACCGCGTCTACGTGCTGGATCACGCCAAGATCGCCTGGGAAGGACCGCCGGGCCGCTTCGAGGAGGAGGCGGCACGGCACTATCTGTGAGCGGCCCTTCGGTCGTCGGGCTTCGATCTGGTACGCATTGCGCTGCCGGGTGACGATCCCGGTCTCAGGGTTGCGTCAACGGCGGCCCGCCGCCCATCGGCACGACCCGCGTCTCCTTGCCCACCCGCAGGACGAAGCTCGTGCGCGTGTCCTTGACGCCCGGCATGCGCAGCAGGGTCTTCATGGCGAACTCGCTGTAGGACTCGAGGTCCGGCACGCGGATGCGGAGAAGGTAGTCGATGTCGCCGGTCAGCACGTAGAACGCCACCACCTCGGGGCAGGCCTGTACCGCCCGCTCGAATCCCAGCACGTCGTCCTCGGCATGGTCGCGCAGGCTGACCTGCACGATGGCGTCGAGCCCGAGGCCCACGCGCCCCGGGTCGACGATCGCGCCGTAGCCCGTGATCACGCCTT